>Ga0302312_10002035_pt1 | contig 11913 bp, 9 predicted proteins | sample III_Palsa_N2_1_FD_200529 | JGI IMG/M metagenome (GOLD analysis project Ga0302312, IMG submission 200529) | Peat permafrost microbial communities from Stordalen Mire near Abisko, Sweden - III_Palsa_N2_1 | ecosystem: Environmental > Terrestrial > Soil > Palsa > Peat permafrost | place: Sweden... | reverse complement strand
GAAATTGCCATCCCATCCCAGCGCCGCAAATGGCACGATTTTATCCAGATAAAAGGCGCCCGCGAAAATAACCTGAAGCATGTAACCGCTAAGTTCCCGCTTGGAGTGCTTACCGTAGTAACCGGTGTATCCGGTTCGGGCAAAACAAGTTTGGTTAAGCGTATTTTAGCGCCTGCACTATTAAAAACCCTGGGCAATTACTCCGGCGAGCAAACCGGCTCATACGATGGCATCGATGGCGATTACCAGAAGATAGAACAGGTAGAAATGGTGGATCAAAACCCCATAGGCCGTTCCTCACGCTCCAACCCCGTAACCTATGTTAAGGCCTGGGACGAGATCCGTAACCTGTACGCCGGCCAGCCTGCTGCCAAGGCTGCGGGATTAAAACCATCGGCGTTCTCGTTCAACGTGGAGGGTGGCCGCTGCGATGTTTGCCAGGGCGAGGGTGAAGTGAAAATAGAAATGCAGTTTATGGCTGATATTTTCCTCACCTGCGAAACCTGCGGTGGCAAACGCTTTAAACAGCATATACTGGATATTACCTACCAGGATAAAAATGTTTCCGAAGTACTCGACATGACCATCGACGAGGCCCTTGAATTTTTCCGCAAGGAAGCCAAGATCATCGCCAAAATAAAGCCACTGGTCGAAGTTGGTTTGGGCTATGTTCATTTGGGGCAGTCGTCAAACACCCTATCAGGCGGCGAGGCGCAGCGCATTAAGCTGGCGTCCTTCCTGGTTAAGGGCAACAATACCCATAAAACCCTGTTCATTTTTGATGAGCCCACCACCGGCCTGCATTTTGCCGATATTAAAAAACTGCTCAAATCATTCGATGCCCTGCTTGATCATGGCAACACCATCATCGTAATAGAGCACAATATGGATGTGATCAAATGCGCCGACTGGGTGATAGACATTGGCCCCGAAGGCGGCGACAAAGGCGGCAATGTAGTATTCGAGGGCCTTCCCGAAGACCTCATCAAACAAAAGAACTCCTACACCGGTAAATTCCTGAAAGAGAGATTTGGGGTTAGAGATTAGAGGCTGGAGGTTAGTTGATTAGAGATTAGCAATTAGCAAGATTTATAATAAATCCTCTTTATACAATAAAAGCAATTGCGAATAGCAATTGCTTTTATTGTTATACTAATATGTTGATGAGAATTCTGCTAATCTCTAACCTCTAATCAACTAATCCACTATTTCAAAGTAAAGCTCGTTTTACCCATGGTATAACCATCGGCATACAGCAATACGGTATAAGTTCCTTTTTGAAATGGCGATGGATTTACCCAGTCGATATTATATTCAACCCCATCATCCTTAAAATCTATAGAAGTTTTGTAGGTATATTGCAGGCTCTGCCCGTCGGCGCTGAAACTACCCGAGTCGCCTTCGGTTATCAGGTTGCCGGTTGGGTCTATCACCCGCACCAAAATATCGTGCATGCCTTTTATGGCTACCGCGTTACTGGCTACGTTAAAGTTTATTTTTATCTTCTTAGCCGGCGATGCCCTGCTTACTTCCACCTCTTTGCCGCTGTTTTTGATCTTGTAAGCCACAACGCCAACCGCTCCAACCTTTAGCGCCGATGCTACCTGCACTTTGGCGCTTAGGTCCTGGTTTTGTTTGCTTAGGGTATCGGCTTTTTGTTTTACAGTGGCCAGGTTGGTTTTTAAGGTATCCCTTTCGGTAGTTAAGCTGGCGTTTTGCCTTTGCAGCGAGTCGATATCCGCTGTGTATTTGGTTACAAAATAGCGCAGTTGCTTCACATTTTCCTGTGCCTCTACCAGTTCGGCTTTGGTTAAGGTGCCTTTGGCCAGCTCAACCCTTAAAATTTTTATCTTAGATTGTAACGAATCATTTTTTGCCTGCATGGTAGCCGACAATTTTGTTTTACCGGCATTAACCTGTTGTATTTGTGCCTCCAGGCTATCCAGTTCAGTAGTAAGCCTCGATTTTTCGTCGCTCTGGCTCACAATTATCACATCCGATTTATTTTTTTGCATATACAGATATACATCGGTCCCCAGCAAAGCCACCACAACAGCTATCAAAAAATAAATTACGTTCGAGTTCTTTTTAGGTGTTTGGCCTGGTTGATCTTCCTTTGGTACGTACGTCATAGTAATTGGTTTTTTTTAGTTTTCAATAATACTTAAATGTAAGCAGGTTTTATTTTTTAATTTTTACGCGTACTATTAAGCGGGCGGGCCGATATTTTTACTCTATTTTTTTGCAAAAAATACCAATAGGCCCCGTTATAAGGTTTGCCCGTATCTTATATAATAACACGTAAAAAAGTAGAAAATTTATTAATAAGCCTGTTTAATAAGTTTAAACTATGTGGGGTTATAATGCTAAATTAAGCAGAATATCATTAAAACACAAAAATTGGGAATTTATTATAGCCTATAATAAAACGGCGGTTAGCGGAGTTTTATATCTTTGCGGCTGTTAAAATAACGCGTTTAATGCATCTATATAAACATTTTCTACTTTTTGCCCTTACCTTATTACTCCTACAAAAAGTTCAGGCTCAAACGGATACGCTGCTCCGCAACAAAATAGCACCCAAACGCGAATTTAGGGGAGTGTGGATAGCAACTGTTGAAAATATAGATTGGCCAAGCCCAAAATCAACGGCCGACGAGCAAAAAAAACAATTCACGGATATTTTAAACGATCACCAGGAAACCGGTATCAACGCCATAATTTTCCAGGTGAGGCCCGCTGCCGATGCCTTTTACGCCATAAGTACCGAGCCCTGGTCCAAATGGCTCAACGGCACCCAGGGCCTGGCCCCCAACCCATTATATGACCCGCTGGAGTTTGCCATAACCGAGGCGCACAAGCGCGGTATGGAACTGCATGCCTGGTTTAACCCGTACCGGGCCACAAATGATAATAAATATTACGCGCTGGCACCAAACCATATTACCAATTTAAAGCCCGAATGGTTTTTTACTTACGGCGGCCAAAAACTGTTCAATCCGGGCCTGCCCGAAGTAAGGGAGTATATTATTCACATTATTTTAAATGTGCTTGATAATTATGATGTAGACGGCATCCACATGGATGATTATTTTTATCCCTATCCCATCGATGGGCAAAATATAAATGATGGCGATGCTTATGCCAAATATGGTGCAGGTTTCAGCGATATTAAGGATTGGCGCCGCCATAATGTAGATACGCTGATACAAATGCTGGGCGATAGCATACACAAGCACAAGCCCCGCGTAAAATTTGGGGTTAGTCCATTCGGTATATGGGCAAACAAGTATCAGAATCCCGAAGGCTCCGATACGCATGGTGGTTCATCGTACTATGAAAATTATGCCGATGTACTTAAATGGCTAAAAAATGGCTGGGTTGATTATGCCGTGCCGCAATTATACTGGCCCCGCAACAGCCATGCCGCCAATTATGATACTTTGCTCAACTGGTGGAGCAATAACACTTATAACCGGCATTTATATATAGGTATGGCGGTTTATCGCATAGCGGAGCGTTCAAAGGCATCTATCGCCTATAAAAATCCAACCGAACTGCCCAATCAAATGCGCGATCTGCGGAATAACCCGCGCGTAGAGGGCAGCGTATTTTTTAGTTCTAATTCGCTTACCAATAACTTTGGCGGGTTTGCCGATTCGCTAAGCGCCGATTTTTATAAATACCCGGCGCTGCCGCCTCCAATGCTCTGGCTGGATAGTATACCGCCCAATGTACCGCAAAACCTGGTAGCCAAACAATTGGGCCTGGGGGTTAACTTAACCTGGCAGGCACCCTTGCCGGCAAAAGACAATGAGCCGGTGTATGGTTATGTTATTTACCGTTTTGATGGTAACGCAAAGGTTGATATCAGCGACCCTAAAAATATCCTGGAGATACAATATAATAATTCGCTATCCTATTTTGATAGCGGCGTGCAAAAAGGTAAAACCTATTTATATGTAATTACCGCGCTCGACAGGCTGAAGAATGAGAGCGACCGCTCGCCAACCATAGGGGTAGTGATGGCTAATTAGGTAGCATGCAATTAAAATAATACAGGCAGCAAAGCCGCAAATAATTACGCGAATTAAATATTAATTAAATCTTTTTGTTTGAGCCGCTCAAAATAAATATCAAGCTCCATATCGCCCATGCCATATATTTTTTCAGTTAGCCAAAAGGCCCGGTGAATTTCGTATTTATCCGTTATGCCGCTGTTGTAAATATCAAGCAGTTTTTGTTCAATATGATTAAAGCCGTTCTTATTTATTTCCAACCGCTTTACCTGGGCCTGTAAGGCGCTTTTAAGGCAATGCAGGTTGCCCCAGTAATTATTTTCGCTTAACCAGTTTTTTAATTGCGCAGCATTGCCGCTGGTGTATATCTTCCAGGCTTCGGCGGCCACAAAAAAATCAGGCTCACCTAATTGCACCCTTATATTATCATACAAATATTCCAGTTGTTCAGCATCTAATTCTCCCATTCCTTTAAAATCAGCTACGCCGGGGCAGCTATCCGGGCATATCAGGTAAATGGCCGGTGCCGATAGGTCGGTTCTTTTGCTAAGCATCAGTATAACACCCAGCATATTTGCCTGGCAATGCAGGTCGAACTCAAACCAAAGGTTGATCTCCTCATAAGGCTCACTTAATTTACTTAGGGGTTTGATCACTTTTTCCTCATAACCATCCGGTGTTTCGCCAAAGGTATTACCTATCCATTCCGAGCGCTTTTTCCAGAAACTGCCCGAAGCGATGTTCTCTTCCAGCGGGCCTTCGGATAGTACCTCGCGCCAAACCAGTACATCGCCATCCAGTCCAATTTCTTCAAAACTGGCAAGGGTATCATCGCCGTTCAAAATGTGCAATATGTTTTCCATTTGGTTTGATAATGAGTATGCTATAATAACGAAGCAAAACGATAATCGGCGCTGTGTAGCGTTAATTTTACGGGTGAATCCCGTTTGTTAGGTTGCGCCCTGTTACCCATCCAGCAGCGCCCGCAGATTGTCCAGGGTATCGGCTTCTTCCTTGGGTTTATCATGCCGCCATCGCAATATCCTGGGGAAGCGCAGCGCTATGCCTGATTTATGCCTGGTTGATCTGTTTATCCCCTCAAAACCTATCTCAAAAACCAATTCCGGCTTTACAGTACGTACCGGGCCGAATTTCTCCAGCGTGTTTCGCTTAATAAAATAATCCACTTTATTTATTTCGGCATCGGTAAGGCCGGAGTAGGCTTTAGCAAATGGTACCAGCTTATCGCCATCCCAAACGGCAAAGGTATAATCGGTATACAGATCCGCACGGCGGCCATGTCCCTTTTGCGCGTAGATCATCACCGCGTCAACCGAAAGCGGGTCTATTTTCCACTTCCACCAATCCCCGCGCCGGCGGCCAACCTGGTAGGTAGCGCTTTTGCGTTTAAGCATAATTCCCTCGGCTATCATGGCGCGGGATTGCTCCCTTATTTCGCCCAGCTGCTGCCAGCTATCAAATTGTATAAGCGCCGATATGCGGAACGTTTCGGGGTATAATGTTGCGGCCTGCAATTCTTCCAGTACCACCCGTCGTTCAGCTTGTGTTTTGTTGCGAATATCCCCGCCTTCAAATTCGAGGCAATCATAGGCTATTACCGCTACCGGGCTTTCCTCCATTATCTTTTTGCTCAGGGTCTTTCTGCCTATGCGGGTTTGCAGCACATTAAAAGGCATAGGCAAACCATTTTGAAAGCTCAGTATCTCGCCGTCTATCACTGTACCATCGGGCAGGGCGTTCAAAAAGGGGTGCAATTCGGGAAATTTATCGGTAGCCAGGTCCTCACCACGGCTCCAGATGAAGATCTTGCCATCACGCTTGATCATTTGCGCGCGTATGCCATCCCATTTCCATTCGGCCTGCCATTGCCCGGCTTCGCCCAGCGCAAGCTGTATTTCGTCAGCGGTTTTGCGTTTTTCAGATGTTTCCTGTATGGGGTAAGCTAAAAAGAAAGGATAGGGGCGCGATATATCATCGGCGGCGCCTTGCTCCTGTATCAATTGCGCATAGGTATAGGTTTCGGGCAGCCAGTTACCCATTATACGGTGGGTGAGCGTGGCGGCATCCAGCTTAGTGATCTCGGCCAGCGCCTTTATCACCAGGTTTTGCGATACGCCCACCCTAAAACTGCCGGTAAGCAGCTTATTAAACACAAAGCGTTCCTGGCTATCCAGCATCGCCCACGATTCCATGAGCCATATTTTGCGCTCTTCTTCAGTTTTACCGGCCAGCAAATTCAGCTCGGCAATCCATTCCGTCAAGGTTTTATTGCTGCTGTGTTCATTGCGGGGCATCAGCAGCGCCATGGTTTCGGCCAGGTCGCCAACTACATGGTAGCTTTCCTCAAACAGCCAGGCCGGGATATTCGATGCCTCCACAGCCCAGGTACGTATAAAGGTAGAATTGATGATCCGCTTAGGTTTGCGCCCGGTGAACAGCGCCAGCATGTGCATTTTATCCGTATCGGGCACGCCAATAAAATAATCCTTTAAAACCTTTACCTTTTCGTTGGTTTTATTGGTTTCATCAAGCGATAAAAAAAGTTGGGCAAAGGCTTTCATGATACCCCTCCTAAATCCTCCCCAAGGGGGAGGGCTTCATTAACCGGTGCTACCTGCTCATTCAAAGCCTCCCCTTCGGAGAGGTTGGAGGGGTTCTCCTCCTCACCGCCATAAAGTGTATGCACCTCACGGGCGTTAAAGCCTATCTCGTTCAAATATCGTGTAAATGTGGCCGTGTAACCGTGGGTTAGGTACACACACTCGCAACCTGTAGCATCAATGGCGCTGATGAGGCCGTCCCAGTCGGCATGATCCGACAGCACAAACCCGCGGTCGGCGGCGCGGCGGTGCTTGGCACCACGCAGGGCCATCCATCCGGAACAATAACCAAAACTATACGGCCCGAACTTTCGCATCCAGGGCGTGCCTACCGATGATGGCGGTGCTAATATGATGCCCTTGCGCACTTCGTCTTTCGGCGTATCAATCGTTATCCTTTCGGTAGGGTTCAGCAGCACGCCGTTGCGGCGCAGGGCCTCATTGGTATTCTCGATAACGCCGTGTGTATAAACCTTGCCGTTAAACAGATCAAGATTTTGCAAAATGCGCTGCGCCTTACCCAGCGAGTAGCCTACCAGCACGGTAGCCACTCCATTATGCAGGTTACTGCGCCACCATTTGTTAATATCTTCAAAAATTTGCACCTGCGGTTTCCATTGGTAAACCGGCATCCCAAAAGTACATTCCGATATAAAATGATGGCAGCGAACCGGCTCAAAAGGTGTTGATATGCCATCATCCTCGGTTTTATAATCGCCCGATACCACCCAAACCTCGCCCTGGTGTTCCAGCCGTATCTGCGCCGAGCCTATCACGTGCCCGGCCGGGTACAGGGATATTTCCACGCCGTTCTTCATTACTTTTTCGCCGTACTCCACCGTTTGCAGTTGTATATCGCCCAGGCGGTAATACAAAACCTCCCTTGATAAATGGTGCGCCAGGTAATGCTTATGCCCAAAATACGCGTGGTCGGCATGGGCGTGGGTAATTACGGCATCATCAACCGGTTTCCAGGGGTCGATATAAAATTTACCGCGGGCACAGTAAATGCCTTTATCGGTAAACTCAAGGAGCGGTTTTTTAGCCATAAGATAATAACCCCGATTTGAATATTTGGTTTGATAGCCTACGCAAGCATTTTATAAATCACCATTAAATCCCGGTCAAAAAAAAATCCCGGGCAGGCCGGGATCTTTCAAATTATATTTTTTTGAATTTAGTTCTGTGGCGCAACGGTTTTAACCCCAATAACACTGGTAACCTTATTATTAATGTTAATATAGTCGGTCAATACCTGGCCGGCTTCTATCTTTAAAAAGTCGAGGTCTTCGTTTTTAGGTTTTGGCTCGCCCTTTTTCAAAGGTTTTAAACCCAGCGCTATCCTGCGTAAGTTATCACGGTCGAATGATTTTTGTTCATCATCGTCGCGTTGTTTTTTCAGTTCCGCTTCGTTTAGCGTAACTGATTTATCGTTGTCGTGCGCTTTGAAATCAGCAATATCCTGCATCAGGTATTTGTAGCTGTCGCTTGTGCTCATGCGCTGATCGTGCAGCTTTCTCAATTGCGGAATAACAGCTGTAAAATCGCCAAACTTGGTATAGTCGCTTTTGGCTATCACATCAAACGGCATGGCCGATGGCTCGGTATCCTCGCCATATTTATCCAAAGGAATTACCGATGGGAACACAATATCAGGCGTTACACCTTTATGTTGTGTAGAGTTACCGGTTATGCGGTAAAACTTGGCAATAGTTAAATTAAGCTGCCCAAAGGTGCTTTCGCTGCCGGTTGAAACTGTGGTATTTTTGCCGGTTACCCTGGCCACCATATCGGCTAAGGTAGGGGTGATCATTTTGTCCAGGTCTATCTCGCTTTGAACGGAGCCCTTACCATAAGTTTGGGTGCCGATGATCAAACCACGACCGTAATCCTGTATAGCGCCTGAAAATATTTCAGATGCCGAAGCACTAAAACGATCGGTTAGGATAGCCAGCGGGCCGCTGTAAGCGATTGCCGGATCATCGTCGCTGTCAACCTCTATCTGGTCGCGGGTATCACGTACCTGTACTACCGGGCCGGTTTTAATGAACAAGCCGGTAAGCGAAATTGCTTCGGATAATGAACCGCCGCCATCTTCGCGCAGGTCTATCACCACACCGTCAACATTTTCATCTTTAAGCGAATCCAGTATCTTTTTAACATCGCGGGTGGTGCTGTGGTAATTAGGGTCGCCGCTTTGGTAAGCATTATTATCAACATAAAAAGCCGGGATGTTAATGATACCGATCTTTACTATCTTGCCATTGTTGTTATAAGTTTTTATCTCCTTATTAGCCAGCTGATCCTGCAAAACAATTTTTTCGCGCACCATCTCCACCACCTTTGGCTTGCTGCCTGTAGCCGCGCCCGAAGGTAATATCTGTAGCCTTACGGTGGTGCCTTTTGAACCGCGGATAAGCGCTATGGCATTATCAATGCGCCAGCCCACAATGTTCTGAAACTCTCCATCCTTGCCTTGCGCTACAGCCACAATGCGGTCATCGTTATTAATTTGATGGCTTTTATCAGCAGGGCCGCCGGGTACAACGGTTTTTATAGTTACATATTCATTTACCGATTCGAGCGTTGCGCCAATACCTTCCAGCGAGCGCGACATTTCCATATTGAATTGAGCGGCGTTAAAAGGATTAAAGTAATTGGTGTGCGGGTCAACTGCTTCGGTAAAAGCATCCATAAAGGTTTGGAAAACTTCCTGGTTGGATAATTTGTTTGATTGCGATAGCAGGCTTTCGTAGCGTTTACGCAAAATTTCCTTGTTTTTAGCCATATCAGGATTAGCTAATTTGAGGCTAAGCAGGTCATATTTTACGCGTTTGCGCCAAATATCATCACTTTCAGCCTGCGAAGTTATCCAGGGCAGGTCCTCGCGATCATAAATAAAGTTTTCCTTTTTGGTATAATCAAAATTGTCATCTATCTGCGCTATGGAAAAGTTAATGCGGTCTAAAAATCTTTTTTGATACACATTATACATGTAGAAAACATCATTCAGGTTACCGCTTTTCAGGTCGTCATCCAGCACGGTTTTATACTTGCTGAAATCGGCCACATCCGATGCCAGCAGGTAATTATGATCCTCGTCAATTTTTTTAATGTAACGGTCATATATCACTGCCGATAGGGAATCATTAAGCGGAACTTTTTTGTAGTTATACTTTGTTATCAGATCTGCAACTTCCTTAGCTACAATGCTTTGGCGGGCATCGGGCTGCAGATCGTTCGAGCCCTCTACTTTAATAGGTTTTGAAGGCGAAGCCTTACAGGCAAGTACAGCACCAAGTACTAAAACCAAATACAATTTCTTTAACATATCTTTTACTGTCTTTAAATCCGGATTAAAATAAAACATCAATACTTGTGCCTGTTGTGAGTTTGCTAATGTAAATAAAAAGAGACAGTCGAAAAAACTGCCTCTTCTTTATAAATAACAATTATACAATAATGTTTGAATTTATTAGTAAGTGAAACAGGCATTTTACTGTAATCTTACAATACCAACGGAAATTAATCTGTTTTCTTATCTGCTACAATTTTCTTATCCGCGAGTACGGCATCGGCGTAGCGTAATTCTGGCCTGGGTACGTTGGTATTGTGAATGATATATAACGATTCTTTTTCAACATCGGCAATATTGGCTGTCCAGGTGTGGCTTATGGCTATTTGCCGGGCCTCTGTAAGATCCTGCTGAGCTAAAACCAGGTCGCCCAGGTTAGCTTTAACCATGGCAAGATCCATTAAATTGGCAATGGTATGTTTATCGTCATTTTGCTGGCGCGATATATTGTTGCTCTGTAACAGGTACCATTTTGCCTCCGAAAACCTGTTTTGCTTAATGTACAGTTCGGCAAGCGCGCTAAAGTTATAGCTGGCTACCTCATACTCATGAAAACGCATATTATGCTGCGCGGTTTTCATTATCGATGCCTCTGCCAGTTCCAGGTAGTAGTCGGTATTATTGGTAAAAACAAACGGGTATATTTTTACCAGGCCTATTTTTGCTACGGGCAAATGCTTTACGGAGTGATCTTTTAAACTGGCTATAAGCGGGAAACGCTGATGTTTTTTTAAGGGCCCTACCCTATACCATTGCGCCGAAGCTGAAAGGCCGAGCATGGTGCAGCAAACAAATAGCAGGATTAATCTCATGTAATATTTCCCGGTGTTTAATAAAATTAATTAGTACGCAAATATATTGATAAATGTTTAGCAATATAAACATTTATTTTATTATGCAAAAACCTCGGCCTTATTATCATACAGGGCCCATACCATGTAAGGGTGGGTATCGGCATGGTACATATCTCCTTTCGCGGATATGCCTATGATGCCTGCAAAGCCATCAAAAGGCTTTAATTCATTCAATGTTTTTTCGGTAGCGAAGTACAGCGGAACGCCATCGGTAACACGTGTTACAATGTTTGATGCCACCGCGCCGCTCACAATATCCTCACCAACGCCCGTGCAGGATATACCCGCGAAGGCGTTGGCATAATTACCTGCCGTAGTGGCCGAATCGCTTACACGGCCCGGAATTTCAAAGCCCTTGCCACCGGTTGAGGTAGCTGCGGCAATATCGCCCAACACATCAAGCGCCACGCAGCCAACGGTACCCAGGCGTATGGAGTCGCTTAGTTTTTGCTCATATTCCTTACGGCGCTGTGGCGTTTCCGGATTGTAATAGTCGAAGCTGTTTTCGCGGGCAAAATCCTGCGCGCCCTTGCCGCTTAAAACACGGTCTTCATAAGTGAGCAGTTTTTCGGCAATGCATATTGGATTTTTTACATCCTCAATATTAATAACGCCGGAGAAACGCATGGTTTTGCCATCCATCAATGAAGCGCTGAGCCTTATTTTACCGTCGCTTTGTATTTGCGAGCCGGTGCCGGCATTAAACAGGTCGCAATCTTCCAGCAGGCAGGTGGTATAAACAACCGTTTGGAGCGCGGTATGATTTTCAAGGTATTTATGGCCAAGTTCCACTATCTCTTTTAAAGCATCCTGCTTTGCCTTTTTTACTTCCTGGTTGGTATGCGATTCACTGAAAAATCCGCCGTGAATAATTAGTTTCATAGGATCATGTTTAGATAGGAATGCCTTTTTATAACGGTTAACGCAATTTAATGTTATTAAAAATTCCTTTCCGAATTATTTGCAAATAAAGATTAAATAACGTGAGTTCGGGATAAGGAAAAGAATTGAGAGTTATTGTTATGTATTTAATGCATTGAATATCAATAAGTAAGCATATTTTG
>Ga0302312_10002034_pt1 | contig 11913 bp, 6 predicted proteins | sample III_Palsa_N2_1_FD_200529 | JGI IMG/M metagenome (GOLD analysis project Ga0302312, IMG submission 200529) | Peat permafrost microbial communities from Stordalen Mire near Abisko, Sweden - III_Palsa_N2_1 | ecosystem: Environmental > Terrestrial > Soil > Palsa > Peat permafrost | place: Sweden... | reverse complement strand
CGCAGCATACTGGTAGCCGCCGCTTGCTATGTAAAGATCTAATTTACCATCGCCATTCGCGTCAAAAAGCAACAACCCCTCGTCGGTAAAGTCAACCGAGGTATTGTTTGCCGCGGTAAAAAGATTACGTTGTTTGAATGTGCCATCGGGCATTTGAAGAAAAAGCTGAGCGGGGTTATGGCTGTCGCCACCTATTATTATATCATCCAGCCCATTGCCATCTATATCGCCAATGGCTATGGCCGGGTTATAGCCCGACAATTTATGAGGCAATAATCTTTGAACATTAAAATCGGTAAAATCAGCCGTATTGTTTTTGTAATGCAGGCCTAACGAATCAGTTACCTCTTTAAACAATGCTTTAAAATCAATTTTAGGCGGGGTGGCCTGATCGTTGCCGCCCGCATTCGCAATATTCACTTTTATTCGTTGATCAGCTTTTACATGCAGTAGTTTTTGTTTTTTGCCTCCAGGCCATTTTATTACCACCGAATCAACCATACCTACTTTGCCCAGGCCAAAATGGGCCATTGCCTGGAGTGTTGATAAATAACCCCTGTAAGGGTCATTCTCATAAACCTGGTGTTTCCCGTGGTCATAATAGATATCGGCCTGAGCGCCTAACCCGTTTATATTCCGTGCTCCACCGGTAAATGTGATTTGCAAATAATGAACATTGTTTAAATTCTTTTTATCATCCCTGATGGTGTTTCTGTATATAGACGCTTCGCCGTCGATATTATTGATCACCAGGTCCATGGCGCCATCATTGTCTAAATCTACATATACCGCGCCGTTTGCAAAAGCGGGCATGTCCACGCCCCATGCCTTGCTTACATCTTCAAATGTCAGGTCCCCTTTATTTTTAAAAGCGTATTTAGGTAATTTAACTTCTGGAATTTGTTCCAGCAGCTTTTGTTTTGATGCTAAGGCATAAGGGCTTTGCTCGTACGTTGTAAAATCATGGTCGGAAGCATCCTTCCGAAATCCATTTGTTACGATGATATCCCTAAAGCCATCGTTGTCAAAATCGGTAACCAATGGCGTCCAGCTCCAATCGGTTTGTGAAATACCGCTCAGAAATCCGATCTCGCTGAAAGCCGGACTGCCAACCCGGCCCTGCTGGCCAAGCCTTGGCCCCTGGTTAAGCTGGAGCGTATTGCGCACATACTGGTATTGATTACCGAATAGATCGAAAGTTTGATAAGTGTTAAATGTATTAACCCCCATCATCATCTTTTTGCGATAGTTATCGGGTGGGTTCATATCCAGCTCCACCACATCCGGAAGGCCGTCGTTATTAATATCAACTACATCCTGCCCCATGGAATTTAATGATGTATGCTTGAAATATTCTCTTGAGCGATCGGTAAATGTTCCGTCGTGGTTGTTGATGTATAAAATGTTGCTCGAAATAAAATCATTGGATACATAAATATCTTTCCAGCCGTCTCCATTAAAGTCTACTGTTGTGGCACTGTGCCCATACCCTGTAATATTAATGCCTGCTTGTTTTGAAACATCGTGAAATACCGGGTGATGCAAGGTGCTGTCCCAATCATTCCGATATAACCGCCCGGAGATAAATTGCGGCCCGGCGGCCTTAATCCCGCCAAAAACATTGGTATTTTTTCTGGAATTTGCATTGTTAACGGTCAGGTACATGTCCAGGTCGCCGTCGTTATCATAGTCAAAAAAACTTGCCATAGTTGAATAAGAGCATATATCAAGCCCATATTCCTTAGCCATTTCCTTAAAATGCGGAATACCATCTTTATCAACCCCCTGGTTTACATAAAGCAAATTCCGTCGCCTTGTCGAGTCTTTATAAATGGTATTGCACACATAAATGTCGGGCAAACCGTCGTTGTTAATATCAACAATAGCAACGCCGCGCCCCCATCTTCCGTCACCGCCGACACCGGCTTTATCAGTAATATCTTCAAACTTAAAATTGCCCCGGTTTAAGTAGAGCCTGTTAGATACCATATTTCCCGTAAAAAAAATATCCTGTAAACCATCGCCGTTAAAGTCGCCTATCCCTACACCGCCGCCATTATAGGCGTTTACCATATCCAGGGCATTCACCGAGTCGGACTCTGTTATTTCATTATTAAAGTGAATACCGGAATGGGAAGACGGAATTTGCTCGAACAGCGTCTTCTTTTTACACGAAAAAAAAATCAGTAAACACATGAATAACGTTGTGAAGCACAACCTATTCATAAGGGTATATTTGTTGAAATTGAACATTTTTAGTATTAATTCTAATTAATATGAGCAAGTATCTTTTTAACTTGCTGCGGGTAGATGGCTATATGGTGCGTATGAACAAAAAATTGTACCGGCTTCGATTCCGCGGCGAGCTGTACTGAAATAGCCTGGGTTGGCAATGCCGGCATGTGGCAACTGATACAGTCGGCTTTAAGTATCGCGGCGCTTAGCGTATTGGTCATTTTGCAATAAGTATGTTTTGGCGAATTATGGCAATTCAGGCATTTTTGGGTATACACTATATCTTCACCCCGCATGTTTTGATGCGGATCATGACAGGTTGAACATTCCATTTGGCTGTATATAAAGCACTTGCTGGTTTGTAATAGTTGAAGCTGGTTTCCATGCACATCAAGGTGGGCCGTATCAATTTTCGCAGAAAACTGCGGTAGTATAAATTTAGCAAAGGTATCGCCTGGCATAAATCCAAAAGCCGACCGTAACATCACATTATGCTTGCCAGAATGGCAAACAGCACACATATCCAGCTTCTGGCTACGGCTAAGTGAAATATAGGTGGTTATAAAGCGGGCTGTTTTTACGTTGGGGTTGCGGGTTTGAAAATCAACATGCTGTGCGCCGGGGCCGTGGCAGCGCTCACAGTCGATATGATAAACCAGCGAGTTTTTTTCAAATGCTTCGGTACCATTTAATCGCTGCGCATTTTCGGGCAGGTAATTAATGTACGACGCGTGGCACTCAAGGCACCGGATACCTATCGGCCTTGACCGGGGATAATCCATAAAGTTTAATCCCATACCCGGGCTTGACGACCATTGGTGCTGAGCACTGAAATATGAAAGAGGTAATTGATAAAGCTCGTTCCCTTGCCAGTATAAATATGATTCGCCTTTAACACCCCCAAAGACAATATCGAAACGGTGCCTTTCCCTAAGTTTTCCGTTGACATAAAAACTTTGAAAAAGGTTGCTGCCTATCTTTTCCATTACCACTTTTTGAGACGCGTTTATATTGAATATGTTTGAACCGGCAGCAAAACTGCCATGCACAGAACTTTCTGAGGCAGGTGCCGAAGCTTCAAAATGGGCGGTATGCAAGTATGAGCTGTAAATGTCGGCATGGCATTTTACACAAGATTTTGTGCCGGCAAATGCCGTCCCGCGGGGATCCCCGCTACTTGCGTTATTTCCAAATTGCAGGTAAACAACTAATAATATGATCGAACAAATTCCCGATATAACCAGCACTTTTTTCATAACAAGTATAAACGTAAGGTACTATTTTTTTATAATCGGATAGTTGAAATTAACTGACCAGGCCACAATATCTGGAAACATATCCTACTTTCTCGCTTTAGCAAGAAAAGGCCTTTTCCTTGCGGAAAAAGCCTTCTATTCTTAATCAATTAATCAATTCTCACTTTCATAAAAAAATCTCAGGCACCTAGTAGCCGGGATTCTGCTTTAAATTAGGGTTAAGCGCTATTTCAGCAGCCGGAAGCGGCAATAAATCTTTCCCCGGAGGAAGATCATTATAGGTTACGCCCTGGTTGCCAGTCGCATCGGAAAAAATAGCGGCAGGCAGGTTGTGTGTTGGGCCATAGGGATAAATTATGAATGTATTAGGCCGTAAACCATAAGCATACTGGCTGGTGGGCCCTGTGTTCCAAATGTGGATCATTTCACGGTCATAAGCTACCCCGGTTGTTACATCGTTACCCGCCCGGCGTAACAGGTACATCAACGAATATTCGCCGGTAAGCTCATGCCGGTATTCGCTGAATACCATTTGCAGCGGATCAGTTATAACTGGTGCTGGAATGGGGTTTCCGTTTGCATCTGCCTGCGGCAAATAGCCATCCTGAAATGTACCCGGAACACTTCCGTTAAATGCCCTGCTCCTTACTTTGGCCAAATCGGCAAGGCCTTGTTGAGTCATCCCCAGGCGTATCTCGCATTCGGCTTTTGAGAGCAAAACTTCTGCATACCGCATCAATATCTGGTCCTGGCTGCCAAAGAGCGCTCCCGGCCCTGAACCTCCTGTAAGGGTGGGATCCCGCCATTTTTTCTCGCAAACAAATCCCGAGCGCGGGGTACCATCAGTTCCGTACCAGGGATGGGCAAGCGTTCCGTTGGTATTAATAGCATTGCTTTTAAACGTATTGATAGGCTGGCTGGCATCGGTGTACCGGTAATAGTCAACGGTATCATACGGAGGAGTAGTTTGCGCCATGTAATTTGCATAACCGCCCTGAACATTGGGATAGCCTTTTATACCGCCCCACTGTGCAATAATTCCCGGGCTCATATTAGGGTCGCCCGGTCCTATTATTGTAGCTAACTTCCTGGTATCGCCCGCCTGGTACGAATAATACAGCGCCGGGCTTCCGTAGTCGTAGCCTTCGCCAGTTATTTCCGAAGGCCAGCTGAAACTGTCTATCCAGCCCAATTCGCCGCCAGGTGGCTCCCAGCTGTCGCCCCAGCTCTGGTTACCGCCGGTAAGGTCAAACTGTATTTCGAAAACCGATTCGGCATTATTCTGGTTATTGAATTCATTCTCGTTTACATAAGGCGTAACCAACGAATAATTACCAAATTCCGGGTTATTAAAGGCTTTCAATGCGGCAGTATAATGTACGGTGGCGTTTGTGGGGTCGCTTTCGGCTAACCACATTTGCGCCGAGCCTTCATAGGCATAGGCGGCGCCTGTGGTAGCCCTACCCAGATCGGCAGTGGCCAACTGGGTTTTTGACACCAGTAAACCTTCGGCCGCCTGCATGTCGGCCACTACCTGTTGAAAACACTGCAGCTGGGTAGCGCGGGGTTCTAAACCGGTAGTTGTTGGGCTCAGTTCCAGTGGAACGCCGCCAAAAGTACCCGTTAGGTAATAATACATGGTTCCCCGCAAAAAAAGCGCCTCGCCCATTAAACGGTTGCCCAAAGGCTGCGTAACAACGCCCTGAGCAATTGCGGCTTTAATGATAGGAAGCGCAACGTTTACCCTCGAGATGCCGATATACAGGTTATCCCAAAAATCGGGAAGGGCGTCAAAAGTACCCGAATATGTATAATTATTCCAGGCAACGTCAGCTCCATTGTTATACCAATCATGCGGAAGGTAATCGGCGTAATACCATAGTCCTTTCTTAAGGAGGTTACTGTTTTGGTAACTATCATAAATGGCATTTACCAAAGCTATTACGCTGGCCGAAGTAGTAAAAGTGGCAGCCTGGGTTGACCCGAAAGTATTGGTTTGGTTTAAAAAACTCTTTTTGCAGCTGAGGGGTATCAGCAACGCCGCAACCAGCGCTAACAGAGTAATTTTTAATCTGGTGATTTTCATATCTTTAATATTTGTAATTATTATTAAAATGTTGCATTTATACCTACTGTGAAATACATGGACGAAGGGTAGATGCCATTATCTACGCCGTTTTGTGTCGCGTTGCCGCCCTGCGAGCCCACTTCCGGATCAAGCCCTTTGTAGCCGGTAATGGTAAACAGGTTTTGTGACGATATATATACCCTTACTTTTGATACGGCTATCCTTTTCGCAAAATCCTGGGGCAGTGTATAACCAACGGTAAAGTTTTTCAATTTCAGGTAACTGCCGTTTTGAATCCAGGCGCTTGAGGGAACGTTGTTGAGAATAGTATTGTCATTTGAGTTAATAGCGGGGTAAATATTCGAGTGATTTTGCGGTGTCCAGGCATTTTGGTAGTATTGCTCGCTGATATTCTGAATGCCGACAAAACCCTGGTTCTGGAAGCTTTCAAGCGAGTTTTGCTCGTAGTCGAGTATTTTGTTACCGTAAACACCATAAAAATAGGCGATAAAATCCCAGGATTTGTAGGATGTCGTGAGGTTTACCCCCCCGTAAAATTTAGGGATCGGGCTGCCGAGCGAGGTTTCATCCTGCGTACTACCGGCTACTACCGCACCATGGTGGTTTATGTCTGCAAATAAAAAGTCGCCCGGTCCGGTGGCGCTGCTATAGTAATAAGCGTAGCCTTTTGCCTGCGCTTGTGCATTTAACTGGTTGATCTGGGCCTGGCTTTGGATTATGCCCTGCACCTTATATCCATAAAATTCGCCCACCGGCTGGCCAATAAAAGTTTCAGAAAAAGTTCCCCATTGTGGGCCATTTAGGGTGAGGCCGCCAAAATTCGAAATCTCGTTTGTTCCCGAAGTTATACTGGTCAATTTATTATTAAGTGTTGAAAAAGTAACCAGGGCGCCGAATCTGAAGTCTTTAGATACATCATGATGGTAATCAACAGACAACTCAAGCCCCTTGTTATCCATACTGCCCACATTTTCAGTTAAATACTGAAAACCTGTTTGTGCAGGAACCTCAAGGGTTAACAGGAAGTTTTTTGATTTCCTGTTGTAATAGTCGGCAGTTATATTAAGGTCGCCGTTTAAAAACGAAGCGTCTATGCCTGCGTCGGCCTGTGTGTCGGTTTCCCATTTCAGGCCTGGGTTTGCCGGCTGCTCGGCAGCATAACCATTCTGGTATATCTTATCAAACGGATAACCAAGGTTATCGTCCAGAGTACCGATTCCGCCGGGGTTAAATGATGCAGGGCGGTTTCCTACAAACAGCGCCTGGTACTGAAATGGGTTTATGGGCCCCTGGTTACCGGTTTCACCATAGGTGGCTCTTAATTTCAGGTCGTCTAACCAGCTAACATCCTTCAAAAACGATTCATTTTTCGCTTTCCAGGTAAATGCACCCGAAGGGAAGGTGCCATATTGGTTTTGAGCGTCAAATTTTGACGATCCGTCCCTTCTTATTACACCCGTTAAAAAATATCGCTCGTCATACGTATAGCTTAACCTGGCAAATAACGACGACAGCGAAACAATGTTCTGGCCGTTACCCGTGTCGGAACCCGGGGGGTTATTTGCTTGCAACTCCAGCGTTGTTACCTGGGATAAATCCTCAATGGTGTTATTAGGAGGAATGCCCGATCCGGCCATACCATCCCAAATAGTTTTCTGCCCTGAGAAACCGCCGACAAAATTTATTGCGTGTTTTCCGAAGGTCCTGTCGTACGCCAGCGTATTCTCTATCAGCCAGTCGACCGATTGGGAAATGCTCTGGCTGTAGTAACCATAATTAATCTTGGCGCTTTGGCCGTACTCGCCATTTGCACGGGAATCGTTAGGCTGATCGTAAATATCCTCGGCAAAGTTTGCGTTTACGCCGCCGTTTACTTTAAGCTTAAGCCCGGGAAGGATGGTAGCTTCCAGGGATGAATTAGCCAGCACAAAGTTATTCTCAGGATAATTCCTGTCGGTTTCAATCGAGTAAACCGGATTAGCGTAACTCAATACATCAGTGTATATCGGATTAAAGAAACCATAATTATCCCCATTCTTTACCTGGTAAGTAAGCTTGTTACCGCCATCAAGGGTTGGGGGCAATTCGGTTAATTGCACTAAACTTCCGGTACCAAACGGGTTATTGCCTTGCGAATAGGTATATTTAACGTTTGTTGATGATTTTAGCCATGTAGTAGGTTGTGCATCCAGGTTGCTGTTAACTGTAACCCTGTGAAAATAGGAATCTAATACGATACCGTCCTGGCTATAGTAAGCGATGGAGGCTGCCGCTTGCAGCTTATCGCTGCCGCCACGCACGGCAACATCGTAATTTTGAGTTTGGCCGTTGCCGTAAACAGCGTTTTGCCAATCTATATTGTGAAGTGAAGCAGGGTTGGCCCAGCCCGAGAATGTCGAGAAACCGCTGCCCGGAACAGTAGCTTGCTGATTGGCGAGTGTAGCGAATTGATCGGCATTAAGTACTTTGTACTCTTTAGGCTTGCTTTGAAACTCGTTATAGGCATCTGCCGAAACTTGTACACCGTTCTTTTTGCCCCGTTTAGTGGTTATCAGTATCACACCGTTGGCGGCCCTGATCCCATAAATTGCTGTTGATGCCGCATCCTTCAATATGTCAATAGAAGCAATATCATTGGGGTTAATATTATTAATGCCCCCGGCATCTATAGGATATCCGTCAACCACATATAATGGGGTGTTACCATTGCTCGCGAGGCTGCCGGTACCCCTTATCAATATACTAACATTACCGCCCGGGGAACCATCGTTATTGGTAACCTGCACACCGGCCGCACGGCCTTGTAAGGCCTGGTCAGTCGAGGTTACCGGCATGCTTTCAATGGTTGCGGCGCTAACTGAACTTACCGCTCCGTTTACGTCCCCGCGTTTCGCGGTACCATAGCCAATTGCCACTACGTTCACTTCAACTAGGGTTCTTGCATCAGGCGATAGATTTACGTTGTAGACTTTCCCGTTGCCAACAATTATGCTTTGTTCAAGATAACCGATATAAGTGAAAACCAAGATATCTCCGGGAGTGGCCGTCAACCTGTAATTTCCTTGTATATCAGTAACCGTACCTGCTTGTGTACCTTTAAAATGTATAGTAACACCGGGAAGAGGCGACCCATCCTGGGCTGCGGTAACATGGCCGGTAATTGATGTTTGTGCAAAAGTGTTAAAACTCAGCGCCAGCAAAAGGGGAAGGATTGCGCCCCTGATGCGGTTCAATTTGATAAACAGTACATCTTTCATCATAATTTAATCTTTAGGTTAATAGTATTGGTGTTTATTATTTGATAATTGTGCTTGGTGAATTTTCCGATACATATTTCTATGTGCTTCCTAAGACGGAGGGCGGAAAGGGTTATTAATTAAGGTGCAGTAGTAAGTTTTTATCCATTTTTCTCATATATTAAAGTTTACAATTATGTACATATCTATTTTTTCAAGCTGTATTATGTCATTTGGTTTACACGTTAAATTGGTTATGTAAAACTACTTTTGATCCAAAAGAATTTGTAATACTTTTTTTACATACTTTAACTCTAAAAGATTACTTTTTTTAAACTTAAATGATATAAATCATTTATTAATAGTGAATTAGGCAACATTATTACTTGATATGAAAGGATATTTCATTTCTTCGTATAATACTTTTTTAACAAAAAATACACGAAACTGTAATAGTCTATTGGCTTTATTAGTACACTATTATAATTATAATGCTATTATTCACGCCGCCAAGCAATTGGTTTATTATATAATATTTTGGTTTTATTTTATTTGGAGCTATGCCAAAGTTAAATTTCAGACAGACATCCTATTAGAAAGAATGTTAAAGAATATACAATAAATGTTAACCTCTAATATTAGTGGGATTATATTGGCTAATAACATAAGATGGCGGTTACTCGTTGTATTAACAAGGCTAAGCTTTAGATTTATTACTATAACCGCATCTCGCGGTTTAGTTTAAAAATTAAACATATAGCCAACTTTAGTGAAGTTATCGCGGTACCGGTATCTTACTGAAACAAATGCCACTTTTCCATATCGCGTATATGCAATGGCCTATTTAAATATCGGCCCGGGCCTAATCGATGATATTAAAGCGTGTTGCCCGTTATGCCTGCAACAGCAAATTAAAGGCATTACTCAACATTACATATAATGTACAGCGCAGCAAAAAGAGCGTTAGCGAAGAGAATATTGGAACGCCCCGTAAAGAAGGCACAACCTAATGAAAATACAGACACCGAACTGATAGTCGCCAGTTTTTTCATGTATAACCGCTACGTGGATGAATTAGGCACCTTGGCGCCCGGGCATAATGGGGCCAATACCGGTGGTTATGGAAGTTTACTTTTAAACCAGGTTATTTTTTATATAGCTATAGCTTTTTGCTATGCTATCGTAAGGGTCGCCGGGGCATTTATCCTGTTCAACAAAAAAGTATTTTAAGCCGGCTGTTCGCGCATGTTTAAATATCTTTTTAAAGTCAATAATGCCATTACCTACCTCGGTAAACATTTGGCTGGTAGTGTTATCCATATCCTTTAAATGCCATAGGGGGAAACGACCGGGGTTCTCCTCTATTAAGGTAACAGGGTTCTGCTTGGCTTTAGTTACCCAGTACATATCCATTTCCATTTTTACCAGGTCCTTATCCGAATTGTTAAGTATGATTTCGTACGGATATTTGCCATCCTGCTGTATGAATTCAAAATCATGGTTATGATAGCAAAGCTGTATACCTGCTTCTTTGCAGGCTTCCCCGGCTTTATTAAAATAATCAGCTACCCGTTTATAATGATCGAGTGTACCCCGCTCTGCATCAGAAAGATAGGCACATACCATATATTTTAAACCTACAGTGGCTGCATCGTCAACCGCCCTTTTCCAGTCATTGAGTATAGTCCCCTTTTGATGTCCGCCATTTACTACTTCCTCACCCAAACGATAGTGGCTGCTTGGCATAATAAGGCCATTTTGTTTGAGCAGATTTGCAAAAACTGCCGGCTCCATACCATAAAACTTTTCCGTATCGGTATAAGTGGCGCCCTCAACAGAATTATATCCAATTTGTGCCACTTTAGCCAAAGTAGCCGCAGGATCTTCCTGTATATGATCGCGAACGGTATATAGCTGTAAGCCAATATATTTTTTATCGTAAGCAAATAAATTGGTTGATGCCAAAAGAGCGGCAGAAAGCACTGCCGAAGTTTTTATAAATGATCGCCTGTTGGTCATGTGGTAAATGGTTTATGAATATGATAGGCCAAATATTTAACGGAATTATTTTTTGTTTAATATATCGTTCGCCGCTAACACTAAAAATAAGTAATCGGTTGTACCGCCGCCTAAAACGTATTCGCCCTGCTGCCATAAAAACGGCCAGTTTAGCAATTCAGGAAAATCGGGCCTGATCAGCGCCGTGCCCGAAGTTATCCCTCCGGGGATATAAGACCAGTCGGCCCGGTTAAAACCATAGGCGGTAGTCATTGATCTCGATCCCACTCCCGAAACAAAAGAAGCTGTATTTGAACCGGGATGGCAGCCCAAAACAAAGTTCAGGGCGCTCAGCATATAATCATCCGAAACAATGGCCGGAAAATACTTGTGCAAAAAGTATTGTTTGTAGCCAAAATTTTGAATACCCCAACCGGCACCCCATATATCCGGTTCATACGGTACACCATAAGGCGTTTTTTTGCCATCCAGTTTAACGCGTTCATATAATTGGGCTACAGCTTTGGTAATTTCATCATGATAGGCCTGGTCATTAATCAGCGATAAGGTGCGCCCTACCAGCCAGCCGGTATTATTTACGTTTTTAGCAATGCCCTGTACATGCGCCACTAAAAAATCGGCATATTTTTTATCTCCGGTTGTTACCAGCAATTCAACTGCCAGCGGCACACGGCTTAGGGTATATCGCTCTTTGGTATTGTTCCACACTTCCTGCGCAATTTGCAGGCATTGTGTGGCAAGTGTATCATTATATCCCTTCATTACGCGCGCCGCCGCTGCCAGCGCCGCGGCAGTTTCCAAACTTCTTTCCGGGTTATCTTCGGTAAATACCCAGCGATCGTCGGGCGAGCCTGGCATACCTACGGCAGGCGGCGCACTGCCATCGGCAGGGGCTACATAGGGTTTATTATCGGTAATGTTAGCAGCATCGCCCAGCGTAGTATATTGCGGCAGTGTAGGTTCTATCATGCCCCGGTAAAACCTGCCCATTGAGCGGTAGCCGCCTACTATGGTTAGCAAGCCATGTTCAATTTGCTGTAAAACATCAGGTTTGCCATCAGGTTTTTGTATATCAACA
>Ga0302312_10002027_pt1 | contig 11937 bp, 7 predicted proteins | sample III_Palsa_N2_1_FD_200529 | JGI IMG/M metagenome (GOLD analysis project Ga0302312, IMG submission 200529) | Peat permafrost microbial communities from Stordalen Mire near Abisko, Sweden - III_Palsa_N2_1 | ecosystem: Environmental > Terrestrial > Soil > Palsa > Peat permafrost | place: Sweden... | reverse complement strand
ATAGGGCTCCATGGTGGTCACCAGCGAACAGGTATGGATATATTTGTCGGCCTGGGCTTTGATGGCGTTGACGACGTGCTCTTCACAATGGCCGACATTGATCATCCCGATACCTCCGGCAAAATCAATCAGTTGATTGCCATCGACGTCCCAGACCAGGGCGCCTTTGGCCTTTTCTACGACGACATCCGTCGATTTGGCCAATCCTGCGGGCAGGGCATTCTTCCTTCTTTCCAATGCCGCCAGGCTCTTCGGACCCGGAAGGCTTGTCTTTAACTGTATGTGTGACATAGTACGATAATTTTTCAGATCTTTTTTTTGACATCGATTTTGATCAACACTCCGAAATTCCCGCACAGCGGGTCGTTCAGGTGCTCGGGTATGAGCGCCACAGGCTCAAAGCCGATCTTCATCTGGACGGTCAGGGTCGGGTCCTTTCTCTTTCCACTTATCAGTTCGTCATAATACTGTTGACCGCTCATCTGGCTGCTGACGGCGCCATACCCGCTCATCATCCCCACGGCCAGCTGGCCTTTCAAACCCAGCTTCGCCGCCATTTCGTGTCTGGCCCTGTACAAGACCCTCGCCAGACCGCGGCCGCGATAGGCGGGCAGGATGCCCATGTCAAGGCCATATAGCCAATCCCCCTCCGGATCGTGATTGCTGAGCCACCCGCCGCCGATCGTTTCCTTGAAGGTATGGTGATGATTGTCAAAATCGAACCGGGTGCGCATCGTAGTTGTCATTCCAACGACCTTGTCCTGGTCGGTGATGACGAACTGGCCTTCGGGGAAGACCTCCAGATGGCGCAAATAATGAACCGCTTTGATGAGTTCGTCTTCTGCAAGGGTTGGGAACACTGTTTTCTGCAATTCTTCCAGCTGCTGCGCATGACCGGGTTGCGTGTTTTGCACTACCAGGCCATCGGGAAGCACTTCATAATAGGTTATTTCCGCTGTCATGTTTTCCTGTTTAAGAAATCGTATATCCAAAAATTATATAAGCGACGCAGGATAAGGCAAAGGCTATAAGGGCGTAGGGCATTTGGGTCAGGCCGTTCTCGAGATTGTTGCATTCCGTGCTCTGTGCAGTCAGGATGGTGGCATCCGAATACAGGCAGGCATTGGAGCCAAAGACACCGGCGCTGACCACTGCGCCGCAGTTCAGCAGGACGTTGGAACCCAGATGCTGGGCCAGGGGCACCACCAGCGGTATGGATACTGCATAAAGGCCCCAGGAAGATCCGGTGGTCACGGCGATGACGGATAAGGACCCGAATACCAGCACGGGCAGCAGTTGCCTGTTGACATAGGGGGAAACGCCGTGTAAGACATATTGGGTCAGACCCATTTTATCGTTGACGTCTTTCAGCACATAGCTCATCATCAGGATGGCCAGAGCGTATACCATACTATTGAAGCCGCTGAAGATGGTCTCGGACAATTGCCGGAAATTCCCCAGCCGGATCGCCCAGTAATACAAAAAGGTAAAGGAGACGGCGATCATGACGCCTTTCAACGCATCGATATCGAAGTAGACGGTGGCAGCCATCAGCACGATGACGGGCAGTAGAAAATAGATCACTTTTGGCGCACCCTGGCCACTTCGGCGATCTCCATCCCCGGTCTTTGCGAAGGGTGAAATATCCAGGGCGCTGGTCATGCTGAAGGCGGTCTGGGTCAGTTGCCCCGTTGTCTCCGCCACGGCGGCATATTTCCGCATCCGGCCGAACCAGGGAACAATTCCGTAGATAAATAGAGGGATGATGAGCACCGAGATATACCCGTAAGAAACAAAGGGGATCATTTTCCAATAGGTGGAGAGCCCCGCCCCTTTTGGCGCGACATGGGATGTCTCGAGCACTTTGCCGACAAAAATAGTCCAGGTCGAAATCGGGACGATGACGCACCAGGGCGCAGCCGTTGTATTCACGATATAGGCAAGCATCGATCTCGGCACTTTATAAGCATCGGTGATCTTTCGCATAGAGAGACCGACGGTCAGGGCGCTGAGGTAGTCGTCCAGGAAAATAGCCAGCCCGAGCAACCAGGTCCCCATCAATGCGGAACTCTTGGATTTCAGCCTTTGCAAGGCCCATTCTCCGAATTTCATGGTGCCGCCGCTGCGGACCATCAAACCGATAAGCGATCCGTACAAGCCGCAAACGAGTATGACCCATACAGAACTTTCATCCTCCATTATTTTGTACAGGGAAGCGATGAAATCGCTGAATACATTGCTGTGTTCGTAATGGCCTATAATGACGAACCCCACGAGGCACCCGATCAGCAGCGGTTCAAATGATGTCCTGGAGACGATCGCCAGTACAACGACCACCAGGGGCGGGATAATACACAAGACGCCATAGTCCATTGCTCGTTGATTTTGTCAGTTAAAAGTTTAGTCCCTCGTTAAAAATTTAGTCCCCCGATGCTGATCAGTTTTTTTTCCAGGTATTCGTACAGGCCCTCGGATCCGCTTTCGTGGCCCTGGCCGCTGGATTTCCAACCGCCGAAGGGTGCTTCTGTTCCATGGGGCGCCCATTCATTGATCCCTATGATGCCGAACTCCAGCGCTTCCGACACCCGGATGGCCGTTTGCAAATTGTTCGTGAAGATATAGGCAGCGAGTCCCGCCTCGGTCTCATTCGCGGCCGCAATGGCATCTTCTGTGTCGTCAAAAGGGAATAGCGGCAGGATAGGTCCGAAAATCTCCTCCCGCGCCAGGATGGAAGACCGATCGGCGCAGGCGACTACCGAGGGCTCGATAAAAAAGCCTTTGGTCAGGCCGGCCGGGGGGTGGCCGCCGGTCAGTACGACGGCGTTCTCTTCCCTTGCAGCGGCGAGCATGGAAAGCGTATTGTCGCGTTGCCGGCGCGTGATCAGCGGGCCGAGTTGAACGCTGTCGTCGAATCCGCTGCCCGTTTTTAATGCGGCCACATATCCGGTGACGAGCCGGGCGAATTCTTCATAGATTGTCCGATGGACATAAAATCGCTGAGGCGCAATACAAACCTGACCGTTATTGCGGAACCGGGCGATGGCTGCAGCTTTGGCGATGGCCTCCACATCCACGTCCTCAAAGATCAGTACCGGTGCATTTCCGCCGAGTTCGAGCGCCAGACGGGTGTGAGTGCGGGAAGCGCCGTCCATGAGCAATTTGCCCACACGCGTACTGCCCGTGAAACTGATCTTCCGGAGCGCGGGATTGTCGAGCATGGCGTCGCCGATGGCCGGTGCATCGCCGAAGACCAGGTTTAGCACCCCTTTTGGAAGGCCGGCGTCGATCAGCGCCTCCGTCATATGTACCGCGGACAAGGGTGTTGTCTCCGCCGGTTTGGCGACGACGGTGCACCCGGCTGCGAGTGCGGCCGCCCAGGCACGGGCAGGATTATACGCCGGAAAATTCCAGGCGGTAATGACCCCGACGACGCCGATAGGCTGCCAGATCACGGTGCTTCGTTTATCCGTCCTGCTGGCGGGGATCACCCGCCCATAGCTCCTTTTAGATTCCTCAGCGTACCATTCGAAAAGGTTGGCCGCTACAGTCCATTCACCTTTGGCTTCCGCAAGGGGCTTGCCGCTTTCCAGCACCATGTCGGCGGCCCCTTTGTCCAGCCGGTCCCTGATCAGCTGGGCGGCCTTCTTCAGTATAGCGGCCCTGGTATAGGGCGTAGTCTTGCTCCAGGTTGTAAAGGCCTTTGCGGCGGCGGCGATAGCCCGGTGGCAGTCCGCGGCGCCGGCATAGCTCAATTCGGCGATCGTTTCCTCCGTCGCGGGATTGATGAGCCCGATCACCCTGTCGCCGATGGCGCCTGTCCACTCTCCGTCAATGTATTGCAGGATCATATCCGGTTTTGGTTTTGAGTAAGTGCTCTGAGTCCGTCTTCAATAATATCGAGTCCCTTTTTCAGCAGGTCTTCCCCGATAACCAGCGGGCTCAGAATCCGGATCACGTTTCCATTCACGCCGGCGCTGATAAGGATCAGGCCATGGCCGGCGCAAAAGGTGATGAGGTTCTTACACAGCGTCGCGTCAGGCTGAAAGGGGTCTCCGTTCTTTACAAGTTCGAAGGCCATCATGGCGCCGAGGCCGCGCACATCGCCGACACATGAAAAATTCTCCTTGAAATGGAAGAAGCGCTTTCGCACTATCTCCCCGACCTTCGTACCCAGCGCGTTGATGTCGATCTGTTCCATATAATCCAGGGTGGCCAGAGAGGCGGCGCAGCAGACGGGGTTGCCGGGATAGGTTCCACCGATAGTGGACGGCCGGCAGGCATCCATAATGGCAGCCTTGCCGATTACCGCGCCGATGGGCATACCGCTGCCCATGGATTTGGCCCAGGTCGAAAGATCCGGTACGACATCAAAGTGCTGGTAAGCGGCCCATTTGCCGGTCCGGCCGAATCCGCTTTGTACTTCGTCGAGGATCAGCAAGATCCCATATTTATCACAGATGGCGCGCAGACCGCGGAGGTATTTTGCCGGCACGACATGAAAGCCTCCTTCACCCTGTACCGGTTCTAAAAGGATCGCCGCGACGGCTTCGGCAGGCACCTGTAATTGGAAAAACTCTTCCAGGGCGCGCAGGTGTTCATCGGAAAATTCGTCGGGGCCAAGGCCGTTGCCATAATGGTAATGATCCGGGAAGGGGATGCGGTAGACTTCCGGCGCAAAGGGTCCGCAACCCAGCTTGTAGCTGACTTTCGAGGTGAGGGTCATGGCCATCATCGTCCGCCCGTGAAAACCGCCTTCAAAGCAGATGATGGCCTGTCTACCGGTGGCCTGCCGGGCGATCTTGACGGCGTTTTCGATACTTTCCGCGCCCGAATTGGTCAGCATGACTTTGGTGTGTTCGCCATGCGGTAGCAGCGACACCAGCTTTTCCGCTAATTGGAGATAAAGATCGTAGGTGGCCACGTTAAAGCTGCAATGGATCAGCGTAGCGGCCTGTTTCGCGATAGCGGCTGTAACCGGTGGAGGGCAATGGCCTGCGTTGACAACGCCGATCCCGCCGGCAAAGTCAATCAACTCGTTACCGTCCGCATCGACGACAATACAATCCCGGGCGCTGACGGCGGTAGACGGGTTAAAAATACCGATCGCATTGGGTACCAGTTTTTTTCTTCTTTCCAGCAGTTCAGCTGAGTTCGTCATGATAACTGTTGTTTATCGATGTTTTTGTGAATCTTTTCCGCGATCAGGGCGGCGGCTTCCCTGCCGGTCTTCGCCCCGCCGTTCATATACCCCTGAAAATCCAGGCTGACATGTTCGCCGGCAAAATAAATATCGCCCAGCGGAACACCTTCCCATCCTGCGATCGTGGACCACTGTCCTTTTTTGAAGGAACTGTATGCCGCCCTGCTGTGAGGATTGGATGCCCAGCAGAATTTGAGCAGCCGGTGGTTCCAGGCCTCCGTCGAGCCCGGATAGATCCGCTCCAATGCCGGAAGGAATTCGGCGGCCAATGATTCCTCGTTCGTATTGTTAACGTGGTCGGCGAAATGGCCGCCGCCGAAGACGGTGAAGCTGCCATGGTTTTCGGACTGGCGCTGGCTGCTGTCCCAGCCGCAGCCGAAAGAGAGATCAGTAAAAGTATAACCCTGATCTCCCGCTGCGCGCCAGGGTTTTCCGGTTGTTCCCATGATGAATTTACAACTGTTGCCGTAGCCGATCTCGTCGATACATTTTCTTTTCTCCTGTGGCATGTCGACAGAAAGGGTGATATTACGCAGTATCGTGAACGGAATCGCCAACAATACGTAATCGGCCTTTACCGGATCTTGTTTTACCGGCAGTTGTCCGGCTGTTTCGAAAACCAGGTTGTAACCGGCAGGCTTTTCTGCAGACAGGGGCTCCCGTGCAGACAGCGCCTTCAGCCGGTATCCGGTCAGCACCTGATCTTTTACCCGCTCAAACAGCGCGTTGGTCAGCTGCTGGCTGCCCCCCTTTATCTTCAGTACCTCGTGGTCGTTGCCAAACAATTCATAATCGCCATTCGACTCCGACGGCCCTCCATTCGACTCCGACGGCGGCTCGAACATGATCAGAAAATTGACGGCCGATTGTTCGGATGCCTCCATTCCATATTCCCTCGTCAGCACGACATTCAAAAAATCATACAGCCAGCCGGAAATGCCAATGCCTGACAGATATTCGGTAATGGAAAGATTGTCCAGGTGCCGGAAAGCGTACGCCGTGGCATGACTGGGCTTTTCGGGCAGGGAGGCGATGTCCTTTACCAACCGCGGGACAAAGGGGGCGAGCGCCGTCCGCAAATCCTGCTGACCGAGTTTTTTTCCGCCGAAATAAAATGTCTTGGGGATGAGGGTGTCTTCCCGCAAGTTATACATGGGAAGAGTAAGCTCATCCGCCAGCTGGCGGATATCAGTATGCGTCGTATCGACAAATTCGCCGCCGATATCGGTTGTGATGCCTTCGCCCATCTTGTCTTTAAGGGTATACATTCTTCCGCCCACGCGGTTGGAGGCTTCATAGACGGTCGCGATGATCCCCTGCTTCTTCAGCTGATAACAGGCATTCAGGCCCGCGATGCCTGCGCCGATGATCGCCACGGAAGGGCGCTTCCCGGAGGGCGCTTTGCGGCTACCCGCCCCCGTCAGCCCACCTGCCAGTGCCTGGCTCCCCGCCAGGGCCAGCCCACCCCCCAGCGTCAGGCCACCCGCGGTGATGAGCGTGTCCCGCAAAAATTGGCGCCGGCTTGCCCGCCGGTGAGCCAGAGCCTCAGCAACCGCGGGATCCTCATCCACGACGGAAGAGAAGGCATGCTTTAATAAGATGGACAACGGGTGATGTGGCATAGACGAAGTATTAGTATCCCGGATTTTGGACGACGGCTCCGTGCGTGGCGCTGATCTGTGCCAGCGGAATCGGAAAGACGGCGTTGGCCTGCGGCACGCCCAGCACATTGGTGATCTGCCCTGTTCTTGCGAGGTCGAAATACCGGTGACCTTCAAAATTAAATTCCGCCCGGTCTTCGTCGGCGATTGCCTGTGCATAGGTTGGATCATCCGGCACATCCGATGGCGCCAGAGCCGTCATGCCGCGATTGGTCATGACAAGATTGAGATCGGCCAGGCCGCCGCCGGTCCTGCCAAGGGCCTCGGCCCTGATCAGGTACATCTCCGCGATCCGGATCACGTACGCGGAATTATCTTTTTGAGTGATATCGCTGCTATATTTGAGCGTTCTGCCGTTGGGTGTAAAGTTGGCACTGCTGTAGTCCAGCAAGTTAATCCGCAGGTCAGCCGGCCGGTTCAGGAAAAAATTCTGCAGAGCCTGCGAAGCAATAAACAGCACTTCCGTGGAAGCGGCATCCGGGCGCGCGTAGGTGGAAATATTATACTCGCTTTGGTTCTGCTGGTTAAAGGGAAGTTCAAAGACCGATTCCTTGCTGTTCTTCTGGGTGTAGATGGAAGGGAAATTATTCTGATCGAGCAGGGTATAGCTGCCGTCGTTGATGACGAGGGTAGCGTAAGCGGCTGCGTCGGCATAATCCTTCATATACAGGTAGACCCTCGCCAGCAAGGCGTTGATAATGGCGGGATTGATATAATTCGGGTCCCGGCTCGTATTGCCGCTCAGGAGGGAATCGGCGGTCAGCAGGTCACCGACGATGGCCGCATAGGAAGCCGCCACGGAGCTGCGGGGCACGACGTCGGCTGCCGTTTGTACCGTGGTCACGATCGGGATACCATAGGAAGAAGTGAGGTCCCAGTGGTAGCCAAAGGCGCGCAGCAAATCAAAGTTGGCGAGCGCACGGATGGCGAGCGCCTGGCCGTTGACGCTGGTGATCAATTGCTGTGTTTCAGCGGAGGTGTCTGAGATGCCGGTTTCTCCTGCAAGGATATCGTTGGCTGTCGCGACGGTATAATACAGGGCCACGTACATATTCTGCACAAAGATATTGGACGAGGTGACGCTGTAGGCGCCGAACTCATTTAGCGAGGTATTGTTATAGCCGCCGGCAATGCCGTTGTCGCTGTTGAGGTCCGCGAGCATCGGGTAATAAGCTCCGTAATATTCCTGGACTTCCAGGGTACTATAGAGCCCCGTCAACGCTTCATTAAGGCTGACAGTATCTTTGAACATGGAGGAGGCGACCACGCTGGTCGTAGATTGCTGGTTGAGCTTGCTGCATCCGGCCAGCAGGGCCAGGGCCGCGAACAGCAGGATAAAGGAGGTGTTATAAAGTAGTTTTTTCATTTTCGTTGTTTGTTAGGCTTAGAAATTGAAATTTGCGCCGAAAGTAACCGTCCGTGCCTGTGGATAGGCCGCGTAGTCGATGCCGGCCGTCTGATCGTTGCCGCCACCGGTAGAGCTTACTTCCGGATCGAAGCCGATATATTTCGAGACTGTCAGCAGGTTCTGTACCTGGGCATAGATCCGGATGGAGCTGAAGTACTTCGTCCGGGAAAGCGTGTAGCCCAGATTGACGGTCCTGATCTTCAGGAAAGAGCCATTCTCCAGGAATTCGTCAGAGTTCGGGAAGTAATTCTGGAGCAAAAAGGAAGCCCTCGGAATATTGGTGACGTCGCCCGGTTTTTTCCAGCGGCCTTCCACGCGGGTGTCGTTATTGGCGTATACCTGCGGCAGATAGGCAGATCCGGGGGTAGAGGATCCGCTCCAGCCGAGGCTTTCATAGGTAGTACGGATCAGGTTGAAGACTTTATTCCCGTAGCTGAACTGCGTGGCGATGACAAGGTCGAATTTCTTATACCGGAAATTATTGGTGAAGCCGCCAAAAAATTTCGGCCGGGGGCTTCCGATGGTGGTGGCATCCCGGGTAAAATTCACCTGGTCTGCACGCTCTTTATTCTTGTTATTGTCATAGTATTCGGCGTCTCCGTTTTGCACATTTACCCCGGCGAATCTTACCCCGATGAATTCACCAACCGGTTTCCCTACCTGCAGGATATTGGTCGGGGACTGGTCGTTGTAGGCGCTGACGTACTGGCTGTCGACGGCCAGGGACTTGATCCTGTTTTGCAGGAAAGAAATATTGAATGAGCTCGTCCACGTAAAGTCGTGGGTCCGGATATTGTTGGTAGCCAATTGAAACTCCCAGCCTTTATCTTCAATCTGCCCGGAATTCGTGGTGATATAAGCGAATCCGGTCGTGCCGGCGAGGGGTTGCTGCCCCAGCAGCTTGGTGCGTTCGGATACGAAATATTCGACGGACCCATTGATAAAATGGTTGAACAGATCGAAGTCAACGCCGGTGTTGAAGGTCTTGTTATTCTGCCAGGACAGGGCGGGCGCGGATAGGTTCAACGGGCTCAGACCGGCCACGCCATTATATCGTGCCGGACCCCAGTAGACCTGATTTTGGTAATCGGGTATTTCCTGGTCGCCGGTAAGGCCGTAACTGACACGGAGTTTTAGCGCGTTGATGGCATTATTATCTTTCAGAAAAGCCTCTCGAGCGATATTCCAGCCCAGGGATGCCGAGGGGAAATAGCCGAAGCGCTGGTTGGCCGGGAAACGGGAAGAACCGTCGGCCCTGATCGTTGCCGTCAGCAGATACCTTCCGTCGTAATCGTAGTTGATACGGGCGAGGACCGACTGGAGGCTGGCCGTTGTGACCGGAAAAGGGATGAGGGGCCGGGATACGAAGGCCGCGTCTGAAATATCCTGAACATTCCCCGTCTGCGGGAAGCCGGTTCCCTGCAGAGCGGATCGCTGGACAGTGGTGGACTGTTGGGTAAAGCCTCCCAATGCGGTAAGACTGTTATCGCCCCATTTTTGTTGAAAGCTGAGGATGTTTTCGTTGAGCCAGGTGGTGCTGTTAAGGTGCCCGGTAAGAAGCTTGCCGCCCACGGTCTGGGCGTCCACGGTGAGGGCCGAGAAATATTGGTTGTCGTTTACGTCGTCGTAGTCCAATGAAAAGGAGGTTCGGAATTTCAGCGAAGGCAGGAATTTGTATTCGCCATAAGCGGAACCGATGAACCGATCGGTGAGGGTGTGTGCATTGATCTGCTGGGCAGATTTAACCGGGTTGTCCGACAGCCAGCTGGCCTGGTAATTGGTGAAATCGGCGTAAACCCCGGGGGCGTCGTACACCGGCATCAGCGGTGAGGCGCCGAGTGCGTTGGTCACGATGCCGGTATAGGTGTTGTCATTAAAGCTTCTTTTATTATCGGACCGGGAGGCGGAGATCGTCGTACCGATCGACAGCTGGTCCGTGGCCTGGTTGTCGATGCTGATGCGGGCACTGTATCGTCTGTAGTAATTGTCGATGATGATACCGGTTTGATCGAAATAGCTGCCGCCGACAAAGAACTTTGTCTTGTCGTTGCCGCCGCGGGCGGAAATTTCGTAATTGCTGATGGGAGCGGTCCGGAAGATCTGGTCGAGCCAGTTGGTATTCACACCGCCGGCCAGATTATAATAGGGTGCGACCGGATCGGGAACCGCGTTCCCGCTGCCATCCACGATGCCCACGCCCTGGAGTACGGACAGCGGACCGAAACGGGAAGTGTCGGAGCCTGCAGCGGCTGATTCATTATTATATACCGTTATATCATTGGCGATGGCTTCGTTGGTCAGGTCATAAAACTGTTGTGAATTCAGGAAGTGGATCTTTTTTTCAACGTTCTGGAACCCGGTATAGTAATTCAGATTGAAGTCCGTCTTGCCCGCTTTGCCGCGTTTGGTCGTAACGAGCACTACCCCGTTGGCTGCCCTCGCGCCGTAGATGGCAGCTGCTGAAGCGTCTTTCAGGACTTCGATGGATTCGATGTCGTCAGGGTTGATATCGGAAATGGAACTGATGTTCTGGCCGCTGCCGGTAGACTGGCCGGAGAGGTTGTAGGCTGTCCCGAGGGAAGAATTGCTTTCGCTCAGCATCGGTACGCCGTCCACCACGTATAATGGGTTCTGCGCGCCCCGGATGCTGACAAGCAGACCAGCTCCGGGCGTTCCGGATGGCTGGCTGACATTGATACCCGACAATTTTCCTTCGATACTGACTGCCAGGTTGGATACGGGCTGGTCCTTGAAATCCTTGTTCTTAATGGAAGAGATCGCGCCGGTCACATCGCTTTTCTTCTGGGTACCGTAGCCGACGACGACGGCATCACCCAGTTGGCTGCCCTGTTCTTCCAGTATGACGTCGATACTCGTCCTTCCTTTTACCGCAATGGATTGGCTGGCGTAACCAATCGAAGATATTTCCAGGACGTTGTCGGGCCCGGTTAGCGGGATGGAAAAGCTCCCGTCGGCATTGCTGGTGACGCCGTGGCTGGTTCCCTTGATGACGATGGAGGCACTGATGGGTTTGCCCGCGGCGTCGGTAACCTTTCCCTTCAGGGTCAGGCTTTGAGCGGGCAAGATTAACGGGCAAAGCAGGTAAAAGGTTATGGCTACTAAACCAGCCAGAAAGGTTGGAACGGTTCGATTCATAACAGACGTTTTGGTTTTGAAAAGCTTTGAGGAAAGGCAAGCAACCGTTTTTTTTAAAATATGAATTTCCACCGGTCAGATGTATCGAGATCTAAGTCGCCGAAAATTGTCAATAAAAAAATTAACCCTTGATTATCAGCGGACGTAGTTTGGTCAAAATTTAGTACATTATACGGTCAAAAAAAATGACCCGATTGACCACTTTTGACCGTTTTTTAAAAAGCGAACATTATAATTTATATTAATATCAAGCCATGTATCTTTCTGAACGAATAAGGAAGGCCATCGAAGTGCATCCGGGAGTCCTGTCAGCTTTGCAGGGAAAGGGTAAGGACCTGAACTGGGCTCATTTTACCCGTACTCAATTTAACCTGCTGGCGAGGGTCATCAATAAGCAGGTCAGCAGCGCGGCCGTCGCGAACACCGATCTGGTAGACATGAACCTGATTATTGGCAAGCAGCAATTGGAAAAACAGCTGGTTCGGCTGAGATGCTATAATGTTTATGATTTC
>Ga0302312_10002026_pt1 | contig 11948 bp, 11 predicted proteins | sample III_Palsa_N2_1_FD_200529 | JGI IMG/M metagenome (GOLD analysis project Ga0302312, IMG submission 200529) | Peat permafrost microbial communities from Stordalen Mire near Abisko, Sweden - III_Palsa_N2_1 | ecosystem: Environmental > Terrestrial > Soil > Palsa > Peat permafrost | place: Sweden... | reverse complement strand
CGCCGCCGGCATTTCTTCGCCTGGTCGCCGGTCTAAACGGCTGCGCCTGGAGCTGCTGCCGAGGCTATTCTACAGGGTTGACGTTCGGCGCCAGATGCTTAAAGTCGTATAGCAGGCCGGTCAATGCATCCGCTGCAAAGTCGTCGCCGGGATCCGTAAAGCCTTCGGGCAGGTCGCACTTAGCCGCGAAGCTGTCTATATCCGCCTGGATCCGCGTCATGAGCTCGTCTAGCGTGTACTTTTGGTGTTGCCTGCCGGAACGTACAAAGTCCATTTTCTTTGTGATCGCTGCTAGTTCGGCCTGCATAGCTGCTGCTGATGGATGTACGGCCGCCGCCAGCTCTGCCCGCGAGCGCTGCAGGTAGTCGCCCCAATCGCCAGCCGGCGGCCGGTGTCTATGGACGGTCGCGCCTATCAATGCCGTCTGTAGCTTCGCTGCGGCCTGGTCGCCGGCTGCATCCGCATCATGGGCCGCCCATACGTGCCGGAAGGCGCAGGCCCGGATAAGCCAGTCCGGGAATGACGTTCCCAATGTTGAAGCCGCATTGAGGCCCGCCATATGAAGCGCTGCCGCGTCGAATGGGCCTTCTGTGATATGGAGGTTATCCGGGTTGAAGGATCCGGACGGCAGGAACAGGCCCGCGCCTTTGACATCCGTATCCGCCCAACACTTCCGGACGGCCGCCGGCATTTCGCCAGGGCTGCAATACCTTCCCTCGAAGCCGACAATTGCGCCGGCCTGGTTGCGCATCGGGTAGGTAACGCGTTCGTCTCGGGATCCGCTGAACCTGGGACAGTACCCAAAGCCCATACTTAACGCGTCATCGAGCGCCAGGCCGCGCGCCTTAATGTACCGTTGGCCCTGGGATCCTGGAAGGGCCGATTGATAATGCGCCTGTCGTTCATCGAGGCCGGCCGGGATGTCGAATTGCTTCAATGGCTGCGCCGGCTTTATGTCCCATACGCGGGCCTGCTCACGCCGGCGAGCTGCACGCGGGTCAAATGGTGCCGCATCATCGAGCCGGACGCCTGTAATCGAAGCCAGGGCCGTTATAGCCGCCTTACCGTCGCCGTTGTGCTCTGCCGCTATCCAGCTCCATACCGTCGCCTCATAGCCGCAATTGTTCTTGCGGTTGCAATGGATGCCGGGGCCTTTACCGTTCGTTGGTTCGTAGATGAATGCTTCCGGCCGGTCGCATCCTGGACAACGTAAAGTAATGTGGTTGCCGTGCGGTTTCGGGTCGAAGCTATTGAACAGCGTCAATAGCCGATCTACGGTAAGGGCCGCCCATATTTCGGGGAACGGGTCTCTGTGCGTCGCCATCGGGGTTATCCTTGCGAATATCGCTGACATCGGCCTTCGAATAGGAACGTTAAGTCAACGAAGGGGGATCCGTTCCGGTTTTTGAGCAGGGTAAGTTTTTTCTGTGTCTGCCCGTTTATGTCTGGTTCCTTGTTGCCGGAATGCTCGATATTCCACATAGTTTCACTGATGTACTCAATTCGACCGGTCGCCTTGCCGGCAAACATCTTGTTGCTTTCGTCGGCCTGCCCGCTGCGGTTTCGGTGAACGATCAATAGGACCGGACACGCCAGTTCCAAAGCTATCTTTTTGAGTGCGTTGAGTGCGTATTCGTTGGCCTGGTACTCCGTCATGTCTGCCGACATCGAGGCGGCCCAATCGGTAAGGCTGTCTACGACAATCAGGATGTGACGGCTACTAAATCGGTTATCACGCAGGGCCAGGGCTGCATCTCTGATCGCTTCCGGACTTGGTGGCTGTATGGTCGCATCATAGATCGCGAGCTGAGAATACGCGTCCGCGGCCTGCTGTGTCTGTTTGGATAAGTCGGTATCGGCCAGCCGACCGCCTTTGAAGTTGTTAAGAACGTTGCCGGTTACTTGCGCCGTAATGCGTCGTAGTAAGTCCGTGGGTCGCATTTCGCAGGTTACGAACAGGGCCGGACATCCGCACTGTCCAGCAATCTGTAAAGCTATGGCTGTTTTCCCTGCGCCTGGAGCTGCGAGTAGGGTATGGATCCCTGGAGCAAGGAACCCGCCTAATTCCCGATCAAGCGATTTGAAGCCGGTTATAGGGCCGCGGGGACGGCCAGCCGCAAAGTCTGCCCGTGCTGCATCTTCTTCTGCACGGAGCGACGCTGTAAGGTCGGCCAGTAGGGCCGGGTTGGGTGTCGGTGTGTTCATGGCCTTATCTTACGTTTTGCAAATAGCGCCGGTCAAGGCGCGCTAATTTGCCAATTGTCATTGTCATTGTTATTGGGGTGCATTTTACTCTACGCGAGCATCAGTTTTGAGTCCGCGAGCATCAGTTTTGAGTCCGCGAGCATCAGTTTTGAGTCCGCGAGCATCAGTTTTGAGTCTTTTTAAGCGGCCTTTATTCGCCTGGTCCGCCGCCTGTTTCCCTCTAAGGGTTTCCTGTTTTTGGTTGCACGCGCTTTGACAGCTTCAACCATATTTTCACCTTGCTGCAGGTCTACGGTGCCATCTAGCCATTTGTCCTGCCACTCATACCGGGGTAATGGTGCCTTTATCTGCTTTAAAGTGAGAGTTGCTTCGCCGCGCTGAGCTAGATAACCGCGCTTCACAAGTTCTTGCAATGCGTTGTGCCAGTATTCAACGGCGCGCCCTGGAGTGTCGCCTTTTAGGATATCGGTAGGTATTGCATTACCGCGCGGAGTGTACCGGGTCAACAATTCGCGTCTAGTTGGAAGTATGCCGCCGTGAGGATTGCGCGCCCAAAAGTTCGCCAGTGCAAGGCCAATAACGCGCGCCCATGCGCCACTCGGTTGAGCTGCTGGTATCTCTGCCAGCAATTCCCCGCCAGCTAAATATTGAGCTGCTTTGCCTGTGATTAGATGCGTCCATTGACGGGAAAGTACAACTTCGACACTTACCGGAATGGATCCAAATAAGGATGTTTGTACTGGAGTTTCGATGTCGAAAAACGCCCAAATAGGGCTTGATACCTGGGTGTTTATTTCCTTACCTTCTGGGTCGGTGTACTTGCCGCCAGTGCGTTCCCCGTATGGTTGTGCGATTGCCCCAAAAGTCAGGAAGTCCCATATTTTCTCACGGAGGGTTTCGCGTTCGCGCGTGGAACGTGGTTGTAGTCCGATCTTGGCCATAACGTCGTCTAACTTGATGCGGCCGCCTATGTATCCGGATTCGGGGATAGGTCCGGAATCCGCAATTAACTTGCTAACGTAAAGCAGTGCAAACATACAGTCTGCATCTTGCCTATAAACAATTCGCTCTAAGTCGCCAATGGATAAACCTTGATCTCGGTCTTTATCCGTTAGACGAATTCTAACTTTGTGACTGCTTACATTCGGGTTATCATAGATCATTTCATCATCGTCCGGGTGCAATTCCCAATATAACCCAGTATTGGCATCGGATGCGGCACGTCCCAGAATGTCAAATTCTTGAGATGTGTTGACTTTGATTTTATCGCTTTTTAGACATATCGCATTGTTACCAGATGCTTTGTCGCCTTGGGGGGGGTCCACCCCCTCCATTAACCACGGTTGCAGCGATAACTTAATACCGGCTGCGTCAATCCGTTCCTGTATCTTTGCGTTCCGTTCGGCTAGTCGGGTCCAAAACGGTTCTCGTATAACCGGGCTTGTCCGTAAATCAAAATCCGCTCGGGAAACAAGCCATGTTCCGTCCACAAAGAAATATAGCGCATTTGGTTCGTCGGGATTAAGAACCATGAGAGCGTCGAACATTTGGATTGACTGAATTTGCCCGCTGCCTCCGCTAAACCATACAATATTACTAACCTCAAATCGGTCTGGTTGGAAGTCTTTGAGTGTTGTATCCAGTTTCCGTTTAAAGGCCCAATACTCGTTGAATTGGACTGGTGAGACATCGATGGAAAGCCCTATATATGGGGCCTCGGTTCCGTCCAGTGCTATCCCACCATGAATACGAAACTTTATCCCTCCGTGCACTTCTTTGGTGGCAATTGTTTCGTCGTAAGAATCTTTGACTGTTTTCGTCGTGGTTGGGTATCCCGCATCACTTACTTCGAGCCCCTCCCATGATATTGGGTTACTCTTGCTGCCCGGTTCCCCTTCGGGAATAGGGTTGCCGTCATCGTCAAGTGGAACGAGTTCCTCGCCGTCTAACTTTTCGTTGTCTGCCATTATTTAGTTACCTTCTTGCCGGTCAACCGTTCCCACCATGTAGGCGGCCGGTAGGCCTGTACGACGTCCTGGGGGCCGTCCGGAGCTGGTAGTTGCAATGTAGCCGGCGGCAATGCCCGTATGGTCTGCTCACGGGTCGCCGCGTCCGCTGCGCGTTTCCATGCTTCGCGTTCGTTGCTAATCGCCAGTTCTGCGCGTGCCCGTTCCCGCTCTAAGTCGGCTGTCAATCGCTCTATTTGCTCTACATAGGGCTTGATGATGGTTTCGTAGTCCACGGCCATAGAATGGGACGGTGTACCTATCCGCCTCATTGTTGCCCTGTCCTTGTCATTATCCGCCTTGTCCTTGTCCGTAATGTCTTCTGTGCTGCCTGTTAACTGAATAAAAGCCTCTATATCAGCGTACAGGTCGGGAGGTAGTAGAGTGACAGGGCGCATTCCTGACCGTGTCTGCCTTGTCCCTGACAGTGTACGCGCCTTATAGTCTGCCTTGTCCAGAATACGGCGCAATCGCCGGATATGGATGTCAAGACGGTCCGCTGCTTCCTGAACGGTTAACGGTACTTCGGGTAGATCGATCATTGCTCTACATTCGCCAGGGCCGCCCGTGATTGTTCGCTGAGCCATTGCTCCCATGCTTCGCGTGGAATGCGTATCCTCCCGCCGATCTGCGCGCCTGGGAACTTGCCGGCCTTAATGAGTCGGTAGATGTGGGCCGTTGAATATCCGGTTTCCTTTGCTATGTCCATCGGCCGCATGAATAGCGGGTATTTCGCCTCTTGTTTGCCTGTTTCCATGTTCCTGCCGCCCTTCTGTCAAATGTCACATTTCATAACATAGAATCGCCTTCAATGATATTGTACCGCCTTCGCTCAAAAATATGTTCGTGCTGAATAGTGCAGGTGTGACCGTGTCCCTGTCCTTATCTGCATGACCGCAAAGAATGCCATTGTAACGCCTCGTAACGCGTTACAATGCGCCGGCTGTGCTGCGGTTTCGAGCTGCCAATTTTCCCTATAAATTGCAACCATCTCACTTTAATACATATCAAAGCAAGCGAAACGGAAGGAATCGAGATGTTACATTTTGTTTGGTTGGGTATGGTTTATGGGGCGCACGTTATCGAGATTGTGCACGCTGCTGCGGTCGGGTTTGAAATGTATTGTAAGTTCCGGGAGTTCTGGAAGCGTAAGTAGCACCTGTTTGGGCCTGCGTCGCCGCCCTGGACAATGCAGGCCCTACCGGTAAACCTTGCGCTCGATTAATTCATGGATTCCTACAGGATTCTTGCGGTCAGTCAGAGTAAATCAAAAAGGGCGTATTCGGGAAAACTCATAGGGAACAACCTATTTAGGAAATGCTCCATGCAAGGGCCTTGTATGCTGGCCGCCCTGGTCTGGACCCGTGCCGGCGTGCGCGCGAAGGGTACGCAAAAGTAAGCATTGATCCGGAGCTGCTGCCGACATCCGCGGCCTGGTCCGGCTGCCTGTCCTGGTCGTAAGGTCCGCGCGCTATTTTCCGGCTGCTGCAGGCCGGGATCCGTGACGGCCGCCGGCGAGCTGCGCCTGGACGGGGGTTAGTGCTAAGTCCCTCCAAGTTATAAGGTTAGCACGCGAGATTTTGGGGCAGGCAGTGAAGGACCTGAAGTTGTTGAAACCGTGGATCCGCTGCGCCCTGGGGGTTGCGTTGGAGGCCGGTCAAATTGGCAAATGGGGCTGCAAAATATCCGCGAACTCCCTACTGCGCTATCTATCGTCGCCCTACTGCGCGACTTTCCGCACACCGCACCCCACTGCATTTATTCGACTACTACAAAAAAATACCTCGAAATTCATAGCACAGAGCATTAAATCCACGCCGCCGCCGTCATACTGCCAGCAGGAAACAGCATTGCTCGAAGCTGCTTAGAGCATGTCCAAAAAGTGCCAAATTTGGCCCTGTAGTGCCCGTAGACGCGTTTGGACGGGCATTCCTGCGTCTTAGTAGCGTACGGACCGTCTCCGTTGACTTGGTGAACACCTGGAGCTATACGAAAAGTTTTTCCGACGCTGGTTTTTAGGCCATTTTTGGGCCTTGTTGTCTGTCATGGATTTTCGGGGATCCGCGGGCCTGTCAATTGCCCTGGACAAGTGTCGGCGTTCGGTGTCGATTTTTACCGGCCATACATTCAGTGCAGGAATATGGAGCTCGAATATTAAAGAGCTGTATAATTGACAGCATGGAGATTCATGCGATGAAGATTTCTTTGGGTATCGAGCTACGGAGAATGGGCAATGAGGTAACGATATGAAGAGCTACGTCCGAGGGTTTGCGGCGCTGTGCATTGCATTGTTTTGTTCGCAACAGGTTACAGCGCTCGCCCACAAATCCTCTTCTTCAGCGCCAGCCCAAAACATGTGGAATTCGCCGCCACCGCCGACAGTGGATGAGATATCCGCTGCATTGTCTGCCGGGAGTTTGGAGTACACTCGAAGTTCGAGCGGCCAAATGGTCCTTACTCCGACTCGTCAAATAAATCCGAGTGCGATACCACCGGTCACAAGCCCACCTCAACCGACAACGCAAAATGCGTACAACACATCACCTGGCCCGAGTGAGCAAGAAATAGTTGCGTCTCTGACTGCAGGAACAGTGGTGTTTACCGAAGGGTCTGATGGGCGGCTGCTTCTTACGCCAGTGAGTGAGACTATTCCAGTCGGAAGCACACCCTCAACCCTTAAACCTCCTAGCAAGGTAGTTGACGCCACATCAGCATTAAGCGGAACGACAGGGTTTAGCGTAACGGTTGATAATGGCGGTTCGTCCGCTCTCATTAATGCGGGGCTTACCAATGCCTGTCTGACCGACCTATTTTATCAGCGACTAAAGCAGGATGGTGTGCCGGTCGCCACACCAAACGGCAACACTTGTCCAGGGTTGATTGTTGAAATATTGGATGGAAGCGCTGGATTGAAATCTTTGACCGCACTAACGATTAACATCTACGCCGCTGTTACTGTGGGAATTGTCTCAGCGCCTGGTACGACAACGGGCGGCGTAGTATGGCAAGATGTAACCCCGCCGTGGGTAGTCGTAACGTTCGACAAAGATGCTTTCTTAGTTGGAGTTTATAACGAGATTGACCGGTTTGCGACCACGTGGAAAGCTGAAAACCCGACCGCAAAGTAAAACCCTAAAAAATAGATGTCGCGCCGATAGCGTGGATCCGTGCCCTGGTCTATTCCAGTTCCTCCAGCTCGTCAAGAACGCTTTCCATGGCGTCGAGCCGTTCCTGAAATGCCGCGCCCTTTTCGCCTTCCTGCCAGGTCTCCGAACGGTCGTCAAAGTATTCCTGCATTTCATCGCGCCTGATCGTAAGTATGACCTTCGCCTGGTCGAGCAGGGCCGCCCATCGTTTGTTCGCCGGCATGGCGCTAAGCTTTGGTTTGTCCGGCAATGGTGCCGGCGTATCCACCGCGGCCAGCCGCTGCCGTAGTCGTTCCCGAAATGCCTTCTGTCGTTCTGCGTTGGATGTCGGCATGGATGCCCCCTTACACGTTACGTAACAAATCGAGTGTACCCATTCGTTACGTAACGTGCTATAGACATCCTGCCCGCTATTCGGCCTGGTCCTGGACATCTACCATGTCCGCGGCCTTTTGAAGCGCCGCCAGGAGTTCGGGTATCTGTTCCTGCCGGATAGACAGGCCCTTGCCGGTCGGCTGCAGCTCGTCGGCCTTGTCCGTATAGAATTGCCGGATGTCGAGCAGGTCGTAATTCTTGAACTTAGTGAGACGGACCCGGACAACGTCCATGGCGTTCTTCTGGATGTCGGCTACAAATACGCCGGCGTCGTACTTGTCCGCCGGCTGCGCTGCGTTGGCCTTGTTAGCGGCCGTTGTGGTTGTCATCGGATTTACCCCCTTCATCGGCGCTCATGTCGCGCCCCCTTCGTTTGGTAAGTCGAAGCAGGTACATATCCACGGCCAGCCGGAGCTGAGCGCTTACGCTTTGCTCTTCGCGCCTGGTCGCCGCGGCTGCTTCCTGCTGTAATGCCGCGAGCTGGTCGGGATCCAACGTAACGGATGTCCGAACAGCTTTGCTGCCTGCCTGTTTAAATGTGCGTGCCATAACTATATTATACTCTATTTTGACAAGTACTTTTTATTTCAAAGTAATACTTTTGTATGTAACGGCTAGATGGAAAACTTGACAATTCGCCGTAAATAAGCTACTATTGAATGTCTGCTAAGTATAGTTATCAGACATTGGCCGATTAGGGGATAAACGACATGTCAACCGAACTGACAACAACCGTAAGCGTCGTGGGCGCGCCGGCGCAGGCCCGCGAAGTCTTAATAGACTCTCTAAGAGACTTTAGACAGTCCGGAGCTGCCCCGGCGCAAGCAACGAACGACGGCCAGCTCATGGCCCTTTGGCTGCACGGTCGCTCTAAGGACACGCAACGCGCGTACGGGGCCGACATCAAGGCATTCATGGAATACGCCGGCGTCGAGCTGCGCCTGGTCACTCTCGGGGATGTCCACGGTTTTGCAGACTTCATCAAGACGCTGCCGAATGGCGAGGCCCGCGCGGATAAGAGCCAGGCCCGAATGATCGCCGCGGTTCGGTCGCTGCTGTCCTTCGCAAGCAAGATAGGTTACATCGGGTTCAACGTCGGGGCTGCCATGCGCCAGCCGAAGATAAAGACGACCATAGCCGAACGGATTTTAAGCGAAGGGGACACAATCCGTATGCTGGCCCTGGAGACGAACCCACGCAACCGCGCTTTGCTCTACGCATTCTACGACCTGGGCGCGCGCGTCTCCGAAGTCGTCGGCCTGAAGTGGAAGGATGTCCGGACGGACGGGGAAACGGCCATTGTGACCATTTACGGCAAGGGCAGTAAGACGCGGTTCAATCGCCTGTCCGCTACGACATGGCAACACCTGCAGGCCATCAAGCCGGCGGCCTGCACTCCGGACACGCCGGTATTCGCCAGCCGCAAAGGGGATGCAGCAATCACGCAACGCCAGGCCGGCCGTATAGTACTTGCTGCTGCCGAACGGGCCGGGATCTCGCAGGCCGTATCTTCGCACTGGCTGCGACATGCCCACGCTTCCCATGCGCTGGCCCACGGTGCCGGCATTGTGGAAATCGCCGAACAGTTGGGACATTCAAGCGTTGCCGTTACGCAGGTATACGCGCATATCGCGCCTGGTCAGTCCACAAGCCGGTATCTGAGCATTTAGTCGAGGCCGCCGCCGTCAAGCCGTCCGGAGCTGCGCACACTCCCCATAGTGCCAGCCTGGACGGTTTTGCTTTGCCCGCCGTGGTGATCGTCGCCGGCATGGTGTCGAGCGCTGCAGCATGCGCCAGGCCCGGAGCGCTGGCCAGGCCCGCGATAATGCGCGAATGTCCGCGGGGATCCGCGCCGGCGTTTTGCGTGCTGCTGTCTTTTTAGGAGTCCGCAAAAGTCGAGCCGGCGGCAGTAACAACCAACAACAACCAACAACAATCCCCTTCGCGCGTATACCTATGACGGCCAGGCCATCGAGTCCGATCGCTGCGCCCTGGAGCTGCTCACGCCGCCGAAAATGCCCCATTCGAAGCGCTGGCCACCGTGAATATGCGAGCTGGCCAAGCTGCCCATTTTTGCCTCAAAACGTCGAAAAAACGTCGCACTGTAGTGACCGTACAGGCCCGCTAACCGATGCCCTGGTATGATTTCACCTTCGGGCTTTGGACGGAATTAAGGGAATTTTCTTTACAGCCAAAAACTATGAGTTTCCCAGTCGGGAGGGATCCCCATGTCTTGCAAATTGGCGTACGGCATTGTTGGGAACCGTTTAAAAAGCGCCGTCATCTCGTTTTGCCAAGATGAATTAGGTGCGATAACAGACATTAGGTGGCTGAGGATGCAGCAGACTGCATAAACACGGGTCGAAACATTGTTTATCGCTAACAATGGATCGAACGCTGTCATCTCGCCAATGGTCGGCAATTCTGGCCTGTCTACAATATTGCCGTTCCATAAACGGCTATGGTGCGCAATTACATTACGGACGTAATTAAGACATCTCACCCAGCTCTTTAGCAGGTCGCCACGAGGTATCGAAAAGTTTTGAGCTAGCGTTTTTTGGTCAGCAATGCGTAAACCGCTGAACGCGTTGGATAGGAGCCCAAAATCCCAAAGCTCAACCGCTATCCAAATTGGCAACGGAGCTGTATCGCCGTATTTTCTGCAAAAATGGACAACGAAGGGTGCTTTAGACCGATCAAGATTGACATGGAATTTGCTTATCCATGTATCGTAACGACTTACTCCAACGGGGCTCGTGAACCCTGTATTAAACGTGTTCCTATCCTCGTGGGCATACATATCGCGCTTTCCAAGGAGTGCCGCCATTTCAACACGTAGTCCAATTTCAACACACTCAAGAGCATCCAGGAGCAAGAGCTTAAACTCTTTGTCGTAGTCGTAGAGTTTGATCGCATCCTCAAAATGGGTGCCTGGTAAGAAATCGTCGGTGCGAACGCCGCTCACGATCTTTCGAAAGGGATACCAAAACGCGCTAAGCCTATAGTAACCGATCCGGTGAAGACATTCCGTTGCCGCTGCGTCATCTGCGACAATCATGCCGCGTGACTTCAATAAAGCAAGGAGGTCCGGCAGGTCAACAAAAGTTTTAGGGTAGGGAAGTAACATTGGTAGGAAAATAGAAAACCCGCCCATACCTTTAGCAAGCTAAAGGACATAGGGGCGGGGCGTGTTAGATTAACTATACCCCCAAACCATGACGAATACTATTGCAATTTGAAATAATTTTCGTTAGTTTTCTATTAAATTTCACATTTTTTAAAACAAACTCTGCCCTTGCAACGGTTTCCATAAACAGTACGGCCTTAGATGGAAAACTGCGCCGGCCTAGATCTTAAACAGAGTCTACTCAACGTTCACAGTAAAGACTATTCCTGCAGCAACAGTAAAGTCTACGGATTTGACGCCAGGCTAGACTGTACCCAAAGTACCGCCAGGGGGATCGAGCGCCGCCGGCATTTCTTCGCCTGGTCGCCGGTCTAAACGGCTGCGCCTGGAGCTGCTGCCGAGGCTATTCTACAGGGTTGACGTTCGGCGCCAGATGCTTAAAGTCGTATAGCAGGCCGGTCAATGCGTCCGCTGCAAAGTCGTCGCCGGGATCCGTAAAACCTTCGGGAAGGTCGCACTTAGCCGCGAAGTTATCTATATCCGCCTTGATCCGCGTCATGAGCTCGTCTAGCGTGTACTTTGGGTGTTGCCTGCCGGAACGTACAAAGTCCATCTTTTTGGTGATCGCTGCTAGTTCGGCCTGCATGGCCTGGGGATCCGGACGGCGTACAATTCCGCCGGCGGCCGCCGCCAGTAGTTCGGGCCTGGTCCGCTGCAGCATATCGCCCCAATCGCCAGCCGGGGGCCGGTGCCGGTGAACCGTCGCGCCTATCAATGCCGTCTGTAGCTTCGCCGCTGCGTTGTCGCCGGCTTTGTCCGCGTCGTAAGCTGCCCAAACATGCCGGTAAGAGCAGGCCCATATAAGCCAGTCCGGAAGGTTCGCCGCGCCTAGTGTCGCGCATGCATTCAGGCCCGCCAGATGAAGCGCTGCCGCATCGAATGGCCCTTCGCTTACGTGCAGACTGTCCGTGTCGCATTGGGTGCTCTTGCCTACCCTGAACGAACATGAAGGCAGGAATAAGCCCGCCCGCGTGGTAGAGTCGAGCCAGCTTTTTTTGACGTTGGCGGGGATCTCGCCGGGTAGACAGT
>Ga0302312_10002018_pt1 | contig 11969 bp, 6 predicted proteins | sample III_Palsa_N2_1_FD_200529 | JGI IMG/M metagenome (GOLD analysis project Ga0302312, IMG submission 200529) | Peat permafrost microbial communities from Stordalen Mire near Abisko, Sweden - III_Palsa_N2_1 | ecosystem: Environmental > Terrestrial > Soil > Palsa > Peat permafrost | place: Sweden... | reverse complement strand
GAAATCGACTTTATTAAAGTTATTACTGGCACAACATGTCATGGACGAAGGTCATTTTGAATGGGGCTACGAAACCCATATTGCTTATTTTGCCCAAGATCACCATGAAACGCTCACCGGAAAACTCAATCTTTTAGAATGGTTAACCAGAGAACGAGAAAGTGATTGCTCTTCTAGTGCTATTCGTAATGCTTTAGGCCAAATGCTTTTTACCCAAGAAGATGTCTATAAATTGATCCCTACTATTAGCGGGGGAGAAGCTGCGCGCGTATTATTTTCGAATATTATGTTGCAACAAGCCAATATTATTATCTTAGATGAACCAACCAATCATCTTGATTTAGAATCCAGAGAAGCCTTAGCGGCGGGTTTACAAAAATTTGATGGAACTGTCTTGTTTGTGAGCCATGATCGGCACTTTGTATCGAGTATTGCCACACGCGTTGTTGCCTTAACTGAACATGGGATGACCGATTTTCACGGGAAATACGCCGAGTATCTTAACCGTTATGGCGAAGATTATCTCAGCAAGATGTGGTTAATGGAACAAGCTAAAACGCGTTAGGCAAGTAAGGCTGCTGCGACTTTTCGTCCTTCGGCCATTAACAGCATATAGGTTCGACAAGCGGCTTTGGTATCCATGATTTCAACGCCAATTTTTTTTTCGTAGAGGTTTGAAAATAAATCGCGGGTGGGAAAGATTAAAGATTTTCCAGTGCCTAATAAGACGATTTGAGGCTGAGAGTCTAGTAAGAGTTGAAAGTCCTCTGTTTGCAGTGCTTCAATGTTTTGAGGACGCCAAGGACTAATTAATTGATCGGGCATGATGATAATAGAACAAGAATGAGTAATTTCGTTAACTGTAAAAATACCCTGATGATAGGACTTGATACGATATTGCCCGGATCCATTGTCGAGAGAAAATTCCATACTATCTATTATACGGAAAATTTTTTAAAATTAACAAGATGACAACTTTTACTTTACCCAGTATTTCGATTCAAACAAAAGCTTATCGAGCTGAAGTTCTCCAAGACGCTTTAGCAGAAGGGCTAGATCCTGTTTTAGCCAAAGTCATTGCAGCACGCCCCATCTCAACTGAAATGCCCCTTTTAGAAGCGCTGTTCCCTAAGCTTAAACATTTGTCTTCTCCTGTCAAGATGAAAAATATGGAAAAAGCGGCCAAGCGCGTGGCTTCTGCCATTATCAAGCAAGAGTACATTGGCATTGAGACTGATCATGATTGTGACGGGCAAACAAGTCACGCGGTTATTTTCGATTGTTTAGTGAATCATTTTAAACATCCTAAAGATAAAATTCGTTCTTATATTGGCCATCGACTAACAGAAGGCTATGGCTTATCAGATTCTGTTGCAGAACGTATTATTCAGGATTCGCCCCAGGTGCAATTAGTCATTACAGCTGATAATGGCTCGTCCGATGAACCACGGATTAAAAAATTAAAAGCCTGTGGGATTGATGTCATTGTGACGGATCACCATGAAATTCCCAAAGAAGGATTGCCTCTCAGTGCTTTTACAGCGTTAAACCCAACCGATCCGGAGTGTGGCTATGGCGATCCCTATATTGCAGGCTGTATGGTTGCGTGGTTGTTAATGGCAAGCACTCGCCAAGTCTTAATGGCAGAGAATTATCTGCCTGCTAATGCACCAACCTTGGCTAATTGTCTTGATTTTGTGGCTGTTGGCACAGTTGCAGATTGTGTCAGCTTGGGGCGCAGTATTAATAATAGGGCAGTGGTGACTTACGGATTAACTTTAATTGAAAAAGCGACAAGATTTTGTTGGCAAGCGTTTAAGACCACTCATGCAGGAAAAATTTCTTCCGAAGATTTAGGTTTTAAAATAGGGCCTTTATTAAATAGCGATGGGCGTTTATCCAATGCTTTTGGCTCAGTTCATTTTTTATTGGCAGAATCTATCGATGAGGCAAATGCCTGGTTATGGACACTGCAAGATTCCAATACACTGCGTAAAAGTATTCAGCAGGATATTATTTTAAAAAGTTTAGTCGATGCCGGACTGCAAGTTGAAGAAGGAAAAAGCAGTATTTGTCTTTATCTTGAAGATGGCCATAGTGGCGTGCATGGTATTGCTGCCAGCCGAATTAAAGATCTCTTTGGTAGGCCTACTGTCTTTTTTTCTCCTAAAGTCTCTCACCCTGATTTAATCACCGGTTCTGTCAGAGGGATTGACGGTTTTCATGTGCGAAAGGCTTTACAAGCCGTTGCAACACAACACGAAAAAATCATGGTAGCTTTTGGTGGCCATCAAGCAGCAGGGGGCTTAACTATCCCCTTGGCTGCATTGACTGAATTTTCTAAAGCTTTTGAAAAGGCGGTTTGTTTGCAATTGGCTGAAAAGCAATTAGGCCCTGTTGTGTGGACAGATGGGCCTCTTTCAGTGAATGAAATCAATTTAAAATTGGTGGATACTTTAAGTCAATTAGAACCCTTTGGTCGAGAATTTGAGCAGCCTGTTTTTGAAATAGAAGGGGTGTTAAAAAGTATTCAATACGTAGGAGATGGTACCCATGCACGTATTGAGCTAGAAGTTAATGGAAAATTACTATCGGGTATTTGGTTTAAGATGAGACAATCGAAAGAAACAGTTGTTACACTAAAAATAAAAGATCAGGTTAAAGCGGCTTTTTCGGTTAAAGCCAATATTTTTCGAGGTCAAAGGCGTTTAGAAATCTACATTCTCCACTTAGAAGGTTTAGGATCTGCAAAATAAGCGTTCACATCGGCAAAACGACTTGCCTGAGATCTCTCGCATGATCTTATATAGTCTGTCAGTAGCCCTGGTTTAGCATGAGCATTAGCGGCTGCTTTTACGTTTTCCCTAGTATTTTCTGATACCCCAAGGTTATGGAGGTTAAGTTTTAGGGCACGGATTTCTGCCCGTAGCTCGCGGAGCTCTAATTCATATAGTTCAGCTTGTTGTTCAACTGCTTCAGATTTTTGCCAATGCGTTGAAGAAACTAAAGATAGTAAATAACGTGCTTCGATAATTCTGTCCTGTTCAGAACAAAATTTGGCAGCCAAAACATAGGGAGAATCTACGTTATGCAAAGCCGTTGGTAATAGCAAAGCAGTTGCTTCTTTAAATCCTCTATTAAATCCTAAGTCTTCAATGGTAGACCTAAATCTTTCAAAACAAGTATGTGCTATTGCTTTCTTGATTGCATGTATAAACTCATCAGAAAACTTTTGTTCTCCTTTTAACAAAACTTCAATCGTTTCAAAAAAATGATTGAGATAAGTTGGATCATCTTTTATTTTATCTTCAGAAAAATTAATGACTATCTCAGGCTTGGCAGGATTAATATAAATTGGCTCAACCCATCCATATTCTTTAAAGCGAGAATTTAAATCTATTTTAGCAAGTTGCGTGAGTATATCGGTACCAAAGATGCCAGATCTTTGTAGAGATACTGTTAAACGAATACCTTCACCATCGCGACGTTCTTTTATATACCGACGTGATTCTTCATAGACAATCTCGCAAACAAGATTCTTGTTAGCAGGATCAATTGCTGTTGGAACAAAACTAACTTTTGTTCTACTACTAGCCGGTAATTTATTTAGTTCAGTAAACATACCACAACAATCCTTGTCAGCAATCAACTTCGCAATCATAAAAGAAATTTTTATGTATGTACAACCTTTTTGTATGAACTAAGACAGAAATATTCAGTCAAAAAACACAATTTCTATCTCTTGTGGAGCGTAAAAAAATAGCTGTGGAACCTACAAAACTCCAAACATCAGCAATACCAGAAGAGTCTTCTATCCGGTCCATTCGATATTTAACCTGTCAAGGGGGAGGAATGAAGGGGGTTGGGGATGTTGGCGCCATTGAAGAATTAGAGCGTTGTGGGGTCTTGGCTCAAATTGAAGAGGTGGCGGGTAGTTCGGCTGGGGGACTCATTGCAACGATGCTGGCGATAGGTTGTACGCCTCAGGAAGTCAGAGAGTTTATGTTCCAACTCGATTTTAGGGCTTTTCAGGATAAAAAAGAAGCTGGGATTTCAACGATAGAACAAGAGTTCGCTGAAGGAGTATACAGTCTTATTGGTTCTATTAAAACAAAGCAAGAAGGAGCTGCACCCACGCCTTCAAAAGTATTAGGGAAATTAGAAAAATTAGGAGATGTTGGCAAGCTTGCTTTTGGAAAAGGTTTAGGCATTTGGGAAGGGGACGCACTCCAATATTGCTTGGCTGAAATGATTGCCCGAAAAACCGGTAACCCGAATATTACCTTTAGAGAGCTAGCAGCCCTAGCTGGTATGGAAGGTACGCTCTATAAAAAATTAACTTTAACCGGAACCAACTTAACAGATAAATGTGGCGAATATTATAATACAGAAACAACGCCTGATATGCCAATTGTATTAGCAACTCGTATTTCAGCCAGTTTTCCGGGAGGATTTAAACCTGTTATTGTCGGAGAGGGCGATCAAAGAAAAGTGAAAGTGGATGGTGGATTACTCGAAAATCTGCCAGATGTCTTTAATAAGCCTCCTTATTTTACAGGATCAGGTGGAAACCCCGAAGTTTTTGCTTTAACTTTCGATGCTCCAGCTGATAAAAAAGCCCGTAAAATAAAACGAGGACATCATCTATTAGGAGCGCTTTACGCCACTAAAATGGATGAAAGTGAAGTCATTAGAAAATATGGCAAAAAGGTAGCTCGAATTGACACGCTCGATGTTGATACGCTTGATTTTTCTCTTTCCATGGAACGAAAAGAAGCGTTAGCTGAATCAGGGGCAATAGCTGTTCGAAAATCAATAGAATCAATTCTAGCAGAGGAAACAGAACTAGGTGTTGAACGATATCAAACGCTCAGCATTCAAGAATTGACTCGAATAGAGGCCGACATATTATATTCGATTAGAAAACTTTTAGTCGTCGTAAAAGACATAGCACTGTCAGACAAGCTCCGACAAATTACAGTGGCGATTGAAGGAAGAGAATTCCCAGCAGAAGCGTTAAAAAAACAAAGGATTATTGCTGAAAAAAGACTCTTAAAAAAAATGGCCATTATAAAACAATCTGCCGCATCAGACGATGATGATTTGGTGGCAATTTGTCAGAAAAAACAGACGGAACTTTCAATCTGTCAAAAACAATTACAGGCAAAAATTAAAGACCTAACGCGCGCGCGAGAAGCTCTCGAGTTTAATATGTCCATCATTTCTCACGCTTTTCAAGAGAGTGAGGGAAATAAGTTTTCAGAAGCAATAGCGCGTTTAAAAGCAATAGAAGATGAAATAAAAAATTGTCGAATAGATATAGCGCATCAAGGAGCTAACACTGATGCGCTCTCGAAATTGCAAACTGCTAGAGAAGTTATGTATAAAGAAATTATCGATTTTTATGAAAAAGCCCAAGAGAATGGAGAAAATTTAGTATTGGCACGTTTTTTCAAAGATATGCAAGAAGACTCAAAAAGGCCTGAATTTAAGGCGTTGAGCACAGAAGGAGAGATACGTGACTATTGCTCTGTTGATCTTGATGTGCTGGATACTAAGATCGCTGAATGTCTTCGGTTGTCTCATGATAACGAAGAGTTGTCCAAAGTGTATCATACGCATGAAAAAAATCTTCCCGAAAAAGCAAAAAGAGCGGAGAGATACACAGCTTTAATGCAACTAAAGAAAGAGTTAGATTACGCCATTCATCGAAATACGACGCTCTTAACAAGAATAAATAACTATTTAGTTAAAAAAGCTCCTCGTTTTCAAAAACCAATTATCGGTTTTATGCAAGCAGCGACTGTATTAGCTTATATTAGTTGGGTACCACTAGCATCTCCTATTGGTCTAATTGCCTTAGCCTGTAAAAAAGCGAGCACTAAACCCGAAACGAGGATGGCTGCTGATAAGATTTTACATTACTTTAACATGCCTGATATCAGTGCAGATACTAAACGACGATTATTCAGGACTGAAACCGTCAAATTATGCAGAGATTAATGCTGCTGGAGAAAATGATTGCATCGTCTTGCAGTCACAGAAAATGAAAGCATTGAAGCTAGATTTTCAAGATATTTTCATTCGAAAACCAGGCGAAAAACGAAAAGCTTATCGTGAAAGAGTCGTGGGATTTAATGGAGTTTTCCATCAGCTTTGTGCAGTTGAAAAGATTTCTCCGCCAAGCGGATCCGTCGTGAATGCCTTAGCAGATTTTGGAAGAACAGTTGTGGATGATATGCATCACGCAGCAAGTATAGAACACCCTGCAGCGCGAGATAGTCACCACATGGAAGCCATGGCTGCAACTAGAAGACAGAAAACCGACTCAAAACATTCAACAACCTTTATGATGAAAAAAAGCCACACCAATACCATTCAAGGTCTAACCGTCGTTGGAAAATTTAAGCGAAAAGGCCAGCCTAAGTCTCAGTGATAGGAAGGGTCTGCTGCCCCAAAAATTTTAGTCATTCTAACTAAAAACTGGTATATTATTCCCATGACTAATCATTTTGACGCTATCACTATTCCGGGAAAACCAGGGCTTAAATCAAGTTATGGTCAATTGACTGGCAGTGCCTTTTCCTTGGCACTGGCCAAGATTGTTCAAAAACATAACAATCTAACAGTGGTGATTACCAATGACTCTTTCAGTGCGCTCAAATTAGAACAAGAACTCAAGTTTTTTTGTGCAACCAACGCTCTACAGTGTCCTATCTTGATTTTCCCTGATTGGGAAATTTTACCCTACGATTCTTTTTCGCCTCATCAAGATATTATTTCGCTCAGACTAAAAGCACTTTGTCAATTAAGTCATCTGCAACAAGGTGTATTAATAGTCCCTGTCTCAACGCTCATGCACCGGCTATGCCCGAAAGAATATGTGATGCAACATTCGCTCTGGATAAAAATAGGGCAACGTTTTGAATTAACGGCCATGCGAAAATGTCTAGAAGAAGCTGGCTATTTTTGTGTTGCTGAGGTAGCGAGTCATGGTGAATTTGCCGTGCGTGGTTCAATGGTCGATCTTTTTCCGATGGGTAGCGAGATACCTTATCGAATAGAATTGTTTGATAATGAAATCGACTCTATTCGTACTTTTGAAGCAGAAACACAGCGATCACTTGAGAAAATGAATGAAGTCCAACTCCTTCCTGCCAGAGAGTACTCCTTAAATCCAGAAAGCATTGCACATTTTAGAACACAATTTCGTTCGCGCTTTGAAGGTAACCCTACTGAATGTCCTCTTTATCTAGATGTTAGCGAAGGCAATCTATATCCAGGGTTAGAATACTATTTGCCCTTATTTTTTACTAATACTCATTCTCTATTTGAATATTTACCTGAAAACTGTTTAATTGTCCAAGAAAAAAATATAGACAATGCAGCATTAGCTTTTTGGAAAGAAGTTAAAGAAAGGCACGATCAATACGGGCATGATCGGTTACGCCCTATTTTATCTCCCGTTGAAATTGTCTTAGAGCCTCATGATATGATGGCCAGGCTTAAAGCTTTTCCGATGATTGAACTTTGCCCTGAAAAAGTTGAAGAAAAATCAGGATCGGCCAATTTTGAAACAGCAATTTTGCCTCCCTTACAAATCGAAGTTAAGCAAGCGGAATCGTTTGCAAAATTAAAAGCCTTTATTCAAACCTTTAAAGGTCGTTTTTTGTTCAGTGCAGAAAGCACCGGGCGACGCGAAATATTGAGAGAATGGTTAAGAAATATCGGTTATCTAGCAACGCCTATCGACAACTGGAACCATTTTTTAACGTCGGATGTCTCCCTAGGACTCATGATTAGCCCACTTGAACAAGGGGTTATTCTCGATAATCACATCGCGATTATTACCGAAACAGAATTGCTCGGTAAACGCGTCATGCAAAGACGGTTTCGTAAAACACGCAAACCTGTTTTCGATCTCGAAGTACAGAACCTCGCCGAACTAACAATGAATGATCCGGTAGTCCATTTAGAACATGGGATTGGTCGTTACCAAGGCTTAGTTTATTTAACTTTGCTAGGGCAAGAGGGAGAATTTTTTAGTCTCTCTTATGCAGAAGGGGCAAAGCTTTATGTGCCGGTCACTTCTCTTAATTTAATTAGCCGCTATTCAGGGATGGATAAAGATGAAATAGCGATCCATCGCTTGGGAAGCGATCAATGGCAAAAAATTAAAAGTAAAGCTTTAGAAGAAGTACGGGATACTGCCGCAGAATTGCTTGAAATTTATGCCAAACGCTCTGCTAAAAAAGGTTTTTCTTTTCCCGTGCCAGATGAAGAATACAATGCCTTTGCAGCTGAATTTCCTTTTGAAGAAACACCCGATCAACAAAAGGCCATTGATGAAGTCTTAAGCGATCTAAGCTCTGATAAACCCATGGACAGGGTGGTTTGTGGCGATGTTGGTTTTGGAAAAACAGAAGTTGCCATGCGTGCGTGCTTTATTGCCGTAAATGCCGGAAAACAGGTTGCAATATTAGTCCCAACCACTTTATTAGCCGAACAGCATTACCAAACTTTTCTGGATCGCTTTTCTGAATTTGCAATTAAAGTCGACGTTATTTCTCGCTTTAAAACACCCAAAGAACAACAAGCTGTTATTGAAAAAATAGCAACAGGCGCGATTGATATTCTAATTGGTACTCATAAAATCTTACAAGACAATATTATTTTTAAAGATTTAGGCTTGTTGATTATTGACGAAGAACACCGATTTGGGGTTAGGCAAAAAGAAAATTACAAAGCTTTAAGATCAGAAGTAGATATTTTAACATTGACTGCAACTCCTATTCCCAGAACCTTAAATTTAGCGATGGGTGGACTGCGAGATTTATCGATTATTGCGACTCCTCCCGCACGTCGCTTGTCCATCAAAACCTTTGTCCGTGAACGACATTCAAGCCTAATAGTAGAAGCGATTTCCCGCGAACTACATCGGGGTGGACAAGTCTATTTTCTGCACAATACAGTAGAGACTATCGAAAAAGAAGCCAGAGATTTAAGCGCGTTGCTACCTTCAGCACGGGTTGTCGTAGCTCACGGTCAGATGCGGGAGCGAGAACTGGAAAAAGTAATGTCCGATTTTTACCATCGCCGTTACAATGTCTTAGTGTGTACCACGATTATTGAAACGGGGATTGATATTCCAACAGCTAATACCATTATTATCGACAGAGCAGATAAGTTAGGATTAGCACAACTACATCAACTACGAGGACGAGTAGGGCGCTCGCACCATCAAGCCTACGCTTTTTGCTTGATCCCACCTAAAGCTAAATTATCGAGCGATGCTAAAAAGCGCCTGGATGCATTAGAAGCCATGGAGGAGCTGGGATCGGGCTTTAGTTTAGCCACACACGATCTCGAAATACGCGGCGCAGGCGAGCTGTTAGGAGAGTCTCAAAGTGGCGATATCCAACAGGTTGGTTTTCATTTATACATGGAATTACTGGCAGAAGCCGTTGAAACACTCAAAAAAGGTGAAAAATTCTCTGAAAATAAAGAAAATAAAAAAGCCCTTGAAGTTGACTTGCAAATACCAGCCTTAATTCCAGTCGTTTATATTGCCGATGTACAAACCCGTTTAGTGCTTTATAAACGTATTGCCAATTGTGCTTCTTCCGAAAAATTAGATGATCTGAAAAGCGAAATGATCGACCGATTTGGCGTATTACCGCCACAAAGCATTAACTTATTTAAAATAATGAGTCTTAAGATTTTTGCAAAAAATTTAGGGATCTATAAAATTGAAGCCGGTGCAAAGGGAGGGCGTATAGAATTTAGCCCTCATCCTAAGATTAATCCTAATCAAGTGATGTATTTGATCCAGCAAAAACCCACTGAATATCGTTTAGATGGCCCCAATCGATTGAAATTTACCTTAGATCTCAGCAATACAGAAAAACGAATCGAGCTGGTTCGTGAATTACTCAATACTTTAGTGTTGGTTTAAATTTTTAGTTTTTTCTAACTGATCTGGTTGTACAACTTCTTCCAAAATGTGTTCATTTTTTCTTCGGCTCAGCCTAGCTTTTAAACGTTTCATCGCCGACAATTTCTTGTGCTTGGTTTTTTGCAGAGGATGAACACCGATTTTATCGTGGCTCACTAATCCTTCACGATTCCAAGGAAGTTTGTGATACACAGAATAAGAAAACTCAACAAAAGGATATTTAATAATATCAAAATAAGGAGAATAATCAAAATCACGCGGGGTATAGAGTTTTGTATTTCTGGTGATCAGCTCTAATTCTTGGTCGGCATTTTTTTGAATTAAAGGCAGAACAGGGAAATCAACTGCCGCAAATGCCTCGGCTATCATTGAAGAGCAAACTGTTTTAGTACTTTCTTGCGCTTGGAATTCAAATAATTTTGAACGCAGTCGTCTTGGCATAATAGACCAAGGTAACAAAAATCGTGCTAAGTCTAAAATTTGCCTCACATCATATTCGCTGCCTAATTTGCGCGTCGTGATAGCAACGATTTTTTGTGCATCCGTTCTAGATAAGCCCTTGGGACGACAAAGTCGGATATGATCTTTCTCATAATATGACAATGCATTGACTCTTGTTCCTTTACCCATAATACCTTCGATGACTAGCTGTTCGTCGGGTAATCCTGAATAGTGTAAGGAAATGAGATTTCGAATTTTAGGATCTTCGATATCATGCAAATGTCCAATATAAAGCGCTGCATGTGACCAAGAACTTTGTGTAATGGCTCGAATAATATCGCTAATGCGGCTTCTGCCTTCAATTAAAATAACATCGCCTGGCCGTACCTCATACCGAATTCTCTCAAAATCACAGAGGGGAAGTCCTTCATAAGGGCGCGGCAAGGTAAGCCAACGAATAAAAATACTCGAACACCAGTGTTTTATGTTTGACAGCATAGATTAACACTCAACAAGCTAATATCTCTTAATATTAAATTTAGTGCAAAACCTTAAAGATCGCTATTATCGCTGACTTCTATCAATGCTGCTAATTCACCTTTTTCAATTTGATTAAAGCGAGAAGTGATTTTTTTGGCAGAAGTGTGTACCTGCTGCACATCACGCTGTGCTAAATCAATGTGTTTTGCCAAGTTATTCATGCGCAATTCAAATCGGCCAAAGTCATTCGCTAGATGCTTTAGGTGTTCTTGGATCACATGAATGTGTTCCCTGGTTGCAAAATCCTTTAGCACAGCTCTAGCGGTGGTTAAAATAGCCATTAAAGTCGTGGGGGAGGCGAGCCATACGTTCACTCGATGGGCATTTTCGACGAGATCAGGAAAATGGGCATGAATTTCGGCAAAGACGGCTTCGGCAGGGATAAAGAGTATAGCGCCTTCGGCCGTTTCATTGGGAATGATATATTTAGTAGCAATATCAGTAATGTGCTTTTTAATATCTTGACGAAAAACTTGTTGCGATTTTTTTCGTTCTGTTTCCGAGCTTTCATAATCAGTCATTAATTGATAATTTTCTAAAGGAAATTTGGAATCGATCACAATATGGCCCGTTGGTTCAGGTAAAAACAACATGCAGTCTGCACGCACCCCAGTGCTTAAGGTATATTGAAAATGGTAGTGATCGGGCGGTAACATGTTTTGGACCAAGCTTTTTAGTTGGACTTCCCCAAAAGCGCCTCGAGAACGCTTATCAATTAAAATTTCCTGTAAACTCACGACGTTAGAAGACAAGAGATGGAGCTTTTTTTGCGCATCATCAATTAAGGCCAGTCTTTTAGCGATATCGGTAAAAGTGCTTGAGGTTTTTTCAAAGCCTTCGCTCAAACGTTTTTCAACAGAGAGGCTAATGTCTTTTAATTGCTCGTAGAGAACTTTTTGAATATCAGATGATTCTTTGGTTTGTTTTAATAAATTCTCATTTAGGCGTGATTCGATCGTTTGAGTCAGAGAAGACAGGCGATCGATAATATTTTCTTTAAGGCCCTGTTGTTGGCCTGTGCTGGTTTGGTAAT
>Ga0302312_10002013_pt1 | contig 11984 bp, 8 predicted proteins | sample III_Palsa_N2_1_FD_200529 | JGI IMG/M metagenome (GOLD analysis project Ga0302312, IMG submission 200529) | Peat permafrost microbial communities from Stordalen Mire near Abisko, Sweden - III_Palsa_N2_1 | ecosystem: Environmental > Terrestrial > Soil > Palsa > Peat permafrost | place: Sweden... | reverse complement strand
CTGTGAGCATAGTGACCGCGTGATATTCACGGCCGACAATCCCCGGAGTGAAGACCCCATGGAAATATTAAGGGAAATGGAATCGGGGCTTGGAAGTGCGGCGAAGAGGAAGTACCTGGTTATTCCGGACCGGGCAGAGGCCATCAAGACGGCGATCAGCCTTGCCCGCAGTGGAGACATATTGCTGGTGGCAGGAAAAGGGCACGAAAAATACCAGGAGATCAAGGGAGTGAAACACCCGTTTGACGACAAAGCCGTACTCGCGGGATTATTTCAATTATTAGAAAGATAGAATAGTCATTATATATATGCTGTATCAACTGTTTGAATGGTTACGATCCAATGGGGTAAAGGTACCGGGAGGCTCCCTGTTCCTGTTCATCACTTTCAGGATGTTACTGGCGGTGATCTTGTCCCTTATCGTAACTATGGTTTTCGGCAAACGGCTGATCCGGTTGCTGCTGGCAAAACAGGTAGGTGAATCTGTCCGGGAACTGGGACTCGCAGGGGAGCAGCAAAAGAAGGGGACGCCCACCATGGGGGGAATCGTGATCATCCTGGCCATCCTGGTGCCCACCCTGCTCCTGGCCGATCTCCACAAAGCCTATATACGGTTGATGATATTCAGCACCCTTTGGCTGGGCCTGATCGGATTCATTGATGACTATCTGAAGCTGAGGGCCAAACGGATCGCGCAGCAGCAAGGCATCGCCTACAAAAAGGGTGATAAGGACGGACTGGCAGGCTGGTTTAAGGTACTGGGACAGGTCGTGTTAGGAGTGGTTGTGGCAGGGGTATTACTCTTCAATGATAACACGAAGGCATACCGCGAATTCCTGGGAGACAAAGCGCCCACGGATTCAGCCGTCATCAAGCGCATTCCGTTCGATGGCAAAGAGCGGGTATTCGTGGTGGCAAAGGAACCCATTACCACCATCCCATTCGTGAAAACACATGAGTTCAATTACGCCCGGTTGCTGCCACAGGCGCTCAGGGGACTGAGCTGGCTCCTGTATATGGTCATTGTCATTTTCATTGTGATAGCGGTTTCCAACGGGGCTAATATTACCGACGGGCTGGACGGCCTGGCGACAGGCACGAGTGCAGTGATAGGGATTTGCCTGGGGATTTTTGCCTACGCCAGCGGGAATATCTTGTTTGCCGACTATCTCAATATCATGTATATCCCCAACCTGGGAGAGTTATCCATATTCATCGGCGCACTCGTCGGGGCCTGTATCGGATTTCTCTGGTATAATGCCTACCCGGCTCAGGTGTTTATGGGTGATACGGGGAGCCTTACCCTGGGAGGCATCATCGCGGCCCTGGCTATCATCGTGCGCAAGGAATTACTGATACCCATTTTTTGTGGCGTATTCCTGGTAGAGAACCTGAGCGTCGTGATCCAGGTCACTTATTTTAAATACACGAAGAAAAAATATGGGGAAGGCCGGAGGATCTTTTTAATGAGCCCTCTCCATCACCATTATCAAAAGCAAGGATATCACGAGTCGAAGATTGTAACCCGTTTTTGGATAGTGACCATACTATGTGTGGCATTCGCCATCGTAACGCTCAAGATTCGTTAACTAAATAAACTAAACCGGTCGTCATGTCAAAGAGATTCATCATACTGGGTGCGGCAGAAAGTGGGGTGGGGGCTGCTATCCTCGCCAAGCGGCAGGGGTATGATGTATTTGTTTCCGACGGGGGAACGATCAAGGTACCCTACAAGGAAGAATTGGAAGAGCATGGCATCCGTTACGAAGAAGGCAGGCACTCCGAAGACAAGATATTGGCGGCCGATGAAGTGATGAAGAGCCCCGGCATCCCTGAAAAGAATGAGATGGTGAAGAAGATCCGGGCAGCAGGCATTCCGGTCATCTCTGAGATTGAACTGGCCTATCGCTTTAAGGGGGACAGCCGTATCATCGCCATTACGGGCAGCAATGGGAAAAGCACCACGACAGCGCTCACTTACCATATCTGTAAGACGGCAGGGTTGGAATGTGCTTTGGTGGGAAATATAGGGATCAGTTTTGCCAAACAGGTGGCATTGGAACCGAAGCAGGTCTATGTGGCGGAGATCAGCAGTTTCCAGTTGGATGATATCCAGGCGTTCCGACCGGATGTAGCCGTATTGTTGAATATTACGGAGGACCACCTGGATCGTTATGAATACAAGTTTGAGAATTATATAAAGTCCAAGTTCAGGATCGCCATGAACCAGACGCCAGCCGATTATTTCATCTATTGTATAGATGATCCGGTAACGATGAAGTACCTGAAGCAATTTATTTTAACATCTAACCTATTACCAATCAGTATGAGCCAGGAAATCAACAAGGGTGCATTCATTAAAAATAACGAAATGACCATTCGTACGGGCGATGAGCCCCTGGTTATGAGTGTGGATGATTTTGCAATAAAGGGAAAACATAATCAGTACAATACGATGGCGGCAGGAGTAGCGGCACTGACAATGGGTATCAGAAAGGAAAAGATCCGGGAAGCGGTGACCACTTTTCAAAGCCTGGAACACAGGATGGAATTCGTAGCCAACATACGCGGTGTGGAATTCATCAATGATAGCAAAGCGACCAATGTAAATTCTACGTGGTATGCCCTGGAAAGTATGACGAAACCCACTGTTCTTATCCTGGGGGGAGTAGACAAGGGAAATGATTATTCGTTACTGGAAGAGGGGATTGTGGAGAAAGTGAAGGCTATTGTTTGTCTGGGGGTGGATAATACAAAGATCCATGAAGCGCTGGAAGCCAAGGTGGCCTTCATGACAGATGCAGGAAGCGCTCAGGAAGCAGTAGAGAAGGCCTTCAGGCTGGCTGCCAAAGGGGATGTGGTGCTGTTGTCGCCGGCCTGTGCCAGCTTCGACCTTTTCCGCAATTACGAGGATAGGGGTAACCAGTTCAAAGAAGCCGTGAAGGGGCTTTGAGCCATGAAAGGGCTTTGAAAAAACAACGGATGAACCAATTATTAAATAGGACAAAAGGGGATAAGGTAATCTGGACGATGGTCGTACTACTGGCCGTCACCAGTTTGCTTGTCGTCTATAGCGCCACGGGTTCATTGGCTTACAAGATGTACAAAGGAAGGACTGAAGTCTACCTGTTCAAACAATTTGCGTTTATCGCACTGGGCATCCTGATCATCTATTTTGCCCACCGGGTAAACTACACACTTTATTCAAGAGTGGCGCAGATCCTTTACCTGTTGTCTATTCCTTTGCTGATCTATACGCTGTTCTTTGGAACCAATCTGAACGATGCCAATCGCTGGATTCGGTTGCCGGTCATCAATATGACCTTCCAGACTTCCGATATGGCCAAGCTGGCATTATTCATGTACGTGTCCCGGCAGCTTTCCAGGAAGCAGCCCGTGATCAAGGACTTTAAAAAGGGCTTCCTGCCCGTCATTATACCGATTGCCCTGACCTGCATACTCATCGCTCCCGCCAATCTTTCCACTGCCCTGTTGACGGGCGCCACCGGCCTGCTGCTGTGTTTTATCGGAAGGGTCAAAGTGATGCATATCCTGCTCACGATTGGCGTGGCGGCCGTACCGGTGGGGCTACTAATCCTGATCGCCATGGCGACCTATGACGGAAAGAAAACGGACGAAGTTAAACCCCCGTCCGGGGTGGTGGATAAGCTGAAATCGAAGGGCCGCATCGGTACCTGGATCAGCCGTGTCCAGGACTTTGTATATGCGAAAAAAGACGATGCTCCCTACCAGATACAGCAAGCAAAAATTGCTATTGCCAAAGGAGGGTGGCTGGGAGTGGGGCCAGGCAACAGCACCCAACGTAATTTTTTGCCGCACCCTTACAGTGACTTTATTTATGCCATTATCATAGAGGAATACGGGATGTTGGGAGGCGCCATGATCATCTTTATTTACCTGGTGTTCCTGATCCGTTGCATACGGCTCTTCCGGAACTGTCCTTACGCATTCGGGGCATTCCTGGCTTTGGGTCTGAGCTTTACGCTGGTGATCCAGGCGATGGCGAATATGGCAGTGAACGTGAACCTGTTCCCGGTGACGGGGGTTACCCTGCCGCTGGTGAGTATGGGTGGAAGCAGTTTCCTTTTTACATGTCTGGCAATCGGGATCATTCTGAGTGTGGGAAGGAACGTCGAACAACTGGAAGGAGAGGCTGCTGCGGCGGCAGCCGAGGCAAGAGCAGAAGCGGAAGAAGAGGCGGAGGCTGCCATGGGTTAGGGTATCAGATAAAAACATAGGAAGCGGAAACAATAGCGAAATCATCATCATAGAACCGAGAACAATAGCGAAATTATCATCACGGAAGCGAAAACAATGAGCAAGAAAATCATCATAGCAGGCGGCGGCACGGGGGGACATGTATTCCCGGCTATTGCCATAGGGCAGGCCTTGCAGCGCCTGGATGACTCGGTAGAATTGCTTTTTGTCGGCGCCAAAGGCAAGATGGAGATGGAGAAGGTTCCCCAGGCGGGATACCCGATCATCGGCCTCGACATCGCCGGATTTAACCGGACGGCTATCTGGAAAAATATAGGGCTGCCTTTGAAATTGGTGAAGAGCCTGTTCCAGGCGTCAGGCATTCTCCGGCGCTTTAAGCCGGATGCGGTGGTGGGGGTAGGCGGGTATGCGAGCTTCCCCATGTTGAAGAAGGCGCAAAGCAAGGGGATACCGACACTGATACAGGAGCAGAATTCATTTGCGGGCAAGACGAACCAGAACCTGGGGCACCAGGCGAAAAAAATATGTGTAGGATACGATCACATGCAGCAATTCTTTCCGGCAGACAAGATCATCCTGACGGGTAACCCGGTGCGCCCGGCGATCTCCGGCAGCACAGCGACCCGGGAAGACGGGATCCGTTTTTTTCAACTGGACCCTTCAAAGAAAGTAGTCCTCGTATTCGGCGGGAGCCTGGGCGCCAAAAGTATCAATGAAGCCGTAGATGCAGGCTTGGACCGGTTCGTTGACAGGGGCCTCCAGGTGATCTGGCAAACCGGCAAAGGGTATGCGGAAGCGGCCAAGAGATCCGCGGAATCCAGAAGGGGCGTATGGACGCAGGAATTTATCACCCATATGGAAATGGCATACGCGGCAGCAGATATAGTGGTGGCGAGGGCGGGAGCGCTCACCATTGCAGAACTTTGCGTAGCGGGAAAGCCGGTTGTTTTTGTGCCATACCCCTATGCAGCAGAGGATCATCAAACGGTGAATGCCATGAGCCTCGTAAGGAAAGAGGCAGGATTGATCGTGAAAGACCAGGAGACAAAAACGAGGTTGCTGGATGTCGTGCTGGAACTATCCGCCAACGAGACCCAGCAAAGGACATTAAGCAGAAATATCGCTTCCCTGGCCATCCGGGACGCGGATGAACGGATCGCACGGGAGATCTTATCGATGATCCCTTTAAAATAAAAGTGTAAAACCAAAGGAACATAGGTGACCAGCCTGGAACAAACAAGAAACGTATATTTTATCGGCATTGGGGGTATCGGAATGAGCGCCCTGGCCAGGTATTTCCATGCCAAAGGCGTTTCGGTAAGCGGCTATGACCGTACCCGCACACCCCTTACCATGGACCTGGAGCGTGAAGACATCCGGGTGTATTACGAAGACACGGAGGCGTCTCTCGATCCGGCCGCCCAGTGGGTCATCTATACCCCGGCAATACCTGCTACCAGCCAGGTGTTCCAGTACTACAAAGCACATGGGTACCCGCTCCTGAAAAGGAGCGATGTATTAGAGCGGATTACCGAACATTCCTTCAATATATGCGTGGCCGGCACGCACGGCAAAACGACCATCACCACGCTCATCGCACATATACTGAGGGCTTCGGGATACGGGTGTAATGCATTTCTGGGCGGCATTTCAGTCAATTACCAGACAAACTTCTGGAGCAGTGAAAGGAATGTATGTGTGGTAGAAGCGGATGAATATGACCGGTCTTTCCTAAAGCTGAGTCCGGATGTGGCGGTCATTACTTCCATGGACCCGGATCACCTGGATATATATGGAACACCGGAAGCGATGGAAGAGGCATTCATAGCCTTTGCAGGGAAGGTCAAACAGGGTGGGTGGCTGCTCAGTAAGTACGGCCTGAAAAGAACAGATGATCTGAAGGCTCCCCGGCGCCTGACCTATAGCCTCCGTTTGCCGGAAGCGGACGTTCATGCCCGGTCCTTACGTGCAGAGAATGGCAGTTATATCTTTGATGCCTACCTGCAGGGAAAGATATTACCGGACATCACCCTGCATATGGGGGGCTTGCATAATGTAGAGAATACCCTGGCGGCCGTGGCCGTAGCAGACGCCCTGGAGATCCCGGGGGACGCTATCAGGGAAGCCGTAGCCGCATTCAAAGGGGTTAGACGCCGCTTTGAATATGTTATACGGACTCCGGATATGGTTATGGTGGATGATTACGCCCATCATCCCGAAGAGTTGAGGGCGCTGATCAGTGGGGCAAAAGATTTGTTTCCCGGACGCAAGATCACTGTGGTGTTTCAGCCGCATCTTTTTTCAAGGACCCGTGACCTGGCTGCAGCATTTGCGGAGAGCCTGGACTTGGCGGATGCCATCATTTTGCTGCCCATCTATCCGGCCAGGGAATTGCCAATGGAAGGAGTCACGAGTTCTCTGATAGCGGGGCGCATGAAGAACCCGGAAAAGCGATTGATGACGAAAGAGGAATTGATGGAGTGGGTGGACGCCGGCGGGATGCTGGCGCAGGCTACCGGGGGTCCGGCACAACCGCCGGTGCTGATCATGGCGGGCGCAGGAGACATCGATGCAATGGTGCAGCCGATCGGTGAAATATTAAAACGGAGGACGTCGTGAAAAAGGTGCTGTGGGTGATTGCCTGGTCTGTCCTGGGGGTGGGTTGTCTCACCCTTCTGGTGGCCGCTGTCAGGCGACAGAACCACGCCTTATGCAAAGGTGTCCGGATAACCATAACGGGCTCGGGCAGATGGATGGTGGATAGTGCGGAATTACGGGATATCCTGACGGATAAACAAACGCGCGTGTTGATAGGGACGCCTGCTGAAAATATCAGCACCAGGAGACTGGAAAAAAAATTAGGCGCAAGTCCCTGGGTGAAAAAAGCGGAATTGTTCTTTGATAGTAAACAGGTGTTGTGGGTAAAAGTAACGGAGCGGGAACCGGTAGCCAGGGTATTTACGACCGATGGACAGTCCTTTTACATGGATACGTCGGGCGCCCGATTGCCGCTGAAGGATTACTTCCCCCTGAAGTTGCCTGTCTTTACGTCCTGTCCTTTGGATAAAAAGGTCTGGACCGGTCAGGATACTTTATTCTGCCGGGAAATGGGGGTGCTGAGTGCCTACCTGGTGTCGCATCCTTTTTGGATGGAGATGACCCAGCAGATAGCCGTTACTCCCGAAGGAAGCTTTGAATTGGTTCCCGCTATAGGAGACCATGTCGTTGAGTTGGGAGATACCAGTGCACTCGATAATAAATTCAACAGGCTGATGGTTTTTTACAGGGATGTATTGCCCAAAGTCGGTTGGAATAAATATGCGTCTATAGACGTTAGGTTTGCGGGACAAGTGATAGGAGTAAGGAAGGATGCCGGCACGGAGACGATCGATACCGGAAAAGCGACTCAAATGCTGAAGGCGTTGATTGACCAGGGAAGATCGGCCATGCAGGATACCGCAGTGAGAGTGACGGTCGTTCCGCGGAATCTGACACCTGATATTGACAGCACAAGAGACCTTTCGCCCATGGATGCAGAAGAAGCCGGTACACCCGTGGCGGGTACTACGGTGACCCACGGGCCCGCAGCTCCCCGCTCTGTTCCTGCGGCGCATAAGCCGGCCGCCCCCGGTAGGCCCACCGGTCAGGCTCATGCACCTGTCAGCCATGCATCCGTCAGCCGTGCACCGGGCGGTCATCCACCCGCACCCGCCGGCCACCCGCCTTCAACGGGCCACTTGCCTTCGGGAGGCCCCAGGCCCCGGGCGGTGATGCCGCCCAGGAGCGCAGGATAAATGAATAGAAAAAGACACATGCCGCCCGGAAGACGGATGTACAAAATATGAACAATTAAAAACAACTAGATAGTATGAATAACGAGCAACCCATTATTGTGGGACTGGATATCGGGACCACAAAGATCGCAGCCATTGCAGGTCGCAAGAATGAATATGGCAAGTTGGAGATCCTGGGATTTGGTCGTGCTAACTCAAACGGGGTCCAGCATGGAATGGTATTGAATATCGACCAGACCATCAAGGCCATTCAAACCGCTCTGGAGAACTGTTATGCTTCCAATCCCAACCTGGAAATCAATGAAGTGTATGTGGGGATTGCAGGGCACCATATAAAAAGCCTTCAGACGAGGGGCGACATTGTCCGCCAGAATACCGATGAAGAAGTATGCCAGCGGGAAATCGATCAATTGATCAATGACCAGTATAAGACCTACATTCCGGCGGGGGACCAGATTATTGACGTGATCCCCCAGGAATTCACGGTAGACAATTTCCAGAATATCCCCAACCCAATAGGATATAGCGGAGTAAAGGTGGGCGCAAATTTCCACATCATTACCGGGGACAAGAACGCCATCCGCAATATTCACCGGAGTGTGGACAAGGCCGGGTTGAGGACGAGGGACCTGGTGCTGCAACCGCTGGCCTCGGCAGCCGCTGTCATGTGTGAACATGACCTGGAAGCCGGAGTCGCCATAGTGGACATAGGCGGAGGAACCACCGACCTGGCGGTATTCTATGAAGGCATTCTGAAACATACGGCAGTGATCCCTTTCGGCGGCGAGAACATCACCAACGACATTAAAACCGGCCTGGGCGTGCTTAAGACACAGGCCGAACAGATGAAGGTCCAGTTCGGATCCGCTCTTTCGGATGAGGCGAAGAGCAACGCTTTTATCACCATCCCGGGACTGAGGGGTATGGCGCCGAAAGAGATCAGCGTAAAAAACCTGGCTCATATCATCCAGGCAAGGATGAGCGAGATCCTGGACTTCGTTGCCTATCACCTGAAGCAGGTAGGCTTGGATAACCGTCTGCTGAACGGGGGCGTTATCCTGACGGGCGGGGGCGCCCAGTTGAAGCACCTGATCCAATTGACCGAATACGTTACGGGACTCAACGCCCGCACCGGGTTTCCTAATGAGCACCTGGCAGCCGGCCATATTGAAGAGTTGGCCAAACCCATGTATTCAACCTGTATCGGACTGATCCTGAAAGGATATAATGTATACGAGAACAATGAAAATATTTTGCACGGAAACAGGAAGGGAAGGTTCGTTAAGGATGAACCGGATACCGTAGAAGTGTCCATCGATCCGGAAGAAGGAATAGGCACCATTAAAGTAAAGAAGCGCAAGAAGAACCTGAAGAATTTCATGGACTCCATCAAGGATGGCCTGATCGACCTGTTTAAAGAAGAAGAAGACAGTCATTTGTAAGAAACACTCTGTATCCTATACTTACTAACCATTTTATTCACTAACCATTCTGTGGCCCCGGCAGGGCTACAGTGAAAAAACAGAGTTATGATTCATTTTGATTTGCCGAAAGAGAAATCCTCCATATTGAAAGTCATCGGTATCGGTGGCGGAGGAAGCAATGCTGTGAACTATATGCATAGTCAGGGCATAGAAGGGGTAAATTTCATTATCTGTAACACCGACGCGCAGGCTATTTCTAACAGTAAAGTGCCCAATAAAATTCAACTGGGACCCCACCTCACACAGGGGTTAGGCGCCGGTGCGAATCCGGAGATCGGTCGCCAGGCGACGGAAGAGAGCCTGGAAGAGATCCGGCGTATCCTTGAAGTGAATACCAAAATGGCGTTCATTACCGCGGGTATGGGTGGTGGCACCGGTACGGGAGGGGCTCCTATTATAGCCCAGGTCTGTAAAGATATGGGCATACTCACCGTAGGGATCGTAACCACTCCCTTCTCTTATGAAGGTAAAAAAAGGATCCTCCAGGGAGAAGAAGGAATTAATCGCCTGAAGGATTATGTGGATACCCTGTTGGTGATCAGTAATGACAAGCTTCGTCATCAATATGGCAACTTGAAGATGAAGGAGGCATTTGCCAAAGCGGATAATGTATTGGCCACGGCGGCCAAATGCATTACCGATGTCATCAACAGCACCGGTCAGATCAACGTGGACTTTGCGGATGTATGTACCGTCATGAAAAACGGAGGAGTGGCCATCCTGGGTAGCGGAGCGGCCGAAGGAGAGAATCGTGCGCAACGTGCCATTGAGCAGGCCCTGAACTCTCCGCTCCTGAATGATAATGAGATCCGGGGAGCCAAGTGGATCCTGATCAATATCAATTCATGCGAAGGGGAACATGAATTTACAATGGATGAGGTGGATATCATTCAAAGCTACTTGCTTAGCCAGGCAGGTCCCGATACAGACGTGATTATGGGATTGGGGTACGACAATAACCTGGACAGCAAGATCGGGATCACCCTGATCGCCACCGGCTTTGAACACAAAGACCCTTTCAAGGATGAGAAGGCCAAACAAGTGAAGCAACCGGTAAAAGAAGACAAGATCGTCATGACCCTGGGTCAGCCTGAAGAGGAAAAGAAGGTCTACAATCAACCGGCATTGTTCCCAGATGAGGAAGCGGCCTCGCCCTCTTTTATTCCTGTGGAGGCACCGGACATGATGGCGCCGAGCCTGGTAGAATCCACACCGCCCGCCCCTGATCAGCATCCGTTGGCCGGTAGGTTCAGGACCGTCTATCCCGTAGCGCCTGCAGAATCACCCGCTGCACCCGCAGAAGAAAAATTGATATTGAAGCTTCCGGGAGTTGAAAATCCTCCACCGCAGGCGCCGGCTCAACCGATACAGCAAATGGCGCCCAAAAATGGCCCCTCCGCATCTTCCGATCATCAGTCAAGGGGATTTCTGTCAAGGCCTTCCAATATTTACGACCAGGAGAACGAAGAAGACAAGGCGGAGACCCCCATACGATTGACCATTCCTGCCGAAGAAACGCCGGATTTTGGTATGCACCTTGTCATCAAAGAAAACCCAGCGGGGCCCGCAGGGGAAGTTCGCCCGGAACCCCGGCCTGAAGTCCGCCCGGAGCCTCGTCCGGAAGTTCGCCCGGAGCCTCGTTCAGAATCCCGTCCGGAGCCACGTCCTGAATTTCGCCCCGAGCTCCGTCCGGAAAACACGCCTTCTCAGAATGAGGAAGCCGATGAGCAACGTAAAAAGGCAGCCGAACGGGTACAGAAACTCAGGAATCTTTCGTTCAACGTGAATGCACAGGACGCCGGAAATGAATTTGAAGCTATTCCTGCTTACATGCGGCGCAATATGGAATTATACAACACGGTGAATTCCATTGAGAATTTTTACAGCAATTATACTGTCAAATCTTCCGATACCAACAAAGGTGAGATCAGCACGATCAATACCTTTTTAGACGGCAAAAAGCCGGATTAGATCTAGTACGCTATTTTCAGTCAAGTACCCTATTTCGGGCAAGTGCGTTTTTTAATGGATGGTCCCCCGGTTCTGCCGGGGGATTTTTATCTTTGACACATGGCAGATCCGAAGAGTTTGATGATACAGGACTACACCTACCTGCTTCCGGAAGAGCGGGTGGCCCAATACCCGCTGGAGGACAGGGATGCATCGAAACTGCTGGTATATGAAGAAGGGCGTATTACGGAAACGCTTTACAAGGATATGGCCGGCTTGATTCCTTCCGGCGCATTGATGGTGTTTAATGATACGCGGGTAATCGAGGCAAGGTTATTGTTTCAGAAAGAAACGGGGGCCCGGATTGAAATTTTTTGCCTGGAACCCCTTGATATGGAGCCCTCCAGGGCGATGAATCAGGAAGGAAAGGCGACCTGGAAATGCCTGGTCGGAGGAGCAGGGAAATGGAAAGCCGGACGATTGCATAAAGAGTTGCCCTTGCATAGCAGCGGGGAAG
>Ga0302312_10001999_pt1 | contig 12021 bp, 6 predicted proteins | sample III_Palsa_N2_1_FD_200529 | JGI IMG/M metagenome (GOLD analysis project Ga0302312, IMG submission 200529) | Peat permafrost microbial communities from Stordalen Mire near Abisko, Sweden - III_Palsa_N2_1 | ecosystem: Environmental > Terrestrial > Soil > Palsa > Peat permafrost | place: Sweden... | reverse complement strand
AAGCTGTGCGCCTACCTGCGGATGAACATGAATAGCAAGGAAATGGCCTCGCTTTTAAATATTTCGTTACGCGGTGTGGAGATAAGGCGCTACCGCCTGCGTAAAAAGCTAAACCTGGAGCATGATAAAAACCTGGTGGAGTTTCTCATGGAGCTATAATACTACATCATTACCTCTCAAAGCCCAATTTCATTGTACATTTTACACACTTGTATTTGTAGTAATAAATATAAAAAAAATTTAATTTAAATACCTCATTATCAAATATTTATATAACAACGAATATAAACATGAGAAAGTGTTTATTATTTGGTGTAATAATGTAGAGGTGTATAATTTGTTAAAACTGTATTATCTCTTCAACTTCGAAGCAGCAAAACCAATTATTTTTTTTTAACCTAATTTAAATTACCCACATGAAGAGAATTTTTACAATCTCAGGGTTTATCTTATTATGTTTATTTTTTGTTAATACCGCTTTTGCACAGAACATTACCATTAAAGGTAAAGTTACTGATGCCACCACCGGCGAGAGCCTTATTGGTGTAAGCGTATTAGTAAAAGGTACAACCAACGGAACCCAAACCGATGTTAACGGCGCCTACTCCCTCACAGCGCCTACAAATGCTACACTTACCTTCACCTATTTAGGGTATGCTTTACAGCAGGTAGTGGTTAGTGGCCAAACTGCAATAAACATTAAGCTGGCCGGCCAGCAAAACGAGCTGAACCAGGTAGTGGTAATAGGCTACGGTACACAGCGTAAAATTGACAATACCGGCGCGGTAGCTACTGTTAAAGGCGACGATATTGCCAAGCAAGCCTCCACCAACCCCCTAAGCGCCTTAGAAGGCAAGGTTGCAGGTGTAGAAATTATTAACAATGGGCAGCCGGGCGCATCGCCTACCATTAACATACGTGGTGTAGGTACCATTTATGGTAACGGCCAGCCCTTATTTGTAGTTGATGGTGTTTGGTACGATGACATCAGTTTCATTAACAACTCTGATATTGAAAGCGTGAGCATTTTAAAAGATGCATCGAGCACGGCTATTTATGGTATCAGGGCCGCAAATGGTGTAGTATTAATAACCACTAAACGCGGAAAAAAAGGTAAACCGGTAATTAACCTTAATACTTATGTAGGCTGGCAATCGGTTACCAACCAGGTGAAAATGGCAAACGCTACCGAATATGCTACGGCAATAAATGAACTTACAGCGCTTACCAATACGCCTACCGATTATAACCCGCCGGTGTTTGCCAACCCCGCAAGCTATGGTACCGGTACCAACTGGTACAACCAGATATTACGTAACGCCCCAGTAAGCAACAGCGAGATATCATTACGCGGCGGTACCGATAAATACACGTATGATTATTCATTCGGCTACCTGGATCAGGATGGTATTGTTAAAACCAATAACTATCAAAGGTATACCTTTCACGTAGCTAACGATTTTACACCCACCAAAAATTTAAAATTGGGCTTTAGCGCGAATGTATTATCAAGCGGATCTCGCGATATTAACGGTGCCATCTTCCACCAGTTATACACTGCTGCCCCGGTAGTGCCCGTTTATTATGCCAATGGCAAATACGGCGACCCTGCTGATTATAATGTGGGTAGCGGCGCTAACTACAATCCGCAGGCCACTATCGACTACTTTAACCAGCACTCTAAAAACAAACGTTTTACCGGTTCGGTATACGGTGAATATAATATCTTAAAAGATCTGAAATTCAGAACCAGCTTTGGCGGCGATCTGGCACAGGCCGAAGTAAGAAATTATACGCCGGTATATTTTGCTACCGGCGGCCAGCAAAGCACTACATCATCATTAGATGTAAACCACACCGAAACCCGCAACTGGATATGGGAAAATACCTTAACTTATGATAAAAGCATAGGCAAACATAGAATTACCGCTTTGGCCGGTTATAGCTCACAACGTAACGAAGGCACTTACGAAGATGCTTTTGCCGATAGCGTAGCCGATGCAAAAAAAGGTAACCTGCATACCTCATTCCCTTCGGGTACCGATGTAACCTATACCAAGCCTACAGCCGATCAGATCCTTACAACAGAAGTATCGCAGTTTGCCCGTGTAAACTACTCCTATAACGATACTTATTTGCTGAACGCATCTATCCGTCATGATGGCGCATCTGAATTTTACCCTAATTCGTATGGCTGGTTTCCATCAGTAGGCGCGGGCTGGGTAGTAAGCAACGAATCTTTCATGAAAGACCAGCACTTTTTTGATAATTTAAAGGTGCGCGGCAGTTATGGTATAATTGGTAACGCCGTAGTTCCGATTAATCCAACAACACTAACAGTAACTAACGATCCTACCCAATACACCGCCGTTTTTGGTAACCCGCAAGCCACGGCTGCAGGTGCAAGCATCAATACCGTTGTACCGCCTACCATTACCTGGGAAAAATCAATAGGAACCGATTTTGGTATAGAGGGTTCAGTTTTGCATGATAAATTAGCATTCGAGGCCGATTATTATAACCGCGAAACCAAAGATGCCATCTTCAATATTCCTATCCCCGGCTCAACCGGCGAAAACGGCCCTAACGGCGGTATCCTTGGAAACCAGGCCGATATCAGGAACCGTGGTTTTGAGTTTACCTTAACCTGGAAACAACAGGTAAGCAGCGATGTATTCTACTCCATCAGCCCTAACCTGGGCATCAACAATAACGTTGTATTAAGTGTACTTTCGGGTAATAACCCTATATACAGCGGCGGCTCGGGCATTGCCAACGGCGCTTTGGCCACACGTACTGTTCAGGGTGAGCCTATCGGCGAATTTTATGGCTATAAAGTTACCGGCATTTTCCAAACAGCCAACCAGGTTGCACATTCTCCGCAAGCCGGAACAGCACAGCCGGGCGATTTTATTTACCAGGATACCAATGCCGACGGGCAGATCACTTCAACCGACCGCGTTAACCTCGGTAATCCAAATGCTAAATATGGGTACGGTGTAAACACTTATTTAAAAGTTAAAAACTTTGATCTGACCATCGACCTGCAGGGCCGTGCCGATGTAAGTGTATATAATGCCAACACAGCCTATCGTTTCGGTAATGAAAACATTACTCAGGATTTTTATGATAACCGCTGGCATGGGTACGGTACTTCCAACACCTATCCATCAATGAATGTAGGTTCAACCCTTAACAGCGCGCCTAACTCGTTTTATGTTTCCAGCGGAGCTTACTTCAGGGTTCGTAACGCGCAAATAGGTTACACCATACCAGGCGAATTATTAAGAAAATGGAAAATACAAAGTATCAGGATATATGCGAATGCCCAAAACGCTATTAACGTATTTGGATACAAAGGCTTTAGTCCTGAAATTGGTGGTGGGGTGCTGAATGAAGGTATTGATTCTAATGTATACCCTTTATACGCGACATATAATTTTGGTGTAAACGTTACATTTTAATTTGATTTACAATGAAAAATAAAAAATATTATTTACAAAAAGCGGTCGGACTAAGTTTAATCGCTGTATTATCCTTAACACAGGGATGCAAAAAGAGCTTTTTAGATGCAACACCGTCCACAACCACAACGGCCGCGCAATTCTGGAAAACACAGGCCGATGCTACATCAGCCATTAACGCGATGTATGCCGATCTGCACAATTATAATGATATCGCTTTCCCATCTGTCGCTATCGAGAGCATGGGGTCGGATGATGTTACCAAAGGATCGGTACCTACCGATGCCAGCTTTATGAACGAGTACCACTTTTTTACGGTTACCTCAGGCGAAGGGCAATTGGAAGGTTTTTGGCAGGGGATGTATGATAACATCAACTTTGCCAATCAAATACTGGATAATGTACCCGCCATCACCATGGATGCCAGTTTAAAGGCCAGGTATTTAGCCGAAGCACAATTTATACGCGCTTATGATTATTTCAGGCTGGTACGTGCCTTTGGCGATGTGCCTTTGCGTATCCACGTTCCAAAATCAGCCGCCGATTATAATTTGGCGCGTACGCCAAAAGCACAGGTGTGGGCACAAATAGAAACCGACCTGACAGCTGCCGCTTCGGTATTGCCAACCACTTACAGTTCGGCCGATATTGGCCACGTTACCAAAGGCGCTGCATTGGCTTTACATGCTAAAGTATCGTTATACCAAAGCAAATGGAGCGATGTAGTGAACTATACCAACCAGGTTACCGCTTTAGGCATTTACTCCCTGTTTCCTGATTATGAAAAAATGTTCAGGACAAATAACAAAAACAACGTTGAATCCATTTTCGAAATTCAATGTATGCTGATACCCAATAATCCGGGTGCATCAAATTCACAGTATTCCCAGGTACAAATGCCAAGAGGTACTGAGCCTGCAACCGGCTGGGGTTTTAATGACCCGAGCCCAAGCCTGATAGCTGAATTTGAACCTGGCGATCCGCGTTTGGCAGGTACGGTTATTTACACCGGCCAAACCACGCCCGAAGGCGATCTGATAGATGCATCGGCGCCCAATCCATATTATAACCTGAAATCGTACGTGCCTTTTGCCTTATATGTTTCGGGCTTTAACCAGGGCTGCCAGCAGGATAAAATTGTTTTACGCTACGCCGAAGTATTATTGATGAATGCCGAAGCCAATAATGAACTGGGTAATTCCGCTGCCGCGTTAACCGCGCTGGAGCAGGTAAGGGCCAGGGCACGCGAAGGCAATACTGCTATTTTACCCGAAGTTACCGCAACCGACCAGGCCACCCTGCGTACCGCCATATACCACGAACGCCGTGTAGAGTTAGGCATGGAGTTCGACCGCCATGCGGATGTGATACGCCAGGGCAGGGGTTTAGCCGTATTTGGTTCGCTGGGCTTTGTTAAAGGTAAAAGCGAAGTTTGGCCTATACCGCAAAATGAGATTGATTTGAGTGCCGGTACATTAGTGCAAAACCCGGGATATTAACCATCAAACAAATTATAGAGATGAAAAAAATTCAAAATATACTTACAGCTTTGCTGCTTACGGGCTCGGCATTGGTATTCACGCTATCGTCATGCCAAAAAAGTTTCGATCCAAAATCTTACGCCCCAACAAAACCCCTGCCTACATTTGATGGCTACAGCTCGTCAAACGAAATTGAAGCCGATAGTTTGATAGATTACTGGAACTTCAATGGCACGCTTACCGATAGCGTTTCAAAATTAACCGGAACCGCTGCCGGTAGTTCATTTGGCTCCGGTGTTGAGGGGCAGGCCTACCAGGGCTCGCTTACCGCTTACGCTACCTGCCCATCATCGCCCGCGATAGCGGCCCTTAAAAGCTGTTCGGTTAGCGTATGGGTAAATACCACGCCTCCAACTACCGGGCTTTTAGATTACTTCACACTGTCTAATACGGCCAACTTTTGGGGTAATATCGAAATGTTTTTTGATAATGGCAGCACCAACACCGATGCCCATGTGCGCATACACCTGTCTCAAAGCGGAACCGACAACACCTTTGCCGCCGAAGTACCGGGCTGTTTTGGTGCCTGGGTTAATTTAATTTTTACCTATGATATATCGGGCGCATGCACGCTTTATTTAAATGGCAAATCGGTAGCTACCGGTACTGCGGGTACCTTAGCCGGCCCGTTGGCATTTCAAAATGTGGGCAATGTAGTATTTGGCTGTACCCAGTTCATGACTAACCCCAGCCAAACAACCGGATCAGGGTCGCAGCCATGGGCAGCCTATCTTCCGGGTAAAATAGACCAGGTAAGGGTTTATAGTAAAGTGATCTCGGCTAACGAAGCTTCGGCTTTATATAGTCTCGAAAATTTAGGACGATAAAATTGGTTTAGGTTATAGGGTTGTCTGGCGAAAGCCGGGCAGCCTTTTTGCACATTAATAACAGGGTTAAGTTGGCCATTCTGGTAATTTGATAAACAAGGCATGAGGAATTTAAAATTTTGTTTGGGTTTAATATTTATTGCAGGGATTTTTTCGTGCTCAAAAGGCAGTAAAAGTTCTAATCCGCCGCCAACGCCGCCGGCATCTTTTGCCTTTAGCAGTTTAAAGGTTAACGGCGTATCCAGTGGCTTCAGTTACATCAATATAAACGCTACGCCGGTTATCAAGCTTTCATTTTCGGCGGCGGTTAGCCCCGCAAGTGTAAGCACCGGCATCAGTTTTACAAGTGTGGCGGGAGCTGCGGTATCATACAGCGCCACCTATCAAAATAATGATAGTACCGTTATCATATCACCGGCTGCCTTATCATACTTAACCAAATACACCATAGCGGTATCAACAAGTCTCAAATCTTCCGCTGGCGGCAGCCTGCAATCGGCAGTGAACGTAAACATCACCACCGCTATCGATTCAACCAATAAATTCCCAACCATAACCGACGATGCCCTGCTTACCCTGGTACAGCAGCAAACCTTCAAATATTTCTGGGATTTTGGGCACCCTACCAGTGGTTTGGCCCGCGAACGTAATACCTCCGGCGATGTAGTTACTACCGGCGGCTCCGGCTTTGGCATTATGGCCATTGTTGTGGGTATAAACCGCCAGTTTATTACCCGTGCCCAGGGCTTGGCGCGCATGCAAACCATCGTAGCTTTCCTCAAAAACAACGCGCAAACCTTTCACGGCGCATTTCCACATTGGTTAAATGGCGTTACCGGGGCTGTTGTTCCATTCAGTACGCAGGATGATGGCGCCGACCTGGTGGAAACCTCCTATTTAATGGAAGGACTACTTACCGCACGGCAGTATTTTAATGGTACAAGCAGTGATGAAACAAATTTACGGACGGATATCAACACACTCTGGAATAATGTGGATTGGAGCTGGTTTCGCCAAAACGGGCAAAATACCCTGTACTGGCATTGGAGCCCGGACTACGCATGGTCAACCAATCAGCAGGTAAACGGCTGGGACGAGGCGCTGATCACCTATGTATTGGCCGCATCGTCAACAACCCATTCGGTACCAAAAATTGTTTACGACAATGGCTGGGCAGGCAATGGCAGCATGAAGAACGGCAATACCTATTATGGCGTAAAGCTACCGCTCGGCCCCGCTGATGGTGGCCCGCTGTTTTTCGCGCATTATTCCTTCCTCGGTATCAACCCAAATAATTTATCCGATGCTTATGCCAGCTATGATGTGCAGAACGATGCCCATGCCACTATAAACTATAATTATTGCGTGGCCAACCCAAACAATAACATTGGCTACAGCGCCAATTGCTGGGGTTTAACAGCCAGCGATATTGAAAATGGCGGCTATACGGCCAGTTCGCCTACTAATGATGTGGGGGTTATAGCGCCAACCGCCGCCATATCATCATTGCCATATACACCCACACAATCGTTACAGGCGCTCAGATTCTTTTATTATAAATTGGGCGATAAAACCTGGGGCACCTATGGCTTTTATGATTCCTTTGATTTGAACGACGACTGGTTTGCCAGCTCATACCTCGCTATTGACGAGGGCCCCATTATTGATATGATTGAGAATTACCGCAGCGGCTTGCTCTGGAACCTATTTATGAGCTGCCCCGAGGTACAAACAGGTATGAAAGGTTTGGGCTTCACCAGCCCTAATTTATAGCTTTATTCAACAAATATTTTGATGAAAAGAATAATAATACTTCCTTTTTTAATTTTAATAACATTGTATTCCAGGGCGCGATCGCCTGTAGCAAATACCGATACCATCGGCATAAAACCCGTAGGCATTATAAAAAATTTAAGCGACAGCGCCTTGCTCGATGTGGTGCAGCGCCAAACTTTCCGCTATTTTTGGGATTTTGGGCACCCGGTTAGCGGCCTGGCCCGCGAACGCAGCAACATTGCCTATGATTATGGCCGCGAAGTGGTAACCATGGGCGGATCGGGTTTTGGCATTATGGCCATGATAGTAGCTACCGAAAGAAAATGGATAACCCGCGACCAGGCAGATGACCGCATGCTTAAAATAGTGAACTTTTTATACCGCGCCGATTCCTTTCACGGCGTGTTCCCGCATTGGCTCAACGGCGCTACAGGTAAGGTTATCCCCTTCGGCCGCAAGGACGATGGCGGCGACCTGGTGGAAACCGCTTATTTGTTCCAGGGCCTTATCTGCGCCAAACAGTACTACAATGCCGATAACGAAAAGGAACGCCGTATACGTGCCGTAATTGAATGGATGTGGAACGATATTGAATGGAGCTGGTACACCCAGGGCGGCCGCGACGAATTATACTGGCACTGGTCGCCCAATAACGGCTGGGCCATGAATTTTCCGATACGCGGGTTTAACGAGTGTTTGATAACTTACGTACTGGCGGCATCGGCCACACGTTTTCCGGTTACGGCCTCGGTTTACCACAACGGCTGGGCGCAAAGCGATTTTTTTAAGAACGGAAAAACCTTTTACGGCTATAAACTACCCTTAGGCTTTGATTATGGCGGCCCGCTTTTCTTTTCGCAATATTCGTTTATGGGTTTAAACCCCAAAGGCTTAAAGGATGAATATGCCGATTACTGGGAGCAAAATAAAAATCATACCCTCATTAACAGGGCCTATTGTATTGATAATCCCTTGAAATATAAAGGTTACGGTGCCAACTGCTGGGGCCTAACCGCCAGCGATAACTATGAGGGTTATAACGCCCACTCGCCAACTAATGATCTGGGGGTTATCAGCCCGACTGCGGCCCTGTCGGCATTCCCATATACCCCCGAATACTCCATGCAGGCGCTGCGCCATTTTTATTATGATATGGGCGATAAAATATGGGGCGAATACGGTTTTACCGATGCCTTCAGCGAATCGCATAACTGGTATGCCAAATCATATCTGGCTATTGATGAGGGCCCGATTGTTGTGATGATTGAGAACTACCGTACCGGCTTATTGTGGAAATTATTTATGAGCAGCCCCGAAGTACAGGGCGGATTAAAAAAACTCGGCTTTCAAAGCCCGGCATTAAATTAAACCAGATTATAAAACAGGAATAACCATTTCAAACTATTACAAAATGATACGCAAACCGCTTTGCTTTTTTCTTTTACTGGCATTATTCAGCAAGTCTTTTTCACAAACTGTGGCGCAAAAAAGTGTGCAGCAAAAAAAGATGGATGATTTTGTGAGCAACCTATTATCAAAAATGACGCTGGACGAAAAAATAGGCCAGCTAAACCTGGTATCGGTTGGCTTTGATGTCACCGGCCCCATAGTAAGCAAAAATGTTGATGAAAATATACGGAGAGGCAATGTAGGCGGCGTATTTAATACCTATACCCCGGTTGCCGTACGCAAATTGCAGGAGCTGGCGGTTAACCATACCCGCTTAAAAATCCCGCTTATATTTGGTTACGACGTAATTCACGGGCATAAAACCATTTTCCCAATACCGCTGGCCCTGGCATCGAGCTGGGATATGGGCATGATACAAAAAAGCGCAAGCATTGCTGCTGCCGAGGCCAGCGCCGACGGTTTGGATTGGGTGTTCTCGCCCATGGTTGATATAGCGCGCGACCCGCGCTGGGGCCGTATTGCTGAAGGAGCAGGCGAAGATACCTGGCTGGGTTCGCAAATTGCAAAAGCTATGATACGGGGCTACCAGGGCGATAATTACGATACCACAAAGGTAATGGCCTGCGTAAAACACTTCGCCTTATATGGCGCTGCCGAAGCCGGGCGCGATTACAACACCGTGGATATGAGCGAGCGCCGCATGTACCAGGATTATTTGCCGCCCTATAAGGCCGCTATTGATGCCGGCGCGGGGAGCATAATGTCGTCCTTTAACGAGATAAACGGCGTGCCTGCAACTGCTAACAAATGGCTCATGACCGATCTGCTGCGCCACCAATGGGGTTTTAAAGGCTTTGTAGCTACCGATTATACAGCTATTGATGAGTTGATGGCGCATGGCATGGGCAAAACGCAGAGTGATGTAGCCAAATTAGCCCTTGATGCCGGTATTGATATGGACATGGTAAGCGAAGCCTACCTCGCTAACTTAAAGCAACTGGTTAAGGATGGCAAAATACAGGTGGCGCAAATTGATGTGGCCTGCCGCCGTATACTGGAAGCCAAATATAAACTGGGCTTGTTTACCGACCCGTACCGTTACTGTAACGATGAGCGCGCGCGGCAAACCATCATGAAACCAGCGTTTTTGGATGCGGCCCGCGAAGCCGCCAAACGAAGCATCGTACTGTTGAAAAATAATAACCATGTGCTGCCTTTAAAGGCCGGTGGCTCAATAGCATTGGTTGGCCCGCTGGCAGATGACCGTAAAGATATGATAGGCCCCTGGAGCGGCGCGGGTGATGGCGATAAGGCCGTTAGCGTAATGGATGGCATTAAAAAACTGGTTGGCGATAACGTGCAGATCAACTATGCGCGCGGTGCCAATATTTTAAACGATACTGGTATGATCGCCCGGCTGGATCAGCCCAAAGGTACTTTGACCATTGATACCCGCTCCGAAGCGGATATGATAAATGAAGCGGTGAATGCCGCTAAAAAGTCGGATATTATTGTGGCCGTTGTGGGCGAATCGGCAGGGATGACGGGCGAGGCTGCCAGCCGCTCCAATCTCAATATCCCCGGTAACCAGGAAGATTTGCTAAAGGCCCTTAAAGCCACAGGCAAACCTATGGTTATCGTGCTGATGAACGGCAGGCCGCTGACCCTTAACTGGGAAAATGATAATGCCGATGCCATACTGGAAACCTGGTTTGCCGGTACCGAAGCAGGTAACGCCATTGCCGATGTTTTATTCGGAGCATATAATCCTTCGGCAAAAATTACCATCACCTTTCCGCAAAATGTGGGGCAGATACCGATATATTACAGCCATAAAAATACAGGTCGGCCGTATGCGGGTGATTTCCTTGATCGTTACAAATCACGTTACCTGGATGTTAGCAATGATCCGCTGTATCCATTTGGTTATGGATTAAGCTATACTACATTCAGCTATGGCGATGTAAAACTAAGCAGCAGCACTATTAAGCCGGGCGAGCTATTGCACATTAGCACAACGGTTACCAATACCGGTAAATACGATGGTGAAGAGATAGTGCAGCTATACACCCGCCAGATGGTAGGCACTGTAACCCGGCCCGTTGAAGAACTGAAGAACTTTAAAAAGATATTTTTAAAAGCAGGCGAGAGCCAGGCAGTTGATTTCACCATCACTTCGGCCGATCTGCGGTTTTATGATATCAACATGAAATACACCTATGAGCCCGGCGATTTTAAGGCCTTCATCGGCACCAATTCAAGGGATGTTAAGGAAGCGGATTTTAAACTGCTGAAATAAGGAGCAGTGCTTTAGGCACTAACAGGACATTAACTTGCGAGGTTTTAAAAACTTCGCAAGTTTTATTTTATGCCTCAAGGGTGTTCCATGGAACAGGTGAAACACCATGAAACACATCAATAGTTTAAAAAATTTACTTAATAGAAAGTTTACAAAGATTTCGCTGCTGCAACCCGGTAAAAAAACAAATTTGCGAAGTTTTTAAAACTTCGCAAATTAAAATCAAGGGGCTTTGCTTCTCCTCAAACGAAAAACAGGCTTTGCCCGGCTTCATATAAGTTCCTCACTCGAAATGACACGCTCTCGCGGTTGCGATGTTTGGCTCTCACACAAAATCCGAGCGTCTTTGGTCATTGCCGTTGGCTTCAGCCAACGGATAGTATGAGCGGGATTTTGGCTTTAGCCTAAGATTTGACGGATACAAAGTAAATATTCGGCTAAAGCCCGGAAGGATATGAAATGGAAACAACATCTCTCACAGAGAGCTCTGATTCGCGAAAAAAAGTCGTTATCATAAATAATTGAAACCTTGTAATCAAGCAGTTACAAATTTGCGAAGTTTTTAAAACTTCGCAAATTAAAAGCAGGCGGCTGATTTCGCAAATTAGAATCAAGGCGCAGGAGATTTTGCGTCTCTGTTTAATTTACCTCCCTGGCCATATCAATAATAACCGAATCCATGCGGTCAAGTTCGGCTTGAATAT
>Ga0302312_10001995_pt1 | contig 12026 bp, 13 predicted proteins | sample III_Palsa_N2_1_FD_200529 | JGI IMG/M metagenome (GOLD analysis project Ga0302312, IMG submission 200529) | Peat permafrost microbial communities from Stordalen Mire near Abisko, Sweden - III_Palsa_N2_1 | ecosystem: Environmental > Terrestrial > Soil > Palsa > Peat permafrost | place: Sweden... | reverse complement strand
TTTTGAGCGTGTGCTTATAATATAGTCGCCGTTGCGCATGGTCCAGCTTTGGCTTAAAATAGCCTCATTTGTTAATTCTAAATAGGCTTTGCCTTCTTCATAGTTCTTTTCAAAATACTCCGAAAGCTCGGTAGTGTTATTGATGTTAACCGGCTGATAAGGCTTCTTTGCAAAATCCAGTTCTTCAGTGGTTATTGCAATACCTATCCATGATGGCAACTCGGCAATATGTGTTGCCAGTTGGCGAATAGTCATGCTTTTGGGATGTGGCTGCCAGTCGAGTTTATCATTTGGCACACGTTCAAACATTTTGCGGGTATTTTGAGCTTCCTGCTCAGTTTCTTTTAAAAACAGATCGATGATTTCCATAATTTTTAATTGTTTAAGTTTCACAATACAAATAAACCATGGGGCAGTGACAGCAGTATGTCAGCAGGTTTTTTTTATTTTTGATATCAAGTACTTTTTGAAAAGAATCAAGAGTTAAGAATCAGGAGTCAGGAAAGACCGGGTTGATTTTGGTTAAATGAAAGGTTAGAGAAGAAAAAATCTTGATACCTGATACTAGCTGCTTGATACTAATTATAAGATACTTACTTTAGTAAAATCAATTATTTCAATCTATGAAAAGGCGTTCATTTGTAAAGGCATCTATATTAACCGGCGCAGCAAGCGCTGTATTACCCGGAATCAGCATGGGAGAAACCAGCAGCAAAAAATCAGATCAGCAATTGTATGAGCTGCGGGTTTATTCGCTTAAAAATGATACGCAGCAAAAACTGGTGGAGGATTACCTGCAAAATGCCGCCATCCCTGCTTTGAACCGTTTAGGAAGCAAAAACGTAGGCGTATTTACCGAGCTTAAGCCCGATGGACAAACCCGGATATTTGTGCTGATACCTTATAACTCCATAGATGATTTTTTAAAGGTGCAGGATAAGTTGATGGCTGATAGCACCTATATGCAGCAAGCATCGGCCTACCTGAATGCACCGTTAGCCACACCAGCGTATGATCGCATTGAAAGTTCGTTACTACAGGCATTTATAGATATGCCCAAGCTGGAAACGCCGGGAGAGCAAAAGCGAATATTTGAATTACGCAGGTATGAAAGCCCCACCGAGGCATCGGGCAAAAAGAAGATAGAGATGTTTAATGAGGGCGGCAAAGAGATAGGCATATTTAAACGATTAGGATTTAAGCCCGTGTTTTTTAGTGAAACATTGATAGGCACCTTCCGCCCGAATTTGGTTTACATGATCACTTTTGATGATATGGACGCGCATGACCGACTTTGGAAAGCTTTCGGCAATGATCCGGACTGGAAAAGGATAAGCACATCGGCTGAGTATCCGAATGAAATTGTATCGCATATAACCTCAACCATGCTGGTGCCAGCAAGTTATTCACAGATATAAAAACCCACTGTCATCGAGCGATAGCGAGAAATCTTATGCGACCTGCATTAACGCAATTGCATAATGAAGAAGTTTTCTCCCTCCGGTCGAAACGAAAGAGGAATACATCTACAATAAATATTTCCAACAAACCAATCGCTCACAGGTTACGCTGCCGTATATATGAATATGAAAACTATCCACCTAAAAAATTCTTTCGTGATTTTGGTTTGTATGCTGCTATTTTTTTGCAGTTGTAGCCATGCGCAAAGCAATAAAAAATTAGATATTGGCGACCATGTTCCCGCATTTACTTTATACGACCAGAATGGTAAATCATTTAATGTGAATGATTACATCGGCAAAAAAGTACTGGTGATTTATTTCTATCCCAAGGATGAAAGCATGGTTTGTACCAAGGAGGCCTGCGCTTTCCGCGATAGTTTTGATCAATTTACCAAAGCTGGTGCATTGGTTATTGGAGTAAATGGCGGTACTGTTGCCAGCCATAAAGAATTTCAGCAGCATTATAAATTACCTTTCACTTTATTAAGCGATCCGGATAACAAGGTATACAATTTGTTCGGCGTAAAAGGTAAACTGTTCTTCAGCGGCCGCGAAACCTTTGTGATAGATTTACACGGCAAAATAGTTTACAGCCATGAAGCCATGTTACAAGGCAAAGAACATGCAGACGATGCCCTGCAATTTATTAAAGCAGCCAATACCAGGCAGTAATGGTCAAAAAATAGAATACCCGCAAAACGCAAATTATGCCGTTATTTGAGCAGATTTACTATCAGAATCATGCGGAAAAATGATGAGCAACCAGGGAAATGGCTAATAAGTCATTATTTATTTCATAAAACACAGGCATGATCCGCTTAGTATTCATCGTAATTTTCTTTTTAATTTCATTACTCACCATTTTCAGGGCACCAGCTTATTATTTCTGGTTGCTGGCCATTGTTGTTACTGAATTTCCGCTGGTGTTTGCATTTATAACTTTGTTACTAATTGGCAGCGGACAATGGGTACATAAATACCAATTGGCTGGTACCGTGATCGGGTTTGTAAGTGTTATACTGTTCCTGTCGCCAATTGTGCGGGCATATCTCATTTCCCGGAATTTAAAGGCCGATATAGAACAATCATTTGGTGTCGCGACAAAAGCCAATCCATTTCAGCCATTTGATTTCTCGAACCTGTTAAATCTCTCCAAACAAATTGAATCGCACGATGCTGTCGCGATGAAAACCCTAAAGTATGTTACTTACCAGGATACCTCGTTATCGCTTGATTATTATCCAACCAATATTCCCAACAGGCCTTGCGTAATTGTAATACACGGCGGATCGTGGAGTAGCGGCGACAGCAGGCAATTGCCGGAGCTGAACAGTGTTTTAGCCTGGAACGGTTATAATGTGGCCGCTATAAATTATCGCCTGGCACCAAAATGGCAAACGCCCGCACCGGTTGAGGATGTGGCCAATGCTATAAAATATCTTAAACTGCATGCAGCCGAATTACATATAGATACCAGCCAATTTGTTTTACTGGGCCGTTCGGCCGGGGCACAGATCGCTTTATTAGCCGCGTATACCTTGCATGATAAAAATATAAAAGGAGTAATTGATTTTTACGGCCCTGCCGATATGGTTTGGGGTTACTCCATCCCGTCAAACCCGCTGGTGATGGATTCGCGCAAGGTAATGGTGAATTATATTGGTGGTACTTATGAAAAAGTGCCTCACAAATATGTAGCCTGCTCGCCAATTGAATTTGTTGATAAGCAATCTCCGCCGACACTTATACTGCATGGTAAAAATGATGTACTGGTGGCTTATGAACATAGCCGCAGGTTAAATGAGAAATTACAGCAAAACGGCATAAAACATTACTGGCTTCAACTGCCCTGGGCCACTCACGGCTTTGATTTTACTTTGAATGGGCCGGGTGGACAACTATCAACTTACGCGGTATTACAATTTTTAAATACTATAATTCCTACTAAGCGCTGAAGATTGCAGTTTGCAATGCGCAGTTGGCAGTTGGCATCTCTTCAGGATATTGCAAACTGCCACTGAAAACTGCAAACTCACTTCCTACGTCTTTCCCTAAACCTGCTAAAGAAGATCACCGCCAGCAGGCAGAGTGCAAAGCCGCAGATACCATTCAGCCGCAAGCCATAATCATTACCGGGATCTTTACCATAAACCGTAAGCAAGGCGAATAAAGCTATGCCCAATGTTTGGCCCATTTTTACAAACAGGTATTTTACAGCGAAGAACATACCTTCGCGGTTTTCTTTGGTACGTTTGGCATCATCCTGGGCTATTTCGGCAAGTATGGCGTTGGGCAATATACCTAAAGCCGCCAAAGGAAAACTTGCGCCGATCAGCAGCATATAGATTTGCGCGTGTGCTGAAAAAGGAAATTTCCCTAAAAAATATATAGTAGCAAATACCAGGCTCAACAATCCAAATGAAAATAACACGATAGGTTTTTTGCCGATCTTTTTTGAGAGGTAATTGATCAGCGGATAAAACATAAGCGATACAATTACCATCACACCCAGAAATGGGCCACCTTCTGATTCAGGCAAGCCAAGTAATACCGTTACAAAAAATAGCAGCCCGCTTGATATGATGCTCAGGGCCATATAGAACGAAAAATCAGATATCAGATAATATTTGAAATTGCGGTTGCTGAATGTAGCACGTACAGCCGGTAGCAGGGGCAGGTGTGAGGGTTTACCTTCAGAATATTTCTTTTCATTGATAAAGAATACCGGCACCAGCATTACCAGTCCGGCGAAAACACATAATCCCCATATGGTATATTGCACGGCCGAGTCGCGGCTTTGTACATGAAGAAAGCGCTGTACCAAATCGGCATAGTTATTAACCAATCCGGCAATGATCATCCCCAGTACAAAACCCACCTGCTGAAACGAGGATAATTTTACTTTTTCGGCCGCGGTTTCGGTAACCTCGGGCAATAAAGCATTGTATGGAATAATATAGCTGGTTACACTCATAAAAAAGCAAATGAGCGTAAAGGTGAGCCAAACAGCATTATGGGTACTTTCGGCTTTAGTAAGCGGACAAAATGTTAAGCAGCAAAACACCACCGCCGGCAAAATGGCCCATTTCATGAAAGGGATCCGCCTGCCATTGGGGTTGGTGCTCTTATCGCTTAGTGAAGCTATGAAAGGGTCAAAAACAGCATCAACAAATCGGCCTGATGCTGCAATTACCGACATGATATTTAGCACGCCAAACAGCATCAATTGCGGAATAAGCGGCTTTAATCCGGCATTATTTGGCGGCAGGTAAAAGTAAGGCAGCATCACGATAATAATATTGGTCATGATGCTCCACCCTATCATACCGCAGGCATAAGCTATCTGTTTTCTGAGCGGGAATTTTTCAGCAGGCATTCACCTGCAATATGCAAAATATTAGATGAAAATTGGATGAGGAACATCAGTCTTAAAAGAGATATTTTAAAAGATGTTCCTGGAGACTTTAAAGTGTTCTCGCAGCGTCTATCGCAGAGGACCCTGCGCGTGGATGCCATTCTTAAAATGCAGGATCCTCTGCGAGAGACCCTGCTGAGACGACTCCTACAACCCCGAATAATAATCATACCCTTCCTCGGCCCAATAATCGCGCGGGCGCTGGTTGCTGAAAGTAATGGTGCCGATGCGTTTCAGGTTTTTTATACCGTATTTAACGGGGATGATAAGCCTCAGTGGTTGACCGTGTTTAAAAGGTATGGGTTCGGCGTTGAGCTCATAGGCCAGCAGGGTTTGCGGATGTATGGCGCTGGGCATATCGAGGCCTACGTAATAGCCTTTATCGGGCGTTTCCATGCCCACATAGCCCAGCTGGGTTTGATCCTGCAAGCCGAAATGGTTGATGAAATCAATAAACTTTACACCACCCCAATACTGGATCTGATCCCAGCCCTCCACACATTTAAAGCTGAACACCAGCTCGGTTTTGGGCAGTGATTTTATCTGGTCGATGGTGAATTGCAGTTTCTCACCGGTACTTTTATTTACGTTTAAGCGCCAGCTGGTCATATCCATTTTGCTGTCTGATCCTATATCCGTATTATGGCGCACGTTTTTAGCCGCCATTGATTTTGGATAGGTTTTAACCAGGTTATTATTACTAAAGATACGCCTGAAAGCCAATTCGGTTTTGTTCAGCGCCCGGCGTAATGGGGCTCTTGTGCCAGCGGTGATGCCAGGAGTTTCCAATGGCGATTTATACAGCCAGCGCCACCCGCCAAAAGCAACCCCGCCCAATACCGCAAATGTGGTAAAGGATATAAAATTGCGCCTGTTGATCTTTTGATCAATGGTGAGCTCTTTCTTTGGCTTTTTATTCTTTTGGACCAGCTTTTTCATCTTCGTCTTTTATTTCAACCACAGGCTGAGTTACCATTTTGGGTTGTTCATTTATTACCTCGAAACCCGAGATCACCGACCTGAAATTATTCCACCCGGCTAATATTACCTGTACTATGTGTATCACAAAAAAGAATAAATACCCCAATGTGAGCGCAAAATGGATGATCCTTGCAAAATGATAGCCACCGCAGATCCAGGTTAAGTAATAGAATTGCACCGGCTTATAAATAGCCAGTCCTGTAACAACCGAACCAATGCCCATAATAATAATGGCCGTATAGGCTATGCGCTGGGCGGCATTGTATTTGTTTTGAGGCGGTGCCATTTTGCGGATATGCAGATCATGCAACAGCACTAAAAAGGCTTCCTTAAATGATTTTTTTTGTGGAACGAGTTCCCGCCATTCGCCCGAGATCAGGGTATAGAGGATATAAAATATTCCATTCAAAGTAAAAAACCACATGAACAGAAAATGCCACGCCATGCCCTCCGCTAAGCGTTGGGGGATATGCAGCAGATTATAATACCAGTCGGGAAAAAAGCGTACGAAAGTATGGCCGAAGATGGTGATCTTATACTCATCATTTGCCCAGTAGATCAGCATCCCGCTCCATATCATAATAGTGAGTATAGGGAAGTTAACCCAATGGCACCACCGCATGGCTAATGAATGTTTCTCTTTAATTACCTTCATAATATTAAGTACGTGAAATTACCCGGAATGGTTCATTAATTGTTTACTAAAACGTTGCTTTTGTAGCGCCAATAATTGCCCCTGTTGAGGTGTTCTGTAAAAAAGCGATCAGCTCAGATCCTTTTGCATCAACGCCTTTTGGCAAAGCAAGGCTTTCTGCACCACTACCGCTTTTTAAAGTAAAACTCTGTAATAAACGTACAATTTGTACATGCGATAAAGTGTGCCCAGCATTTTCACCACGCTCAACTTTAGTTTGTGCCGATTTTTGAACCACCGCAACTAATAAATCGGTATTAGCAATGCTCCCTTTGGTTTGATAATTTAGGCTGACTTTATTTCCATCAACTTTAATATCGCCCAACATAATTTCAGCAACAGCATCTTTTTGCAGCCCGGCTTTTATGGCATTGCGCAAAGTGCCTTCTTCCGAACCTACAAATGCTGTTTTGCCATTAACTACGATCTGTGGGGTATAAATTTCGCCGGTTTTAAGCCAGCTGGCATATTGGTTTTGCCTGCGCGAGTAATCGGCACTGCTGAAAACATCCTTCCAACCCAAACGGTTCCAGTAATCAACATGAAAAGCCAGTATGTATATAGGTTCATTTGCGCTTTCCTTTTGGATCTTGGCCACAACCTCGTCAGCAGGCGGGCAGCTTGAGCATCCCTCCGAAGTAAACAATTCAACCACGGCAAAGCCTTTGGCATCGCCAGCATTCTTTTTTGTATGCGCCTTGCATTCAATGGTGGCAACTGTTAGCAGGGTAATGGTTAGCCATCCTAAAGCCATATATCTTACAGAACTCATGGTATCTAAATTAAATGTGAATTTTATTATTAGACGATGGTACGGCAGATTCCTTACAATAAAATTAGTGTTTTTTTGTGGGGAGTTATTAAAAATTGTCATTGCGATACGCTGAATAGCGGAGAAGCAATCTCGTCGCTTGCATATTAAACGCGACGAGGTTGCTTCGTCGTTCCTCCTCGCAATGACACGGAGGGGAGCAATTACTGAAGCAGATGGATTACTCTTCCTCTTTCTTAGGTAAATTCTTCATATTAAAGCGCGGCTTGTAGGCAGGCTTTGGGGTAGTATCTTCAACAGGAGCAGGTGCTTCTTCAGTTTTTTCTACCGGAGGAGATTCAATAGCTTCAGCCGGCTTGGGCATATTAGCCGCTTTAAATTTTGGTTTAAAGCCTAATTTAGGCGCAGGTGCTGCCGGTGTTTCCTCTTTGGAGGCCTCCCCAACCGGATCGGTTTCTGTAGGCTTTGGTGGCATGTTAGCTGCCTTAAACTTAGGTGTAAAACCCAGTTTTGGTGCAGGCGTTGCCGGTATTTCTTCACTTTTCGTTTCTTCTGGAGCTTCAGTAGGCTTCGGCGTGCTGGCTGCTTTAAATTTAGGGGTAAAGCCTAATTTAGGTGCAGCAGTTGCCGGTGTTTCTTCACTTTTCGTTTCTTCTGGAGTTTCAGCAGACTTCGGCGTGCTGGCTACTTTAAATTTAGGGGTAAAGCCTAATTTAGGTGCAGGAGTTGCCGGCGTTTCTTCGCTTTTAGTTTCTTCGGGAGTTTCGACAACAGGCTTAGGTGCTGATGCAGCTTTAAACTTGGGCACAAAACCCAGTTTTGGCGAAGGCGAAGCGTTTTCGATCAGGCTTTCCGTAACTGTTTGCTCCGCCAATGGATTATCGATCTTAACCTTTTCGGTTTTGGCTTCAACAGCCAAAGGGTATTCGCGGCGTATTTTGTTGAACCAATACTTTTTTGTGTGGTCGAAGCTTTTTTCGCCCATTTGCTCGTAGTGGGTTTTAAATTCAGAAAACAGCGCAGGCCTGCCCTTTTGCAAGGCATCCAGGTCAACTCTTTTCTTCTTAAAAAACTCCTCGAACAGCATATTATAAGATTTGAGATGTAGTATATTAGATTTGAGATAGATCATGAGGTCACTTATCTCAAATCTAATATCTCACACCTATAAAGGAATATCAGTATCCAGCTTATTAAAACGTATGCCGCTGCCGGTTTGTTCCCAGTCTTCCAACTCTTCTTCGGTAGCGTTCAGTAATTTCGGGAACCATTCCAGCGGAAAGGCCTGCTGCTTGCCATCGGCTTTTTCAACAAAAAGCAAACCGTTGGCAAATGTTACCTTAACTTTTTTTTCCTGCTTACGCGATGTGAATAGTGCCATGGGAATTTTGTTTAATTTATTAAGCCCTTCATTGCGAGGTACGAAGCAATCCCAAACTATACAGGGCGGACCTGCTAATCGGGGATTATTAATGCTATTATTTGTTTTTCAATGGCATTAATGAGCTCCCTTCGGTCGGTTGTCTTCGTTACCTCGCAATGACGCTTTGATAAAATCCGAAATCGAACATCCGACTTCCGAAATATCGTTTACTCCGCCATATTATGGTAAACTGCCTGTACGTCGTCGTCCTCTTCCAAACGATCTATCAGTTTCATAATATCGGTAACCTGTTCTTCTGTTACTTCATGAAATGATTGTGGTACACGCTCCAGTTTTGCCGATTTTACTTCGATGCCAATCTCTTCCAGCATTTTTTGCATTTTACCAAAATCTTCAAATGCGGTATGGATCACAGCGATATCATTTCCTTCTTCATCAGCCTCCACAAAAAGGTCTTCCAGGCCGGCATCTATCAATTCAAATTCCAGTTCTTCCAGGTCGCGACTGCCGGGTTCAAATGTAAAAACAGATTTACGGGTAAAAATAAAATCAAGCGAACCGGTTTTGCCACGGTACGGTTAATATTGTCGGTAGCTGTTTCAACCAGCACGGCTACACCATAAGGCGCATAACCTTCATATACCAGCTCTTCGTAATCTTTTTCATCCCTGCTTGTTGCTCTTTTTATAGCAGCCTCAACACGATCCTTCGGCATGTTTACTGCCTTGGAGTTTTGTACAGCAGTCCGCAGGCGCGAGTTGGTATTAATATCACCACCGCCTGCTTTTACGGCCATTACTATTTCCTTACCTAAACGGGTAAACTGTACGGCCATTTTGGCCCAACGCTTAAATTTTCTCTCTTTACGGAACTCAAATGCTCTTCCCATATCTTTTTAGTTAATGGTTCATTGGTAATGGTAAAACCACTATAAACGGACCGTTAAATATAGTATTAGTTTCAATCTTGTAGCCAATCTTTATAGCTTTTTGCTTATATCTTTCAGCTTTAACCTTATTTATATGGGCTTTTTCAAATTAGTAAGCATATCTTCAGCTATTGCAGCAAGGTCATACTTTATATCCCAATCCCAGTCCTTTTGTGCATAGCTGTCATCAATTGATTTTGGCCAGCTATCGGCAATAGCCTGTCGCGGGTCATTATCAGCATAGCTTATTTCAAACTCAGGCAATATTTTCTTTATCTCATCAGCCAGTTGTGCCGGGGTAAAGCTTACACCCGCCAGGTTATATGACGACCGTATGCTCAATTTATCCGCAGGCGCATCCATCAGGGTTAGTGTTGCACGTATGGCATCATCCATATACATCATAGGCAGGGCGGTATCCGCAGAAAGAAAACTTTCATATTTGCCACTTTTTAATGCCTCGTGAAATATATGTACCGAGTAATCAGTGGTGCCGCCGCCCGGTGCTGCCCGCCAGCCTATCAGGCCGGGGTAACGTATACTGCGCACATCAAGCCCGTGTTTGTTAAAATAATATTCGCACCAGCGTTCGCCTGCCAGTTTGCTAAAGCCGTAAACGGTATTAGGGTCCATTACACAATATTGCGGGGTGTTATGAGCCGGTGAATGTGGCCCAAACACAGCAATAGAGCTTGGCCAAAAAACCTTTGAAACCTTAAACTCAACAGATAGATCGAGCACTTGTATCAGGCCTATCATGTTAAGGTCCCAGGCTAATTTGGGTTTTTGTTCGCCTACGGCAGATAGTATGGCGGCAAGCAAATAGATTTGAGTGGGTTGATGCTTTGTAAATATCTGGTGCAGGTTATCCTTATCAAGCACATTTACAAATTCAAAGGGCCCGGTATTTTTTATAGCGGCGGCAGGTTCATTAATATCAGAGGCAATTACCTGTTCTGATCCATGAATATTGCGCAACGCAGTAACCAGTTCTGTCCCAATTTGGCCGTTAGCGCCAATTACTATTATCTTTTCGCTCATGCGGAGGTGCAGTTAAGCTGCAAAGGTAAAAATTTGAGCGAAATCAATTAAGGTTTTAATTGAACAAACGTTTGTTCAATATTCCAGTTGTGCAATAAAGCAAACTATAAAAATGAGGAATAATATAGCCAATACTGAAAACAATGCCATTTGCCTGTGGGCGCTTATAATATCGGGCACACGGCCGGTGCCTTTCAACTTATTGAACCTCAAACGCTTTTTGTAAGAAAGCATAAATAAAAAAAGAGGCAATAAAAGCAATAAATACTCCATTTGATTACTGTTTTGAGATAAAATTAATAGGTTATAACACAATTAATAACATTCATTTTATTCACTAATTATGCTATCGATCGTTGGCTTACAAAATGGTTTAATGCACAATATAAAATATTTATTTAAATAGATATGTTTTTCAATAATAATATGTGAGGTACAACAATTATTGGTTAAATACTGATCCTCAGTCATTAACTAAAATGAAATATTGCCTTAGAGTCCGGATGTTTGTATACCAAGCTTATAGAAATAATGGCCTTAAAAAAATTAAAAAAAATCGCATATTTGTGGATTAGTTTATTTATACATAACAATTTAAAAAATGAAGCACAGCAGCGCTTCATTACATGTTAAAAACAATTTAAAAAAATGAAACCTCCGCAAGGAAGATTCATTACAAATCAAAAACAAATTATTAAAATGAAACCTCCGACAGGAAGCTTCATTGCCATTAAAAAACAATTTGAACAAATGAAAATCGCAGTAGTAGGTGCCACAGGATTAGTAGGCACCAAAATGTTGCAGGTTCTTGAAGAACGCAACTTCCCCGTAACAGAATTAATTCCGGTAGCTTCAGCTAAGAGTGTTGGTAAAGAGATCACTTTTAAGGGTAAGCAGTACAAGGTAGTTTCTGTAGAGGATGCGATTAAGATGAAGCCCGATCTGGCCCTGTTTTCAGCAGGTGGCAGCACTTCATTAGAGCAGGCTCCACTTTTCGCGGCGGCAGGCACTACTGTAGTTGATAACTCATCAGCATGGCGCATGGATCCAACCAAAAAACTGGTTGTACCTGAAGTTAATGCCGACGTATTAACCGCTGAAGATAAAATTATAGCTAACCCAAATTGCTCAACCATACAAATGGTAGTGGCCTTAAAACCATTGCACGATCGTTATAAAATTAAAAGGGTGGTAGTATCAACATACCAATCAGTAACAGGTACGGGCGTTAAAGCCGTTGAACAGCTATTTAATGAACGTAAAGGTATCGACGGCCCTAAAGCATATCCATACCAGATCGATCTGAACGTATTACCGCATATTGATGTATTTACCGACAACGGTTACA
>Ga0302312_10001986_pt1 | contig 12044 bp, 8 predicted proteins | sample III_Palsa_N2_1_FD_200529 | JGI IMG/M metagenome (GOLD analysis project Ga0302312, IMG submission 200529) | Peat permafrost microbial communities from Stordalen Mire near Abisko, Sweden - III_Palsa_N2_1 | ecosystem: Environmental > Terrestrial > Soil > Palsa > Peat permafrost | place: Sweden... | reverse complement strand
CCGCCACCTATCTCCTCAAGTCCTTCCTCCACCGCGTCCAGCCCACCATGGCCTTCTCGGTAACCCCCGCCTGGGTTGCGCTCGGCGTCTCCATCGCCTTGCTCGGCTCGCTTCTAGGCGCACTCTACCCCGCACTCAAAGCCGCCAGAAAAGACCCCATCGACGCGTTATCCTACGAATAGCTTCTGAGACTCTACCCCGCACTCAAAGGACAACCCACTCTTGGAAACGACCGCTTGAAATCCCGCACACTCACCCAAAGCGGATCGGCTTTCCTTGACTGTGTTCGTTTCGCAACGGCCATCTTCGTCTTCCTCGGACACATCGTCTTCATTCCCGGCAGCGCGCGTTTTCTTCACCTCGCTCACATCGCCGTGTGCATCTTCTTCGTCCTCTCCGGCTTCGTCATCCGCATGATTGTCGTCAACCGCGCCGGCACCATCGGCGCCTTCTTCATCGACCGCGCCTCCCGCATCTACTCCGTCGTCATTCCCGCCTTGATCCTCACCATCCTCTGCGAAGCGCTAGCCCGCCACGTTGACCCCATAACCTACGCGCAATTTGCCGCACCCTTCTCCTGGTCGCAGGTACCCCTGCAGCTCCTCGCCAATCTCACCTCCATGGCGCAGAACTGGGGCTACGAGATCAATCCCCTCAGCAACTCGCCCTTCTGGTCCCTCAGCTTCGAGTGCATCTACTACGTCCTCTTCGCGCTCTTCTTTTACAGCGTTGGCAAGCCGCGCACCAGGCGCACCGTCATGTTTCTAATCGCCGCCCTGGTCATGCTCGTCGCCGGCCCATCCATCGTCCTGCTCTTTCCCACCTGGCTCATCGGCTGCCTCCTCTACGACGTCTACAGCTGGCTCAACCACAAGCCCTACGCCTTCTCGCTCACCTCGGCCCTGCTCGCAACGGTCTCCGGTCTCGCGCTCTTCTTCCGTCACGCCATCGCGCATCTCATGCTCGTCACCGACTTCTCCCATCGCACCTTCTGGCTCTTGCACCTCGTCACTCCAGTCATGCGCGCGCGTTTCTCCGACACCACCGGGTACATCCCCTGGCTCTCACGCTTCAGCTTCAGTTTCTACGTAGCCGCCATTCTGGTCTTCTTTTTCATGCTCTGGTCTCTCGTCACGCTGGACCGTTTCCTGCCGCAGATTCCCCCCCGCATCGCCCGCACTCTTCGCTGGATCGCCGAAGGCACCTTCGCCCTCTACCTGCTGCACCTGCCGCTCCTCATACTCATAGCGACCCTCTTCCATGGCCATCCAAAGTTCCCTGTGCTCTGGGCCATCGGCGTAGTCGTCCTCTGCATCCTCCTCTCGCGATTCTCCGACAACCTCAAACTATCCCTCCGCACCTGGCTCCGCCGCACCTTCAACTCCCAAATCCCCGCCTGCTAGAACTTTCTCATTTCCATTCCGCACGAATCTGCAGTTGTACTTGCCGTTGCTTGTTCTCACAGACGCTAGCCGCCACCCCCAACACCCGTCATCCTGAGCGAAGCCGTTCGCGCTCTTTGCGAACGGCGCAGTCGAAGGACCTGCCACACCGCCCGTCCCTGCACGCCGCAGGAACCTTTCAACCCCAGACCACGCCGTTGCCTTTGCCTTATAGGTAAGCCAGGGCTTCAGCCTTGGCCCTCATGCGACTCCGCAGGGAATCTGCTGTTGCCCTTGCCGTTGCTTCTGAGATAGGCCCGGGCTTTAGCCCGGGCAATAAACTAACCAACGAATAGGGCTTTAGCCCCCGAGACAGGCTCTCCTCCACCCCGGCACAATCAGGTAGTCGCCCGCTGGGTCTCGGCATCTGGAAGCGTAAGGAATCTATAATGGCGAATTGTAGAGAACAGTACAAACGTTGCTCTTTTTCCGGTCATTCCAGCCGGGCAATATCCCACTGTGCCTTTCATCCCTATCTCTGAGATCCCAGGTCTTTGTCCATAAAGTCTGAACTCGCAAATCCGAATCCGGCGTCCTCGCCCATCCGCCTCGCGGCCATCCTGCGCGTTCTCCTGCTCGCCGTCGCAGCCACCCTCTTCGCCCTGCACTTCGTTCATCTCAGCGCAGACTTTCCCAACCACTCGCCCTGGTCCGACTGGTCCAAGTACACCGACGAAGGCTGGTACGGCGACGCCGCCATCCGCCACTATCTCTTCGGCCACTGGTACTTCAAAGGCGACTTCAACCCAGCGGTAGCTCTGCCCATGTGGCCCGCCGTCGAGTTCCTCGCCTTTCGCCTCACCGGCGTCTCTCCCATCGCGGCCCGCGCTCTCACCCTCTGCGTCTTCGCGATCACGCTCCTCACCTTTTACCGTCTCATCCAGCTCTACAGCCGCCCCCGCACCCACGCCGCCGGCCCTTCGCTCGCCGCGCCCATCGCCATGCTGCTCCTCTGCGCCAGCCCCTTCTTCTACGTCTTCGAGCGCATGGCTATCCTCGAACCCCTCCTGATAGCCCTAACCACCCTGGCCCTCCTCGCCGCCTCGCACCTCCATCAGATACTCGCCACCGATCTGCCACCTCGGCCGCTCCCCCCTTCAAATCTGTCATCTCGACCGGAGCGCAGCGCAGTGGAGAGACCCCCGTATTGGCTCTCTTCCGCACTGGCACGATGTCTCCCCACCATCGCCCTGGGCCTTATCCTCCCCGCCATGGTCCTCACCAAGACCACCGCCATCTTCCTCATGCCCGCCATCGCTTACATCGTCTGGGCCCGCGCCGGATATCGCCTCCGTCCCGCGCTAAAGCTCGCAATCATCCCCGCGATCATGGCCATCGCCATCTGGCTGGCCTACTTCCTCCTCCTCGTCCGCCCTCACTACCTCGAAGACTACCGCTATCTCTTCTCCGCCAACGCCTACACCGGCATAGAGCTCGCGCCCTACTCCACCGTCATCCTCAACACCATCACCGACGGCGCCTGGATGGGCCACATCCTCTATCCGCTCTTCTTCGTCGCCCTCGCGCTCGCCATCTTCTGGAAGCCTCATCTCTTCAGCAACCCACTCTTCCCATCGCTGCTCCTCTGGACCGGCGGATACTTCGCCTTCCTCGCATACCACAACAACCTCCAACCCCGTTACTACCTCGTAGCCGCCGCGCCCATCACCGTGCTCGTCGCGCTAGCCATCGAGTCCTTCCGACAGGCCACCACCCGCGCCACGCGCATCACCGCCTCTACTCTCGCTGCCATCACTGTCCTCGCCATCGCCGTCCCGGACATCATCACCCAGCTAGACTTCGTCCTCCACCCCGACTACACCTTCCTCGCCGCCGCCAACGCCATCAAGCGCATCGTCCTGGCCGACCCAACTCACTCCCACCTCATCCTCTCCATCTCAGGCTCCGACCTCACCCTCATGACCGGCCTGCCCTCCATCGACGACGACTTCGGCACCCTCGACCTCGACAAACGAGTCAAGCAATACCGCCCCGGCTGGTATATCGCCTGGAACGAGCTCGACGACGACAAAATGGACGCCCTAACCCCGCTCTACCACGTCCAGCGCGTCGCAGCCTTCCCCGCCATGGACGACCCCGACCGCAACCTCCTCATCCTCTACCGCCTCGACCCCACCACCCAAACTCCCGAACTCCGAACTCACAAACCCCACATCCCCAAACCCCTCGTCACCAAAATGGGCCAACAACCCAGCCCCGAACAACTCGAGCACTAAAGAGGCTGCTAAAAAGCCTCGCGTTGAAGGGTAAGAGCTTTAGCTCGTACGCTAAACCCAACGATTGCAATGAGGCTTTAGCCTCGGAGGGAATGGGTTCATGGGCAACGGACTTTTCAGCACCCCCTAATAGTCGTGGGTTACCAACTAATAAACTAATAATTAGCCCTCCCTCCGGATCGTCGTACGGTCAAAACCCACCGGTAACACCGTCCGCAGCACCGTAAAATTGCACCGTCCCAACCGAACAACTCACCGTAAAAACCCTGCATTTACTGGCGATTTCGCCCAGTCGCTCTGCCCGTCCGCCGCCGCCCCTTTTTTGGCAGATTTTTTTGCTCGAATCCCCTAAACTTCTTCCCACCTCCCACAGTCCAACCAACAACAAGTATTCTTAGGGAAGACCTTTGCTGAGCGCCTGACCCACGTGCAACCGATGAGACTCCCGTGCCGGGCCATTTTCGCCTTATTTTTCTTATGCTTAGGCGTAACATCCCTCCACGCCCAGAGTTCATCCACCCTTTCAGGCCTCGTAGCCGACCCCTCAGGCGCTGTCATCCCAGACGCAATCATCCACGTAGAAACCCATAAACCCTCTAAATTCAGCCAGCCGAACACCACCTCGAACGCCACCGGCAACTTCACCCTCACCCTCCCGCCCGGCACCTACGACGTCACCATCGTCTACCCCGGATTTACCCCTTTTATTGCCACAGTTACCACCCGTTCCGGCGCAACCTCCCACCTCAACGCCGCTTTGGTCATCGCCACAGACTCCGAACAAGTCAACGTCACCCCCGGCACCAGCACCAGCGCAGTAGACAACAAAAGCGCCTTAGTCTTCGGCGCAGCCGAACTAGCAACCTTCTCCGACGATGACGCCACCTTCCAGCAACAGATCCAGGCCATCGCCGGCGGCGACCCCACAGAACCCTCCTCTGTCTACGTCGATGGCTTCAGCGGCGGTCAAATCCCGCCAAAAGACTCAATCCGCGAGATCCGCATCAACCAAAACCCCTACTCTGCGCAGTTTCAAGACCTCGGTTTTGGCCGCATCGAAGTCTTCACCAAGCCCGGCAGCGACAAGCTCCACGGCCACTTTATGGCGTTCAGCAATGACAGCGCCCTGAATACAGAGAACCCCTTCGTCGGCTCCCAGCCCCCGTATTACATGCTGGTTCTGCGCGGAAACCTCAGCGGCCCCATCGGCAAAAAAACCTCTTTCTTCGTCAGCGGCCTCTACAACGACCAGCAGAACAACTCTGTAATCAACGCCGCCGCCACGCAGCAAAGCTCCGCTCCGCTCATCACAACCATCTCCAGCCCCACGCTCAACAGCGACTTCACCCTTCGCCTCGACCGCCAGGTCACCCCAAACAACGTCCTCACAGCACGTTACGAGATCAGTCACACCACGCTCACCGATGGCCTCACCGCGCCCGCAACCAATAACGGTCCGAGCGCCCAAGCCGTCCCCCAAACGCTACAAAGCGAAGCCTTTAGCAGCGTCACCACGACGCAAACCCTACAGCTCTCCGACACACAAAATATCGGCAAGAACAAGGTCCTCGAAACGCGCTTTCAGTACATCCGCTCCCGCAACAACCAGGATCCCGTCTCCAACGCCCCTACGGTCATCGTTCAGGGCTACTTCAACGGCGGCGGCAGCAGTGCCCAGACACTGCATGACAATACAGACCGCACCGAGTTTCAGGAGTACGTCTCCATCGCGCACGGTCAGCACTTCTTCCGCATCGGCGGCCGCTATCGCACCATCCACGACGCAAACCTCAACACCGCTAACTACAATGGTGTCTTCACTTTTCCTGACTATGCCACCTACGCAGCCGCCAAGCCGACCGCGGCAAACCCCGGCGGCAGCGCCGGAGCCACCCAATTCAACATCACCACCGGCCAGTCCTCCGCCGTCGTCCTCACGGGCGACCTGAGCGTCTACGCCGATGACGAATGGAAGGCCCGCAAAAACCTCACCCTCGACTTCGGCTTCCGCGTCGAAAGCCAGACAGCCATCCCCGACCACTTCGATCCCGCACCGCGCATCGGCGTCTCCTGGGCGGTCGGCCAGACCGACAAGCACCCCGCCATCGTGGTCCTGCGCTCCGGTTTCGGCATTTTCTATGACCGCTTTGCCTCCGGCAACATCCTCACGGCCATCCGGCAGCAAAGCGGCAATATCCAGCCCTCCTATTACCAGGCAAACCCCTCTTTCTTCTGCGAAACCAATCTCACGGCCTGTGCTGCTCCCATTGCGGCCCTAAGCGCCGCGCCACCAACGCTTTACAACATCAGCCCCCACCTCCGCTCGCAATATTTCATGGGCACCGGCCTCACCGCCGAGCGCACCATCGGCAAGATAGGCTCCGTCACGGTGAATTATCTGCACCTACAGGCCGACCACCAGTGGATCTCGCTGAACATCAACGCGCCGCTCCCCGGAACCTACGTCTACGGCGTGCCCAACAGCGGCATCCGCCCCCTTGGAGGCACGCAGAACGTCTACCAGTTCTCCTCCAACGCCTCCAGCACCACGGACATGGTTTTCGCCAACGCGCAGCTACACCCCACCAAGAAACTCAACCTCTGGGCCTTCATGGGCGACCGCTTCAAGCGCGGCGATTCGAGCGGCGCCACCAGCTTTCCCACGAACCAGTACCATATTGCCGACGACTACGGCCGAGCCGCCGCCTCCACCTTTCGCCTCTTCACCGGCGCTGACGTCACGTTACCCCTCGGCTTCGTCGTTGACCCCTTCGTCGCCTACTTCAGTCGACAGCCCTTCAACATCACTACCGGCACGGACCTCAACGGCGACACGCAATATAACGACCGTCCATCCTTCGCCACCGCCGCCAGCCCTGCCGGCTCGGTCTATAAGACCCCCTTCGGCACCTTCAACGCCTTGCCGCAGCCCGGCGAAAAGATCATCCCGATCAACTACGGCAACGGCCCTCGCTTCGTCTACACCGAGCTCGATCTCCGAAAACAATTCCGGTTCGGCCGCCTGCCAGCCACCCCGCCAGCTCCCGCCGCAAAACCGGGTCCGAACGGCAAGCTGCCGCCACCCCCACCCCCGCCTCCGCGGCCCTATGACCTCAGTTTCAGCGCCGAGGCCGATAACATCTTCAATCACACCAGCTTGGCAACTCCAGTCGGGATTCTTACGTCCCCCCAATTTGGCCAATCCCTCAACCTCGGCGGCGGCTTTGGTGGCAACCCCAATGCAAACCGCAGAATCTCCTTCGGCGCGTTCTTCGACTTCTAAGCCGATTTAGGCCGCATTCGGCTGTAGGAAACGCAATCCAAGGCTTGACGCCGCCCCCTGACCTCCACTATCCTAAACACTCGCGCAGTTTCGCGCCTGTACCTCCGTGTGCCCTTAACATCTGGGCGGCAACGAGGGCCCGAGGAAAGCTTCTTTGGGATTAGCGGGGCGAGACACCGAGGTGAGTTCCCCGGGGGCAGGGCACAAATACGCCGGCCACGGATATACCCACTCCCCAGCCCTTGCAGCAACAGAGGCTCTGTGCGCTTCACCGCAACGTCGGCCTTTCCGCGTCCGGGCATCGTGCCCGCGTTCGTCTCGCCGCCATAACGTATTGACTGCAAACATCTTCGAGCACCAGCCGGCAGTTGTTCCGCGAAGACGGCAGAACCAGGGAGTAAACAGTGAATCTCAATCAGTCCACCACCATTCCGAGTGGAAAAGACATCAAGCGCAAGTGGTTTGTCATCGACGCCGCCGGCCACACCCTCGGTCGCCTCTCGTCTCACGCCGCCAGCATCCTCGCCGGCAAGACCAACCCGCTTTACACGCCTTACATCGATATGGGCGACCACGTCGTTGTCATCAACGCCGAAAAGATTCAACTCACCGGCATGAAGGGCGCTCAGAAGCTCTATCGCCGTTACACCGGTTTCCCCGGCGGTCTGCGTGAAGAGAGCTACGTCAAGCTGCTCGCCCGCCGCCCTGAAGCGATTCTCGAGCAGTCGATCAAGGGCATGTTGCCCAAGTCAAAGCTCGGCCGCCAGATGGCCACCAAGCTCAAGGTTTACAAGGGTGCCGACCATCCGCACTACGCCCAGCAGCCTATCCCGCTGGAGATGCACCGCACCGGCAAGCCTGCTTCGCAGCACAAAAAGCAGGAGCACGCGAAGCAGCCGGCTTAAGCAGAGAGATTTGAGGCCCGCGCTTTTCGGGGTCTAGCGAGAATCGGTAGGTCGGGACTTTAGCCCCGACAATCAGCGGCACAAACTTTGAGGGGCTTTAGCCCCGGGTACTTTGAGGATTCAACATGGCAGATTTGATCCAGTATTACGGCACCGGTCGTCGCAAGAGCGCGATCGCCCGCGTGTTCCTTCGCCCCGGTTCGGGCAAGTTCACCGTCAACGGCAAGCAGTTCGAGGAGTATTTCGTTACCCCCGCGCAGCGCATCGCCGCCAAGCGCCCCTTGGGCATTGCAGACATCAACGAGACCTTCGACATCCTGACCACGGTCAAGGGTGGCGGCGTCAACGGTCAGGCCGATGCAGTCAAGCTCGGCATCACCCGCGCGCTCATGGAGTTCAACATCGAGCTCCGCAAGGCTCTCAAGGCCGAGGGCTTTGTCACGCGTGATCCGCGCGGCAAGGAACGCAAGAAGTACGGCCAGAAGGGCGCTCGCGCTCGCTTCCAGTTCAGCAAGCGCTAATCCGCTTGCAGATGCGAGAGACGAGAGTCGAGATACGGCTATTCGTCGCATCTCGACTCTCGCATCTCGTATCTGGAACCACCGCTTCACCCGTGGGCATCGCGTCCACGGCAGGAACCAAATCTCCCACCCGGGATCAATCGTCTGTCGCCAAGGCCGTCTTCCCATCTGAAGCCGACCGGAAACACAGACAGCGATGCCCCAGAAATAAGGAGCCAATATGGCCAGCATCACAATGAAGGAACTGCTCGAAGCCGGTGTCCACTTCGGTCACCAGACCAAGCGTTGGAACCCCAAGATGAAGGAATACATCTTCGGCGAGCGCAACGGCATTTACATCATCGACCTCCAGAAGACCCTCAAGATGTTCAAAGAGGCTTCCAAGTTCGTCACCGACCTCACCGCCACCGGCAAGCTCGTGCTCTTCGTCGGCACCAAGCGCCAGGCGCAGGATGCGGTTGCGGAAGAAGCGACCCGCGCCGGCATGCCGTACATCAACAGCCGCTGGCTCGGTGGTCTTCTGACCAACTGGGTCACCGTGCAGAAGTCGGTAAAGCGTCTCCAGGAGCTCGACGAGATGTCGACCGATGGCCGCTACGAGTTGCTCACCAAGAAGGAAGTCATCAAGCTGGAGCGCGAGCGCAAGAGCCTGTCGACCAACCTCTCGGGTATCAAGAACATGAAGCGTCTTCCCGACGCGATCTTCGTTATCGATTCGAACAACGAAGCCATCGCCGTCGCCGAAGCCCGCAAGCTCGGCATCCCGGTTGTCGCCGTCGTCGATACCAACTGTGATCCTACGGTTGTCGACTACGTCATCCCCGGCAACGACGACGCTCTCCGCGCCATCCGCCTCTTTACTACAAAGATCGCTGACTCGGCCTACGAGGGCACGCAGATGATCTCCGACAAGGCCTTCTCGAACGAGTTCGAAGAGGTTCGTCCTCTCGAGACCGAAGCGCACTTCCTCGGCGAAGAGGGCGACGAAGCTCTGAACGAAGTCCAGGAGTCCGCCGGCATCGCCGAGGCCTCTGCCGACGAGCCGGAAGAGGAAGAGACCATCGACCTGAACGCCGCTCTGGGCGGCGGTATCCGCAAGGCACCCGCAGCGGAGACCGAGCCAGAGGTCGAGGCCGAGCCTGTCGAAGCCACTGCCTAAGCTACCTCAAGGAAATCGGGGCGCGGGCATTCAACCCGCGCCCTTTTTCACACGCCTTACATGAAGGCGAGAAAGAATTACTACTATGTCTACCGCTGAAGCTGTAAAGATCGACGCCAAGCTCGTCAAGGAACTCCGCGAAAAGTCCGGCGCCCCCATGGGCGACTGCCTCAAGGCCCTCCAGGAAGCCAAGGGCGACATGGAGGAGGCGTTCGTCGTCCTCCGCAAGCGCGGCATGGCATCGGCTGCCAAGAAGGCAAGCCGCTCCACCAATGAAGGCGCCGTAGGCACCTACATCCACGCCGGCGGCAAGATCGGCGTCCTGATCGAGCTCAACTGCGAGAGCGACTTCGTCGCGCGCACCGATGACTTCCAGGAGCTCCTCAAGGACATCGCGATGCACATCGCCGCTGTCGATCCTCGCTTCATCGCGAAGGAAGAGGTCACTCCCTCCGACATCGAGCGCGAGAAGGATATCTACCGCGCGCAGGCTGCCGCCAGCGGCAAGCCGGCGAACATCGTAGAGAAGATGCTCGAAGGCAAGATGTCGAAGTTCTACGAGGAAGTCTGCCTGTTGGAGCAGCCCTTCATCAAGGAGCAATCCCTGACGATCGGCCAGCTCATCGCGCAGAAGATCGCCAAGCTCGGCGAGAACATCAGCGTCAAGCGCTTCGCCCGCTTCAAGATCGGCGAGCCAAACTACACCATCGCCTCGGCTAAGGTCGCAGCAACGGAAGAAGCTGCTTCGTAAAAATCGGAAGCGCCTAGCTTCAACTAGGCCGAAGAAGACTATCAATAGAAAGAAAGAGCCTGGGCTAAAGCCCAGGCTCTTTCTTTTGCACTCAAAGGCTTCGACCCGTTACCGCATCCCACCCATCAAACTTATCAACCGCCGAAACCCCGCCGCCCGCGCCGCCGCATTCTCAGCCGTCGCATCAGGAGCTTCACCCGCCCGCATGAACCCATGCCCAGCGCCGTCATAGACCACCGGATCGTACTTCTTCCCCGCCGCCTTCATATCGATCGTCGTCTGAGGAATCGTCGCGGAGATGCGCGCATCGTTCCCCGCATAAAACCCATAGACTGGCGCAACGATATTCTTCATCGCCTCAGCCGGCGGCGGTGGCCCATAGAACACAAACGCCGCACTCAAATCCTTGCGATGCGTCGCGAAGGCAAACGTCTTGCCCCCACCCCAGCAGAAGCCCGCAACAAACAACTTGCCATCGGCAGAGGGCTGCTTCTTGCCATAGTCCGCAGCGGCGTCGAGATCGGCCAGCACAGTCGCCGAATCGAGCGCAGAGACAGCCTTGACCACCGCGTTCTGGTCGGGAAACGCCGAGGTCCCACCAGGGTTCATCGCCATAAACGCCGAACCGCCATCCCCCTGCATGTGCATGTGGTCCATCGGGGCAGCCGCGCCGGTCGGAGCAACACTCTTCGCCGCGTCCGGCGCGGACACCGTCATCGGCGGCCCAAAGCCGCTCAGAAGATCCGGCTCCACGACGATATAACCAGCACTCGCGACCTCATCAGCCATCTCGCGCGCCCAGTCGCTCAGCCCAAAGATCTCGTGGATCATCACCACCACGGGCGCCTTATCCTTCACCTCCGGATAAACCACCCACGCCTGCAGCACGCGTCCGCTGGGCTCTTTGATCGACACATACTCGCCATGCCTCGGGCTCTTGGCCAACATCGCCTTCGCCCAATCCTGCCCAGCGCAGGGAACCGTACAAAGGCCCGAAAGGGCCAACAGAAAAACCATAGAGAGCATCGCACGCAGTCGCATCATGCCAGCGAGTCTACGTCGCAACACCTCTCCGCCGCAATCACCGATTCATGACAGCAGTCGATTAGCGGTTGTTGTCGAACATCGATCCCACAATTCCGCCCAGCACGGCAGCCGTCCCAACCTTGCCTGCGTCACCGCGGTTCTGTGAAAGATACGGCTCAAGCGCATGCGCCAGGTTCGATAGCGGCAGCGTCTGCAGCCAGATGCGGCCCGGCCCCGTCAGCGCGGCCAGGAAGATGCCATCGCCGCCAAAGAACATATTGCGAATGCCCTGGATGCGCGTGATCTGGAAGCTCACCGAAGCCTGAAATGCGCCCACATGCCCCGGATGCACCCGAAGCGTCTCACCTGGCTGCAGGTCGCGCACAACGACCTCACCGCCCAACTCCAGCCACGCCGTACCCACACCCGAAACCTTCTGCAGCAGGAATCCATCGCCGCCAAATATTCCCGCGCCCAGCGACTGCTGAAATCCAAAGCCAAGCTGTATCTGCGGCGTCGCGCACAAAAATCCATGCCGATGAATCAGGTACTCATGCCCCGGGCTCACCTCCAGCGGCAGAATATGCCCCGGAATCTTCGTTGCAAACGCAACCTCGCCGGGATACCCCTGCGCGGTGTACTCCGTCATAAACAGCGTCCCACCGCCGGCCATGCGCTTGATGGCTCCAAAGAATCCGCCGCCGCCCGCCATCTGCGTAT
>Ga0302312_10001984_pt1 | contig 12048 bp, 10 predicted proteins | sample III_Palsa_N2_1_FD_200529 | JGI IMG/M metagenome (GOLD analysis project Ga0302312, IMG submission 200529) | Peat permafrost microbial communities from Stordalen Mire near Abisko, Sweden - III_Palsa_N2_1 | ecosystem: Environmental > Terrestrial > Soil > Palsa > Peat permafrost | place: Sweden... | reverse complement strand
TAATATAATTAGTACAAAAATTCATCAACAAATCGATCTCCGCCTCTTTTGAACCGATGAACTTAGTATACTTGCTGATTAACCGCAATATTTTCCGCATACTTTTAGCCGCATTGTAACTATGCATCGGCAGCTGGCTAAACATAAAACCGGCTTCTGCTTTTACTTTATCTACAAAAGCGGACTCATTATTGGCTTCGAATAGCAGGTAAGCTAAAAGTTCCTTATTTTCTTTTTTATAACGGGCAAGGCGCAGGCATAGTTCGGCCACTTGCTCTGTGCGCAAATGCTGAATTTCTTTTTTAATGTCCTGTAATCCGTAGGCGGTAATGCTCATGTTATATATTTTAGCAAAGTAACTAAATTTTGTAGTTTTGCCCCCTTATAAAGGTAAATGCAAAAAAGCAAGATCACGCTGTATATTTTTATCGCCCTTGTTTTAGGGGTGATAATCGGCTATATATACAATGTGCATGTTATCGGCGATATCAACAGCAAAATTAGTACCGCAGATGCATCCGTAAAAAATATTACCGCGCGAATTATCACCCTAAAAGATACCACCACCATCGGATACAAGACTTTAAAAGCGCAAAAATTAGCACAGGTAGCTATCAGCGGTACTAACAATACAATCCGGGATAATAAACTGGAATGGTATACCATTATTAGTGATATTTTTTTACGCCTGATCAAAATGATCATCGGTCCGTTAGTGTTTACAACATTAGTGGTTGGCGTTGCTAAATTGGGCGATATCAAATCGGTAGGGCGTATCGGCAGTAAAACGCTTCTGTGGTTCATCAGCGCGTCAATCATATCCTTAATCATAGGAATGATATTTGTAAACCTTTTTCAGCCCGGCGAAATTATGCATTTGCCACTGCCTGATAGCCGTTTAAGTACGGATATTAAACCTACCGGGTTATCGTTAAAGGACTTTGTTGGTCACGTATTTCCGCGTAGCTTTTTTGAAGCGATGACCAATAACGAAATGCTGCAAATTGTAGTGTTTTCATTATTTTTCGGCGTAGCAACGGCCGCGATAGGCGAGAAGGGTGAAATTATCATCAAAGCGATGGATGCTTTTGCCCAGGTCATCTTAAAAGTAACAAGCTATGTAATGGTGCTGGCGCCTTTGGCCGTTTTTGGGTCGATTACTGCTGTTGTGGCAAAACAAGGGCTGGGCATTGTGTCAACCTATGCTGCTTTTATCGGCGAGTTTTATCTCTCGCTGGTGCTGTTGTGGCTGGTGATCGTATTCGCGGGTTTTATTGTACTGCGTAAGCGGATTATCGCCTTGGTTAACTATGTAAAAGATGCCATGCTGGTTGCATTTGCAACCTCAAGCAGCGAGGCGGCTTACCCCAAATTACTGTTAGAACTTGAACGCTTCGGCTGCAATAATAAGATTGTGAGTTTTGTGCTGCCTTTAGGCTATTCGTTTAATTTAGATGGCTCCATGATGTACATGACCTTCGCGTCATTATTCCTTGCGCAAGCATACAATATCCATCTATCTTTTGCGCAGCAAATTACCATGTTGCTTGTATTAATGCTCACCAGCAAGGGTGTAGCCGGTGTTCCCAGGGCGTCGCTGGTGGTGTTGGCGGTAACAATACCAGCTTTTAACATTCCGGAAGCTGGTATAGCATTGTTATTAGGTATTGATCCTTTGCTGGATATGGGCCGGTCTGCAACCAACGTTTTGGGGAATGGGATAGCAACCGCTGTTGTGAGTAAATGGGAGGGTGAGCTTACAGAAGGCGACCTGTTTATCGATAATGAGGCCGCATGAAATTAAATTGTAAATAATAGAATACTATATAAATGAATAAGAATTTAAAAAAAGCGTTCCTGATTGTGAGTATAGCGCTGCCGTTTTTGATTTACTGCGTGTATTATTATTCGATGATGATCAAAAACGCGCCGTATAAATTCAGCGAGTTCCAGTCGATCAAATTTGAATATGGTACCGATGACAGCCTGGTTAACAAGTGGAATTCACGTACAGGAGAATATCAATATTTGAATATGCACGATTCCATCGTTAAAAAGCACATCCATATTCGTAATGATGATTTGCTGTACCTGCACCGTAAAGCGGCGGAGCTTGGTTTCTGGAATTTTCCGGATAGGGAAGTAAATGATTCTTTGAAATTAAAGGGCATTAAATCCACCCATTACGTTATGCAGTTTAATTACAAACGTAAAAGCAAAACCGTGGTGTTTGATGAGGGCTTTGACGGCGACCCCAAACTGAAGGATGCCAATGAGCAAATGATCAAGGAAATTGAAAAGGTTTTGGCTGATGAAGAGAATAGGGAAATAAGTTTAAAATAGCTTTTATTTTTAAATATAAACTCCTATATTTGCACCTCGAATTTTTAAACAATTTATATAACAAACAATGTACGCAATAGTAAGTATAGCCGGACAGCAATTTAAGGTTGCTAAAGACCAGCAGATCTTTGTACACAGGTTACAAGGCGATGAAGGCGCTAGTATTGAATTTGACAATGTGTTGTTAGCAGAAAACGAAGGTAAATTCAAATTAGGTTCTGATTTGAAAAGCGCTAAAGTATCAGCTAAGATCGTGTCTCATTTAAAAGGTGATAAAGTAATTATCTTCAAAAAGAAAAGAAGAAAAGGTTACAAAAAGAAAAACGGTCACCGTCAGCAATTCACCAAGATAGAGATCACAGGTATAACATTATAATTAACAGGAGTTGCCTGGCAATTCCATAAAAGATATTAGAAATGGCACACAAAAAAGGGGCCGGTAGTTCAAGAAACGGCCGCGAGTCGCATAGCAAACGCTTAGGTATCAAAATTTTCGGTGGTCAGCCAGCAATCGCGGGTAACATCATCGTTCGTCAGCGTGGTACCAAACACAACCCGGGATTAAACGTAGGTATCGGTCGCGACCATACTTTATTCGCTTTAACCGAAGGCGTTGTAACCTTTAAAAAGAAAGCTGATAACCGTTCATACGTATCAGTATTACCTTTTGAGGATGAGCCGGTTGCTGAAGTTGCAGCACCTGCACCAAAAGCAAAGGCTGAACCTAAAGCTATAGTAGAAGCAGCACCAGTTGCTGAAACTCCTGCAGCAGAAGAAGCTCCAAAAAAGAAAGCAGCGCCAAAAGCTAAAAAAGCTGATGCCGCTGAAGAAACTGAAGCACCAGCTGCTGAGTAATTAGCGGTTAACACAAATATTAAAAGCCCTGATCTGAAAAGATTAGGGCTTTTTTGTTGGATAGAAAGTTATAAACTTTCTTGATCCGGGGTTTCAGTTGCAAACTGAAACCAGTGGCAAATTAGCTTTATTGTTGAGGAAATCAGAATTAGTATTAGTCCGAGAAGAAAGCTTATTCATCTACAATATCGAAATCAAAATTTAACGAATATCTGACACGTACTCTCCGCCCTTTTATAGTTCCTGGGTGCCATCTTGGAGATTTTTTTAATGCATCTACAACAGCCATATCAAATGATGGATATAGCTTTTTGATAACATTGAAGTTCGTTAGTAGGCCATTTTTTTCAACAACAAAAGAAACGATAATCTTGCCTTTAACGTCTACCATTCCTGATTTATCAGGCCATGTTAAATTCTCTTTGATGAATTTTTTATACGCCTTATCGCCGCCAGGAAACATTGGTTCATGTTCACTCTCGCCGTATACGCCATACTTGTCAGGATATAAAGATGAATCGTCATTAAACGGTGCATTCTTATTGCTGTTGTCAGTAATTGGTTTAATTACTATTTGTTGCGAAAATACGTTAGTAATGAAAAATGCGAAAACCCAAATCAATATGCTCCTTTTCATATTATAGATTTCCTTACTCAATAATAACCTTCTTAAAATAAAAAGTCTTCGCATCAATAACCGGTACGGTATTACTTACAATGGAAGTTCCTTTCTGATTAAGCATGATGCGCTTGGTGCCTTCCGAAGTTGTTACGTCAACAGGTAATGGGATGCTGATATTCTGCAAGCTGATCACATATTTGTTGAGTTTGGTTTGCTTTATGTGCACTTCAAGCTTGTTTGTGGTGCGCAGGTACATATCAAACAACGGTTTCAGGTCGCGGCCTTCTTCCTGGGTAAAAAAATATTCTACATCATCGGTGCTAACTAAATTGTCATACGTGTATTTCGGACTGGTGACGAACTTCTTTAAAGCCGGGAAGAACAAACTATCGCCCATCACATAACGAAGCGTGTGCATAAAGAAGGCGCCTTTGGTATAAATATCACCTATATAAGCCGCTTCCTCATCCATATCGGCATGTTGAACTAATGGGGTTTCGTTCGCGATATGAAAAACACTGTTTTGAAATAGCTTATTATAAGCGTCCTCGCCATCAAATTCCCGGATGTACAAGGCATCGCCATAGGAGCAAATACCTTCATGAATCCAGTAATCCGCCCAATCTTTAGCGGTTACTTTGTTACCCCACCATTCGTGCCCAAACTCGTGGTGCATCAGCTCATCATAATCCTCGCCGCCAACTTTAACGTAATGGAACTTGTTGCCATAGGCATTCATAGTTTGGTGTTCCATGCCTAAATGTGGCGTTTCGACTATGCCAATCTTCTCTTTAACCCATGGATATTCGCCAAAATATTTTTCCTGCTCGTGGATGGTTTTTACAAAAATATCCAGGTGGTGTTGTGCTTTATCTTCGTGTTCCTTCAATACATAAAACTGTATCGGCACGGTGTGCCCGGCTACGGTGGTATAATTGCGGGTTACCACTGCGTAATCGCCCACATTAAAAATAATGCTGTAATTATTGATGGTATAATTAGTTTTCCAATGGAAGGTTGACTTATCGCCATGCGTTTTAACGCTTTGCAATAACCCCGGTCCGGCAACTACCAATCCTTTGGGTACGGTGATGATCATATCTACACCCTCATTTGGTTCATCAGACGGATGATCCTTGCATGGGAAATATAATTTGCCACCGGCGCCTTCGGCAGTTATAGCCATCCATTGGTGCCCGGTTGAATCCCTAGACCAAATAAAGCCATCATCCCAGGGCGGATGCTTTGCCACATGCGGCTTGCCTCCATAAAATACTTTAACACTAGCCCTGCCCGCAGGTAAGGCATTATTTAAGCTGATGAGGATTTTATTATCTTTATAATTAAAAGGCTCTTCTTTACCATTTACCAAAACCTTACTCACATTTAGCGAATCCATCAAATTGAATAACAACACATGGGTAGGTTGTGCCATAATCACATCAATGGTAGTATAGCCATCAATTGATCGCTGTGCAAAATCAACATTTAAGGCAATGGTATAATGCCTGATATCCATTATCGCTTGCTCTGGAGGTAATTTGCCGCCGTTGGTAAGTGATTGAGCGTGGGTAACTGCTGTGCAAATTACAAGCAGTAGCACAAGTAGAACTTTCTTCATTGATCTTATTTAGTTTTCCCTAACTAATAAACCGTCTGCAAAATCTTGCAAATATTGTTTGTGTTCTATCGGCAGGTTGATTTTTTCGAGCGCTTCAAACGCTTTGTCGGCATAAGCCTGCATCGCAGTTTCTGATTGCTGTCTGATATCGAGCGAGTTGTAAATATTGGTTACACCGGCCACTTTAGTTTCGTTATCTAAGTTCGCAGCGTTTAAAAATGTGCTTAATTCAGTTGCTTGTTCGCCTTCTGCCAGTTCAAGCGCTTTAATCAGCAGGTAAGTTTTTTTGTTGGAGATGATATCCCCGCCAACTTGTTTGCCGAATTTTTCAGGGTCGCCGTAAACATCGAGTATATCATCCTGCAGCTGGAACGCGATGCCTAACTGCTCGCCAAAGTTACTTAGCAAATCGGCATCTATTTGTGATGCGCCGCCGATTAATGCGCCTATCTTCAAAGCTCCACCTAACACCACGGCTGTTTTAAGGCGGATCATGTTGATGTATTCCTCAATGTTAACCACGCTGCGGGTTTCAAATTCCATGTCGATCTGCTGGCCTTCGCAAACGCCTACGGCGGTGTTATTGAAAATGTCAAGGATTTGACGCAGTAAATGATCTTCTACCTTCATCATTAGCTTATAGCCTTCAATCAGCATTACATCACCCGAAAGGATGGCCACGTTTTTATTCCAGCGCTCATGTACCGTGGTTTTGCCACGGCGAAGTGGGGCATTATCCATAATATCATCGTGCATCAAAGTGAAATTGTGAAACACTTCGATAGCCAGGGCAGGAGAGAGCGCTTTGTTAATATCGCCGCCAAACAGCTCGCAAGCCATTAAAAGCAGTGCAGGGCGCATTCGTTTACCGCCGATGGAAAGGATATAACTTATCGGCTCGTAAAGGCCGTTCGGGTATTCTGGGTAGGATAGTTGGTCGACAGCGTTGCTGATTATTGCCTGCAGATCACTTAATTCGGTCATGTATGTTGCTGTAAATTAGTCTTGAACTAATGAAAAATCTATCTGTTTTTTGGTTAGGTCCACGTTTTTAACGCGGATTTTTACCTCATCGCCAAGCTGGTAAACCTTCTTTTTACGCTGGCCGATGATAGCATAGTTTTTCTCGTCTAAGGTATAAAAGTCATCCGAAATATCACGCAGACGGATCATACCCTCGCATTTATTTTCGATGATCTCCACATACATGCCCCATTCGGTAACACCAGAGATAACCCCGCTAAAGATATTGCCAACCTGGTCGCGCAGATACTCAGCCTGTTTGTATTTAACTGAAGCACGTTCGGCATCAGCAGCTTTCTTTTCCATTTGAGAACTGTGTGCGCAAAGCTTTTCGTAATGCTCGGCATTGGCCGATTGCCCGCCATTTAAATAATGGAACAGCAAGCGGTGCACCATCACATCCGGATACCGGCGAATGGGCGAGGTAAAGTGTGTATAATGATCAAACGCCAAGCCATAATGACTAGATGTTTTGGTAGTATAAATCGCCTTCGCCATTGATCGGATAGCCAAATGTGTAAGCACATTCTGCTCTTTTTTGCCCTCCACATCTTCCATCAAAAAGTTAAGTGACTTGGCAGTTTCTTTATCCGATTTCATGTTGATCTTATAGCCAAACCGCTCGGCAAACTTAGCAAAGTTGGCCAATGACTCTGGTTTAGGAGAATCATGCGCACGGTAAACAAAGGTATATTTGTTTTTGCCCTTGCCTAATCTGTTTACATATTCGGCAACCTTGCGGTTTGCCAGCAGCATAAAATCTTCGATAAGTTTGTGCGCATCTTTACGCTCCTTAACATAAACGCCGGTTGGCTTGCCCGATGCATCCAGTATAAATTTAACTTCGGTAGTTTCAAAGCTGATAGCGCCATTTTTAAATTTACGGGTACGTAAAATATGAGCCAGCTCATTTAGTTTGAGTATTTCCTCAACGTGATCGCCGGCTTTAGCTTCAATGATCTCCTGAACTTCTTCATAAGTAAAGCGCCTGTTGGAGTGAATAATTGTTTTGCCGTACCACTCAGTGATGATATGCGCCTCTTCATTCATTTCAAAAACCGCTGAGAAGCATAGCTTATCTTCATGGGGGCGAAGTGAGCATAAGCCATTGGATAAGCGCTCAGGCAGCATGGGGATAACCCTATCTACCAAATAAACCGAAGTAGCCCTGTCAAGCGCCTCTTTATCTAAAGCCGAATCCGGGATAATATAATGCGATACATCCGCTATATGTACACCAACTTCATAATTGCCATTTTCGAGGCGTTTAAATGAGATGGCATCATCAAAATCCTTCGCGTCAAATGGATCAATGGTAAACGTTAAAATATTACGGAAATCGCGTCTCCTGGCAATTTCCTGTTCGGTAATAACTTCAGGTATTTCCTCGGCCTCATGCTCAACTTCGGCAGGGAAGGATAGGGGGAAACCATACTCAGCTAATATGGCGTTCATCTCAGTATCATTCTCACCCTGGTTGCCTAAAACATGTTTAATGCGGCCTATCGGATTTTTGGCATCGCTTGGCCAGTCGGTAATTTCGGCAACTGCCTTGATGCCATTTTTAGCCCCGTTCAACTGGTTCATCGGGATAAAAATGTCGTGCATCATTTTACGATCATCCGGCACGAAGAATGCAAAACGCTCACTCAGCTTTACGATACCTGTAAATTCAGTTTTATTACGCTGGATGATCTCAATAACTTCACCTTCCTTGTGTTTGCCTTTGCTTTTTGCGTAAACGTATACCTTAACGCGATCGCCGTTTAAGGCGTTGCGCAATTTGCGCGGGGCTACAAAAATGTCACTTTCAAACTGGTCGTCTGTTACTATAAATGCGGAGCCATCGTTGGTCAGATCAACTTTACCCTCGATAAAGGTTTTAAGTTCTAATAACTGGAATTTCCCCGGTGATAATTCTTTTAAAACGCCGCTGAAGGTTTCATCTTTCAGGATTTCAAATATGATCTCGCGCGATTCGGGATCAATAACATTTAGCTTCGCAGATACCTGCTTATAGTTGAGTGGTGTATTGCCGTTTTGTTCAAACACGTCAAGCACCATTTGGGTAAGTACTTGCTTAACGGAAGAGTTACTTTGCTTCTTTTTGGACATCAGTTAAACTTTGAACACAAAGATAGGTAATACTGATTAGAGTATTTGTGTAATGCTTTAGATAGTAAACCATCTGCCAAAAAATATTTTCAGTAGAAATAAAAATTATTTTTTGAATTTGAAAAACCTGCTTCAGTCCTCATTTTATTGTTGCTGAGGGACTTAGTTTGTTTGTTTTTCGCGATAGGTTTTATTGCGTGCAATAATTGAAAACTTCTTGTAAAAAACATTTGCATCACTAATTTAAAATTCTACCTTTGCATTCCCTTTCGGGATGTAGCGTAGCCCGGTATCGCGCCACATTTGGGATGTGGAGGCCGCAGGTTCGAATCCTGCCATCCCGACACCAGCGATACCATAGCCGCTTTGAGCAATCAGAGCGGCTATTTTGTTTTGTCGGTACACACATTTATGTACCTTTGAGCCATAATGTTTTAAAATAGTTGTAAAATCATTTATGACAACATTTAAGGTATTTATAAATTCGGCGCAGATTAGAGAGGATAAGACCTTTCGGGCGTACATCCGTTTAGCCCACAATAAATAAGCCTTAGGAATCCGGATCGATGTTTTGTGTGCAGTAATCAGCTGATCTTGATTTTTATCCTTCAACTGGAATACTAAGTCCGCTATTTTAATCAGATCATAATTGTAAAGATCTGTTGATACTTATACCCGTTAAATACCACAGTTTATAGCTATAATTGCTTTCACTCCTGATAAGCAATGTTGTTTACTGTTATTGGTTGGCTTGGCGTTATTTTATGTACACTAGGCTATTTATTATTAAGCATGAAAGTAATAACGGCGGAGCGTCGTATATTTCAATTGGTTAATATAGTAGGCGGGCTTTGCCTGGTGATAGCCGCGGTTTACAGTAATGATCTGCCAAATGTTGTTGCTAATTTGTTATGGATGTTTATAGGAGTATATGCTTTAGGGCGCCAAATAAGAAACAACAGGGATGTTAGAAAAGGTTGAGTGATCTATCCCTAAAATTTGATAGGCTTTAATTTTATAATAATCCAGCCTTTGGTTATAAACTTCTTTATCACTTTCCAGAGAAAGGTAGAAATAAGCACCATCAACTAATACAAAAATCAGATCTGAAGCAGTTTGGTTATCCGGAACATTAATCAAATTGGATTTATGACATTGTTCTATCATAGATGCAAGTGCCAGCCGCAGTGAGTCCAGGATAGTTTTATATTTTTCTCTGATTGCTTTTTCTCTAAACGCCAGGGCGTAAAAAGTATAAAATAAACCATCGTCAAATAATAAATTCCACTTTTTTGAGAAAAGCATTTCTATTGTATTTAGTAAATCCGAAAGCGCGATCTTTTCTTTATTTTCTATAGTGAAAATCAACAGATAGCGTTCAAGAATGTAATCAATGAGGCCGTAAGTAAGGTCTTCTTTAGTTGTGAAATAGTGAAGTATAAGGCTGGGATTAACGTCCATTACCTTTGCTATTTTTGCTATTGATGTGTTTTCGTATCCTTCTTCCCTGGCAACCTTGTAAAATATTTCTACAATTTCCAGCTGTCGTACGTCTTTAAGGCTTTTTCTACCCATGTTAATAATTGAGATGAGCCAAATTGCTCAAAAAGTAATTTTAAAATTAATAATAATAGAGATTGATAGCATGTTTAATTAAATTAAACATGCTATCAATCGTTCAAATTGTATTTATAAATGCTAGCCAAAATCTGGAATAATGTTAATTAAGCATCGGCCATTTGAGGGTCGCTAAAGCTCGGTTTCCCGGTTTCGACTCTGCCTGCATATCTTTTTTCAAATGTATGATTTCCGCCAATTTTAATACTGAAATCATACCAGCCGTGGCTATTTACAAGGTCTAATATCTCAACAGATTTGCTATCAACAGCAAGCGATTTTTTACGGTTGCCGGTGTTGTAAGCGTGGTCAGTAATTTCAATAGCCTGCAAATTCGCGGTCAAATTATGAAGCTTTAACGCCACATTACCGGTAAGTATTTTACTGTATGCAATGCTACGCTGGTAGTCGAAAGCAACATCAATATCCGGATCATTCGCATTGCCTTTAAACTCGCGGTAGAAACCATTTGGTCCGTATGCCCTTAAGTGATAATTATTATTTTCAAACTCGTTAAGCGGCCAAACATCAGCTAAAGTATTACCTGCTACAACAGTGTAGTTCCAGGTGCGCACTTCGTCCATTATTATTTGGTCGTTATTTTTTTGCTGCAAATATTTACCGGGAGCGTAAACGTTAAATGGTGAACCTAATGCCGATTTACCGAATACTTCATTAGCTGCTGTAAACTTTAATTCAAACGACTTTTTATCATTACTTAATTTTCCATCTACGTATAGTTCATAAGGCAAAGCGCAAGATGGCTTAGTTCCTTTTTCCTGTTGCGGCATGTATGGCGAGGAATGCGGAGTTTGGTTTATTTGCGCTATTTCACTATCATTAAGTAGTTTAAAGTTATCGGGCAGTTTTTTAAACTTCGCGTTGTAAATACTTTCTACCACTTCATTTTTCTGTAGAAATTCGGGTTTGAAATTTTCTTCTCCCTTGTAAGGCCTGAATGCAGAAGTAAGGTCGCCACAGATTGCTCTTCGCCAATCACTAATATTAGGCTCCTTAATTGTTTTACCTGTTTTTTTACTTAAGAAATCTTCCAAAAATTGCAGGGTAGAGGTATGGTCAAATACTTCGGAGTTTACCCAGCCGCCTTTACTCCATGGCGAGGCAATCACCATAGGTACACGGTAACCTAAGCCAATAGGCCCTTGTCGGTCATATTTTAAATCGCCATTGTTGATCACGTATTCAATCTGGGTATCTATGCCTTTTGATACTTTTCCTGTATTGGCTTTATCCGGATGCGGAGGTACAAATGGAGGAACGTGATCAAAATAACCATCATTTTCATCATAGGTTAATATGAAAATTGTCTTCTTCCATACTTCCGGGTCCTGGGTTAAAATATCTAAAGCCTCAGATACATACCATGCACCAAACCATGGCGCAGCCGCGTGGTCAGAAAAGTATTCCGGGGCCACCAACCACGAAACCATTGGCAAATCGCCTGTTTTTACATCTTCCCTAAATTGATGTAGTATATCGCCTTTGGGTACATTTAAGGTTCTGGAGGTGCCATTGTCATCATAGCTCAATGGCGTTAATTCGCGGTATATAGGATCCTTAACATTGGTAACAAATGCCCTTTCATGGATAGCTTTTTCTCTTTCGGACAATGCCGCATATTTTTCACGGGTGAAATTATCCTTGTCCTTCCGCACTAACGTCAGCTCGGATTTTTTTCGCTCTAATTCCTTTTGTAATTTGGGCTCAGCTTTATCCTGAATTTTCTTTTCCAGCGAAGCTATCTCATCTGCTAACCGAGTTTCAACTTTCTGCAGGTTATCAATATTGGTTTTATGCATGCGCACGTTGTATTGCGCCAGGTAAGATAATG
>Ga0302312_10001979_pt1 | contig 12080 bp, 10 predicted proteins | sample III_Palsa_N2_1_FD_200529 | JGI IMG/M metagenome (GOLD analysis project Ga0302312, IMG submission 200529) | Peat permafrost microbial communities from Stordalen Mire near Abisko, Sweden - III_Palsa_N2_1 | ecosystem: Environmental > Terrestrial > Soil > Palsa > Peat permafrost | place: Sweden... | reverse complement strand
CTGCCGGAACAAGTCCCGCCCCAACCGATCGGAGACGCCATCGGGCTGATCCGGCAGGCTCCGGACTCGGGTTATGATTGCGATGGCACAATACGCCTCAATGACCGGCTCAAACAAACGCTTGCCGATCATGAGCAGGACTTCAAGGTATATCTGGGCAGCGCCTATGCCGATTTTGAAAAAATCGTCCGGAACAACGGATCGTGTAAAGATCCGCTGCGCAACCGCAATGGCCACATGGCCGAAAATTTCCTGGCCCTCGACCGGGGGATAACAGCCCCCGTTTACTACGGAGAATTCGGCATGGCGCACACGATCCTGAAAAACCACCAGCTCCTCGCGTCGATCATCAACGACTCGGCTCCTTTTAAAGACAAGGTAGCCGTTATCAACTTGTATTGCTATAACTGCACCACTCCGGAAGAAGGAGCTTCAAATTGGGCATTGAAAGGAATAGAGAAAGATATCCTGCGCTATTTTCTGCCACTTTGTGAGGGAGATTTTACCTTGTTCGATCTGTCGGGGGATGAACAGGGGGTGGCGCCGTATCGGGCCTATGGGCAGTTTTTGATTATTGCAAAGGGGCAGCACTGACGGCCTTAGTCTGATCCCACCATCACTGTCTGCTTTAATTTGATCGCCACATGCGCGCCGGTACGGTTCGCAGGCGACCATTGGGGCATCCCCAGGAAGGCATCTTCGATCTTTTCATTCATCGTGTCATTTCCGCCCCGGATCACCTTCGCATATACGGTTTTACCGGTCGAATCGATGATATATTCCACCATCACGAAGGCCTTCGACTGCCCGTCAAGTTCCTTTAAGCTTTCCTTGCTGACCTTATTCAGAAAGTCCTGGAAGGCTGCATTGCCACCCGGGTACTCGGGTAACTTATCCACCGCTTTGGCCAGATCATCTTCCGGGATCGGGCTGACCCGATCGACCCGCACATGGGTGGGCCTTTTTTTGACTGGCGCCGCCACCGGTTCGAGATTGGGCACTTTCACCAGCGCTTCGGAAGGCGCGACTTCCTCCGTCACATATTCTCCCTTGCCATTGACTATGACAAAGGGCACTTCCCGGTACTTTTCAAAATAATAAAAGGCACTGCGCATGCTCTTGGCGAAGGGCGTATATTCCGAAAAGGTCTGCAGATATTTGTTGAGATAGTCGACACTGCGGGGATTGTTGAAATTGACCGGGAAGATATGCACGGGGATGAAATCTTCCCCCATATCCTTGGCATGGGCTGCCAGGATATACAATTCTTCGATCTGCCCGTCGGTGATCGGGATGCAGCCGGTAGTAACACAGCTGCCATGGATATAGATGCCCCCGCCCGGCTGCAGCGAATCGCTGAGGATGAGATCGGATGCATTGGGGTAATTGAGCCCGAGGGACAAATGGTATTCACTCCTGGGATTGAACTCATTGATATAGTAAAAACCTTCCGGCACCTGATAGTCGCCCGCCATCCGCTTGGGGCCTAATGTCCCGGCCATAGCGCATATTTTGTACGTCTTGAACAGCTTGAATCTCTCTTCCTTAGTACTCTTCACCCACACTTCCATCTCGCTGTCATATTTGAATGACCGGATATAGACATAACGGGCAGGCCAGGAAAGCCCCTTCTCCTGGAACTGCTTCATCAGCGTATCCTCCTTGCGGTTGAGTAAGTCCATGACCTTGGGAATAGATCGCTGATAGTCGATAAAATGAACGGAAGAACCGGCGTTTTGAGCCGAAAGTGTACCGGCAGACAACATACCTGCAAGAGTCAAAAGCAACAGAGCCGGGAAAGCGTTTTTAAAAGCCATATTAGGGTAATACGAATAAACAAAAAACCTGCCATATTTAGTATATATGACAGGTTTTATAACTAAATATTGGCTTAATCACTACAGATTTCCCCTTGCGGATTGCTCCAGCTCGATGGCCTCGAACAATGCCTTGAAATTGCCCTTCCCGAAACTTTGCGCCCCCTTGCGCTGGATGATCTCGAAAAAGATGGTCGGCCTGTCCTCGACGGGCTTGGTAAAAATTTGCAACAGGTATCCCTCTTCATCGCGGTCGACCAGGATACCCAGCTCTTCGAGCGGAGCGAGATCCTCATCAATATGGCCCACCCGGCTTAGCAAATCCCTGTAATATGAAGAAGGTATGGTAAGAAATTCCACACCCCTGTCCCGCAATTGGGTGACGGTCCCGACAATATCGGCAGTAGCCATCGCGACATGCTGTACCCCCTCACCCCGATAAAAATCAAGGAATTCCTCCACCTGGGATTTCTTTTTCCCTTCCGCCGGCTCGTTGATCGGGAATTTCACAAAGCCATTGCCATTGCTCATTACCTTGCTCATCAAAGCGGAATATTCAGTAGAAATATCTTTGTCGTCGAAGGACAGGATATTCCTGAACCCCATCACCTGCTGGTAAAAGCCAACCCATGGATTCATCTGGTGCCAGCCGACATTACCCACACAGTGGTCCACATACAGCAATCCGGTAGAAGGAGGATTATAGGCCGTCTTCCACTCCCGGAAGCCAGGTAAAAATGGCCCCTGGTAGTCTTTTCTCCCGACAAAGAGATGGACGGTTTCTCCATAGGTATGGATGCCGCTGACAGTGACCTCTCCCCATTGATCGACCAGCGTCGTCGGCTCCTTGTAACTCCTCCCGCCCCGGTCGGTAGTCTCCTTCCATGCCGAAACAGCGTCATCGACGCGCAACGCCAGCACCTTTACCCCATCACCGTGCAGGTGGACATGCGCAGCCACAGGATGATCGGGCCGGAGCGCCGTGGTGAAGACGAACGTGAGTTTGTTCTGCCGTACGACATAGCTGACCGTCTCCCGGTTGCCCGTCTCCGGACCGCTGTAGGCCACGGACTGGAATCCAAAAGCCGATTTATAATAATGGGCCGCCTGTTTGGCATTCCCAACATAAAATTCTACGTAATCAGTCCCCTGCAAAGGCAGGAAATCGGTCGTGGCGGCCGAAGTCGGACGCTCACGTGTATCTGTAGCAGCTGCAATAGGCATATAATCGTTATTTAGGTTTAAAAAAACAGAAATGCTGATCCTGCAGAATAAAATCGGATCAGAAAGGACAGGAAGGAAAGTCAGGCGAACGCTGCGCCCCTGGCGAGAGCCTCCAGGAAGAAAAAACGATTCAATCGCTTGTCATCGAAAATTTTATGAGAGTAATCAGGACGCATATTTGCGTGATAAAGGTAGCCATAATTTTGAAAAAGTCCAATGGAAATTGAGTTTTGTCTATCTTCGGCCAAATAAACCCACATGGTAAAAGCAGGGATTTTAGGCGGCGGACAATTAGGGAGAATGTTATTGCAGGCAGCGGCCAACTATCCTGTCGAAACCTACCTGATGGAAAATGACGAGGACAGCCCTGCGGCTCACCTGTGCCATCATTTTATCAAAGGGGATATCCGGAATTTTGATGACGTCTACCGCTTCGGGAAAGATCTGCAGGCACTCACCATCGAAATAGAATCCGTCAACGAAGAAGCCCTGGAAAAGCTCGAGGCTGAAGGTGTAAAGATCTATCCGAAGCCTGCAGCCCTTCGCACGATCAAGAACAAGATCCTCCAAAAACAATTCTACACTGAGCATAGTATTCCAACAGCGGAATATTTTGTCACGAACGATCTGGCGGCAGTCCGCAGCCGGGCGGATTTTCTCCCCGCCGTTCATAAGATAGGCACGGGCGGATACGATGGGCGCGGCGTACAGATCCTGCGGACCCCGGCCGAAATTGAAAAAGGGTTTGACGCTCCGGGCGTACTGGAGAAACTGGTGAATATAGACAAAGAAATCGCCCAGATCATTGCAGTAAATGACAAAGGCGAAATAGCCATATATCCCCCGGTGGATATGGTATTCGACGCCCGGCTCAACCTGCTGGATTATCAGATCAGCCCAGCCGATCTTCCACAGAATACCCTGTGGAAGATCGAGGCCATTTCCATGCGGGTCGTCAAAGAACTGAAGAGCCCCGGCATCTTTGCTGTAGAGATGTTTGTCACCCGGCAGGGAGAGGTATTTGTCAATGAAACTGCCCCGAGGGTGCACAATAGCGGTCACCACACCATCGAAGCCAATTATAGCTCGCAATTCGATATGCTGTGGCGGGTGATCCTCGGCTATCCCCTGGGCAATACGGAAGTGATCCTGCCCGGAGCGATCGTCAACCTGCTGGGATCGGAAGGTTACGAAGGTGAGGCGTATTACGAAGGCCTGGATGAAGTCCTGCAGATGGATAATGTCTTCGTACATATCTACGGCAAAAAAGAGACGAAAGCTGGCCGGAAGATGGGGCATGTGACGATCATCAGCCGGGAAAAACAAGACCTGGTACACAAGGCGCATAAGATCAGGAACACCCTGAAAGTAGTGACTAAATAACCTGGCCGGCGCGAGCCGTATTAAAAAGGATTCTATGAGCAAAGCTTTGGTAGGTATTATCATGGGCAGCGACAGCGACATCACCATTATGAAGGCCGCGGCAGAAATGCTGGAAGAACTGGAAATCCCTTTCGAACTGACCGTCGTATCAGCCCACCGGACCCCGATTAGAATGGTCGACTACGCCACCCGTGCAGCCGCGCGGGGACTCAAGGTCATCATTGCCGGCGCCGGCGGCGCCGCCCACTTACCCGGAATGGTCGCTTCGATCACCACCCTGCCGGTGATCGGCGTACCGGTGAAGTCCTCCAATTCTATCGACGGCTGGGATTCCGTACTGTCGATCCTGCAAATGCCGGGAGGGGTGCCCGTCGCCACCATGGCGCTCAACGGAGCAAAGAATGCGGGCATCATGGCAGCCCAGATCATCGGGGCCTTCGATCCGGAAGTGAGTAAGCGCATCGCCGTTTACAAACAAAAATTGTCGGATGAAGTACTCCGTAAAGTAGGGACTGTGCGGGAAGAAGGATGGGAGAATGGGTTCGATGCATGACGATTGGCCCGGCATGGTCATTTAAAAAAAATACCCTAAATTGAACCTTCATTTCAATTTTACTACTATGCACCTACTTGCTTGTCGATCTTTCCATCGTGTTCTTTCTCTCGTCAATCAGCCTCCTGACCGGTGTGACCATAGCCCGTGCCCAACAACAGTACGACTCCACCGATCATCGCGCAACCGAAGTCTACACCCCCGTACCACCGATCGTGACACCGGGCGCCCAATGCGGAGATGCCCCATCGGATGCCGTGATCCTGTTTAACGGCCAGAACGAGGACGAATGGGTGAAAGTCTCCGATGGAACGGCCGCGACGTGGAAAGTCTCCGATGGCATCCTGACCGTTGACAAAGCAACCGGCAACATTCAGACCAAACGCACTTTTACCAATTACCAACTCCATATCGAATACCGGATCCCTGCCAACATTACCGGGGAGGACCAGGCCAGGGGCAATAGCGGAGTTTTCCTGGCCTCTATCGGCAAGGGAGATGCCGGCTATGAATTGCAGGTCCTCGACAACTACAACAACAAGACCTATACCAACGGACAGGTGGGCAGCATTTACAAACAAAGCGTACCGCTGGCCAACCCCTGCCGCAAGCCCGGCGAATGGCAGAGCTATGATATCATCTGGACAGCGCCGGTGTTCAATGCCGATGCCAGCCTGGCCAGCCCGGCACGGGTGACTGTTTTCCTGAATGGTGTACTTGTCCAGAATAATTTCACCCTGAAAGGGCAAACCCGTTATATCGGTCAACCCTACTATACGGCGCACGGTCCCTCTCCGATCAAGTTACAGGCGCACGGCGATAAGAGCGAGCCGATCAGCTATCGGAATATCTGGGTGCGGCCGCTATAAGCCGCCCCCTGCATACAGTCTGGCTGGGGATAAATTGTTAGGGAGTGACATAAAAATGATGTAAATTGTAGAAAGCGATTCCCTCACCAAACACAGGCTGTATGAAAAAAGTATCACACATTCTGTCCCACAAGGGCAGCAGGATTACATCGGTGACCCCCGACACAACTGTCTTGGAAGCCTTGCGGATCATGGCCGATCAGAATATAGGATCGGTGATGGTACTGGAGGGGACCCATTACATGGGCATTATGACGGAAAGAGACTATTCCCGGAAGGTGATCCTGAAAGGAAAATCCTCTACCGACACCCCAGTATCGGAGATCATGTCCAGGGACTTCCCTGCAATAGCCCCCCACGACACCGTAGAATTTTGCATGCAATTGATGTCTGACAAAAACATTCGGTATCTGCCAGTCTTCGAAGGTAATACGCTGTGTGGCATTGTCAGTATCAACGACGTGGTGCGGGAGACCATCCTAACGCAGGAAGAGACGATCACTCATCTCAAAGACTATTTGCATTCTTGAACCTAGGGCGTATCTCCTTTACTGAAATACTTCTCCAGCAATCGCTCCAGCCTGGTCTGGTTCAGTGGTTTATTCTCGAACCCCGAGACTTCGGGGATGGCATGAGTCCTCTTTTCATCATCGGGGTTCAGTGAAGTCGTGAGCATGATCAACACGGTATCGGCCTTTTTCTCTTTCGGCAGGGTCCGGTACTTTGCCAGGAATTCCCATCCGTCCATGGCAGGCATATTGATGTCCAGGAAGATCAGATCGGGCCGAAGACAACTTTCGACACCACCGGGCTGGCTGACAGCGCCGCCCTCATTCTCCTGGTCGCTACCCGGCAGGTCATCAGGGCTCACGCCGCGGAGATAATCCAATGCCGCCTGTCCGCTCTGCGCAATACGGATATGCCGGACGCAGCCGGACTGTTCCAGCGTCATCTTATTCAGGAAATTAGTAGGCTCGTCATCATCGATGAGAAGAATACAGTTAAGTTGTTTCATGGTCGGGCATTTGTGTAATAAAAGAGCCTCAACGCGTAGGTAGCATGAACATAGAGAATCGTCGGGCACAAATGTATAAATAGTCCTCCAGAGATACAAGATTCACGAAGGATTAACCGAATTTGGGGCGGAAAACATGTAAATTTGAAACTACAACCGTTTATTCAGGTATGACCGAAACGCTTCAAAGGGACGAGATCGTAGTAAGGGATATCATTGAAACTGCCAGGGTGCTATTTAAGCAATCCGGGTTTAAAAAGACGACGATGGGCGATATTGCCCGCAGCCTCGGCAAGGCCAAGAGCTCGTTGTATTATTACTACCCTAGCAAAGAAGATATTTTCGAGGCCGTTCTGCATGCCGAAATGGACGAATTGCTCGATCAGATCCACGAATCCATCAGCCAGGCCACTTCCTCCAAAGAAAAACTGACGATGTATTGCCGGTGCAGGCTGATCAAACTGAACGAATTGTGTAACCTCAGCGACGCACTGAAGACCGAGATAGGCGAGCTCCACGACCTGCATTGCATCATGACGGAACTGAAACACCAGTTCGACACCACGCATGTCGGAATCGTCAGGGAGATCCTGGAAGAAGGTGTCAGCAACGGCGAGTTCAAAAAAATCAACAAGGATAATATAGAATTGGTCGCCTACCTGATGGTCAGCAGTTTCAGGGGATTGGCCGTCCCTTTGATGGTTTCCCAAAGCCAAAGCCCCAGGCTGGATCTGCAGATCGACTCTATTGTAGATATTATGGTTGAGGGAATTGGGCGCTAACGGCCTGGTACGGGCTTTTCCAGGGCCGCGATCCACCTTTTCACCGCGCGGTTAAACCACCCCACCCTCCCATACAAATAATTGAACAGAGTAATGCCCGTCAACCCGCAGGTTATCCCCGCCAATACATCCAGCACATAATGATGCCCGCTGTACACCGCTGCAAACCAGATACCGGCCATGATCATTCCGAACAATATATTCACCCAACGCAACCGGTACCTTAGCCCATAATACAAGACGGTCAGCGGATAAGAAGCATGCAGCGAAGGCATAGCGGCAAAGACATTCGAGCTCTTCGCATACAAACCGGAAAAAACCGACACATGGAAGAACTGGTCGAAACGCCCCAATCCCGCGGTATTACCGGGTGTATGAGCATTGAACCCAAAGCCGTATTGCTGGACATACCAGGGCGGAGCAGCAGGATAGATGTAATAGATGGCAAAACCCAGCAGGTTGACGATCAGGAAAGTCAGGGTATAGCGGGCGAACCACTCCTTGTTCCTGAAAAAAAGCCAGGCAGAAAAAGCCAGGGGCAGCGGTATCCAGCACAAATAGAAGAACCCCGACAGCACATCCAGAAAAGTCTGCTGATGAACCAGCCAATACTCGTTAGGAGTGAGGACCGCGCCTCCCGGGACAGAAATTCCGAACAGGTGCTTTTCAGCCCGGTAGATACTTTCAATGTGTACCGTATTATACCGGTAATTGGGGAATGCCTTCATGGAATCGAAAAGGATCCAGAATACGATGAATACTGAAAAGCCCAGGATAAAACGACGGGTAGCGCCGGACAGATAATAGAGACTGTTAAACAAAAAGACCAGGAAGAGCTGGTCTGTCTTCAATCCGATGAGCCACGCCGAAAGGATCAGGTAAAGAGCCGAAATAGCCGTCACGATCAGTACCCGCCGCATCATACCTTGATCCGTTGGATGAGTTCCTTGCCGTTACCGGTATCGACGCCTTTCAATTCCAGGTATTCTACATTGGGGGACCAGAAAGTGCCGCCGGGGTTGATCTTGACATAGATCCGGTTGAGGATCGCCTGTCTGCCGGTGATGGTGGCAAAGACATGAGGCCGGTTGTCAACGGGCGATTTCATGAGATAGAACAGTACTTTCTTGTAGGAAACAAAATGCAGTTCATACACATCGTTGCCAAGGTCTTTTTCTTTTAGTCCGTACGCAAAATGACGCTGGATAAAGGACAATTCCTCCCGTTGCCGCTGTTCCGCATACCGTATCCATAATACATGCACGGGTTCGTCCTTGTTCAGCCTGCCGTCCTTTTCATTCAGTTCGCAAATAATGGTATTGGTATTCGGGGTGCGTTGCAGATAAAATAAAGAATTGGCATTTCGCGGCGGAATGGGAAAGGTATCTACCGCGTCTTTGACAACGGCCGACGCATGACCAGTGCTGGTCATTGCGGTCTGAGCCCTGGACGCAAAGGCGGAAAAGACGGTTTGCAAACATACGAGCAGCAGCAGCGCGCCAGGCAGGGACTTCCTGGAGGACACCCCCGGCACAGTGACGCCTGAACCCTTGTCAGCCTCAGGGCCTTCGGGTGCGACCGATCTCGGAACAGCCGGACTCCCCTCGGCTTCTGCAGGTCGCGGAGCGGCCTTCGCTGCCACGTCCCGGGCATTCAGCGTACGCCTGGCATCCCGAAGACGGCCGATGGCAGTGGCATTGGCCAGGAAAGCCATGACGGTGACAGGTATGGTAAAGATCGACATGGTCTCGAAAACAGGAAAGTTGGTGTTGGGCCACGATATTTTGAAGTTACCACCCATCCAGCGCGAGGCAATGCCGCAGGCCAGCGCAGAGACCCCGACAATGATCACCCTTTCCGGACGCTGCATCAACCCATCCTTGCATTCGATACCCAGTCCTTCCGCACGGGCGCGGGTATAACTGACCATCATGCTACCGATCAGCCCGATAAAGGCAAAAAGAGAACTTAAAAAATAGTGATGAGCCACCAGGTAATAACAGATGCCCAGGAAGAGGATCAGCTCGCTGTAACGGTCCAGCACCGAATCATAAAGGGCCCCGAAAGGCGAGCTCATATTGCCCAACCGGGCCACCTGCCCGTCCAGCATATCGAAGAGCCCGGCAAAAAGGATCAGCGCTCCCGCCCATCCCACATAGCGGAGATCCCCCCTGCGGCCTTCTTCGGCGCCGGAGATGAAAATGATCGCTACACCGATATTCAGCACAAGCCCGATCGTCGTGACCATATTTGGCGTTAGCCCGGCCCGGATCAGCAATCTTACCAAAGGGTTGATGATCTTATAAATTCCCAGCTGTAGTTTTTTCCGAGTGGTCATTGGTCAGTACTCTCCTAGTTTGACAATCTGTAAAGTTACTATCTTCGGGCTACATTTACGGGTAAAATAATAAGTTATTCGGCCTGGGCCCCGCCCCCCTTTAAAAGTCAAAATGGGCACGAAACCGGATCCCGTATTTCGGGATATCCGGGTGGTCCAGATACGTAAATCGCTTGATAAAGTCGATCCTTATCAACTTGAATATATTGGCAATGGCAAAACCGGCCTCGACATATGGCGTCCGGTTCAGCGCAAACGTCTCCAACTGGCCATTGGTCAGCGGGAATTGCACCTGCTCGGGGTTTTTTGCCGGATTATTCTCGTTCCTCAGGCCGCCATACAGCACCTTCGCCTCGATGACCTCCCGCCATTTCAACTTCTTCAGCAGAGGGACCTTATTGAAAAAGAAGCCGTTGAAATAATGGTCGACGTAGACCGTCGCATAGTGGTCACTCACGAATTCAAGAAAATTCATCATGTTATAGGACTGCAGCTGATAGGCATAGGTCTGGTTGGCATGGTGTATATAAGCCAGTGCAAAAGGCACTTTGCCGATGAGATAGCCGAAATCAGCAGTCACATCGGTATAACCTAACTGTGACTCGTAGAACCGCTTGAATATATTGAAATCGAGATTGTGGTAGTTGTATTCCCCGCCGAACAGTCCTTTGATCCCTACGATATAACGAAAGTCAAAAATCGGATATTTGTTGAAGATAGGCGTACGGTAAAGCTTGCCGATATAAAACTGTTCGTTGGGCGCCCACCGGAGCTCAAGAGATCCTTCGGTAGTGGTGATGGATTGCAATGTATCCGATCCGTTAATATCGGACTTTAAGTAGGCAATAGAACCTGCCGGTGACTGCTGCCAGTACTTGAACCCGATATTGTAGGAGAAATGGTTGCCGAACTCTTTCAGGTATTGAAGCTTGAAAATGTTATTGTAGAGCCATTTGTCGTTGGGGCCGCGCTTGAAGGACAACAGGAAGTTGTCTTCCTGTACAAACTGCAACTCCTCGCCGGGTATCTTGGTGTCCTTCTGATAGGAGGCACGGATGAAATGCTGTGGATAACTGTAAACAGATTTATTGTTCAGCGAGTACGTTCCGCTCAGGAAATATTTCCATTTCTGGTCACCAAAACCATAGGCGGCATACGCCTCGGAATAATACCGCGTACTCAGATGGGTAGTGGTCCTCCCGCCGAAACGCAACCGAAACCCTTCCACGGGATTAAAACTGTAGAAGGTACTCGCAGGGCCTATTTCGAAAGGGCCGGCCTGTTTATAGCCCGCCAGCAGCAATGTACCCCAGTCCATCAACCGCCGGTAAGACTTCATATGCTGCAGACTGTCGATATTGGCGTATACTTTGGACTCCGAGCGGGTGAGGGTGTCATGCCGCGAATTGACCCAGAAACTGTCGCTATGACTTTCCGCGCTATCCGGTATCACCAGCGGCGGCCCCTTGAAAACATTGTCCGGGATCGGCTGGCCGATGGTGAACTTTTTATAGGAGACAGTCCGTTCGCCAAACAGGCCAAGCCCTTTCGGGCTGAGGCCAAAATCGGCTAATACATCGCTTTTGACAAGCAGGAACCTTCCATTGGGCATTTTTTCAAAATCCTGGTCGATCTTCAGTTCCCGGACCAGGTTCATATTGATGCTCTTGCTCACGAGCAGGCGCAGCTTCTGAATGGCATAATTGCCGTCAAGGGTGATCCACATCGTTCCCCGGAAGAGAAAATCGTTGGGGTTCCGCGGCCTGAAAGACAGCCGGACCAGTTTCTGACTATCCAACATGACGGTATCCTCGATATAGTACATGTAGAAAGTAGGACCCGCATCTGCAATAGGGCTCAGAAAAACATTGGTGAACACGGAAATATTGTTGTCATAGACGTTGAAGTCCTGGTAAAGCCGGTTCAGGAAGCCGGAGATACCCTGCATATCGACAAACTCCCCGAAATCGACCTTTTTTTTGCCGAGAACGATGGTCTTTGTCTTTTCAGGATCTTTGCGGTAATAGACATCCGACAATGTCTCTTCGAGATAAACCGGGCTCAGCGTCCTTCCCTCCATTTTACTGGTATCCCAGTTC
>Ga0302312_10001975_pt1 | contig 12084 bp, 7 predicted proteins | sample III_Palsa_N2_1_FD_200529 | JGI IMG/M metagenome (GOLD analysis project Ga0302312, IMG submission 200529) | Peat permafrost microbial communities from Stordalen Mire near Abisko, Sweden - III_Palsa_N2_1 | ecosystem: Environmental > Terrestrial > Soil > Palsa > Peat permafrost | place: Sweden... | reverse complement strand
TAAGTAAAATCATTTTCTACATCCTGGTAATTTTTGGTTAGCTCGCCTTCGGCGCTGATGGTGCTGAAATGCTGTTTTTCAACCTGGAAGTCGGCTGGGACCGGGGCGGCTTCATCATAACCATAAAAATAGTTGCTTCGGTAGTTATAATCAATGTTGCCGCTTATCGAATTGACCGCACCGATGCTTTTGCCAAAAATTTGGGCTTCGTCGCGCTCCGATTTTTGATCATTGATACTTCCGTCCTGGGCAAAATGCTTTAAAAAGCCACCCACCTGCAGGGCCTGGTCGCGCCCGTTGTCAAAATATGCCTCACCGAACGTAGTTTTTAAATTGCCAATACCGGCTTTTATATAATTGTTATACAGATCGGAGTCGCGTTCAGCAGGCTCCTTCATCGCGTTAAAGGGCTTGATGTCGGTATTTAGCTCCAGCCGTTTATCAATCGGTATATAGGTAACCGGTGCTTTAAAAGGATTCTTGTCCCCGAGGTCGGGATTGATACGGATCATCACCGCATCGGCAAGCACCGGCTTATAAGCAGTGGTTACGACGATCTCTTCCGAAAGGCTGTTGCCGCCGGGAGCGGGCGACATTTTTTTGGCGGTGTCTATTTTAACTTTTGCAGCCGCATCGCCAAGGCTGCGGGCGACAGTCTTTTGTACCGCAACAGGTTTGGCTGCAGTTTTGTGCAATACCACAACGTGCTGCGGAGCAGGATGCTTTACGGGTTTATGCTGCGCTTTTTTCGCCGGCTTTTTCCCTTTCTTTTTCACCTGCGCATCGGCAGCAGCAAAAAGCAATGTTGAAAACAAGCTAAGCAGTATGCAGATATATTTTAGTTTCATTCCTCGTCCTGTCTATCCTTCTGTTACTGTTTTTTTACATTGGTCGTGTCCGGCTGAGCCACCTTGTCGCCCGGCGACAGCAGCAGCAACTTTTGTTTGGCCGCCGGTAGAATATCATCGTCGCCTTTATAATTGTCGATAACACTTTGCAGCGTTGCTTTTGCCTGGAATGTATCCTTTAATGCCACGTAATCGTCCGCCAGCAAAACAAATGTTTTGGTTACCCAATAGTCGTAATTGGGCAGGTCCTTGACCAGCTCGAAACAGGTCTTTTGCGATGCTTTATAGTTCCGCTTAAGGTATTCTATCCGCGCGATATTATACTTTGCTTCGGCAGCGGCGACTGTTTTGGTGTTGGTAACGGTATAGTTAAATTCGTTAACAGCTGTGGTCGTATCGCCTTTTTCCAGATACGCATAACCGGCGTACACCCCTGTTATAAATTTGTCTTCCTGCGACGATTTTTCGTTCTGGCGCACAGCCATTACATAATTCAGCGCATCATCCGGCATTTGCATCGTCGAATAGCACAATAGCAGGTTATTGATGGCGAAAGTATAATCAGCTTTGTACTCGGAGTTGGTTTCCAGTTTTTTCAGGAAGGCCACCGCATCATTGTATTTTTTTTGCGCCATGTACAATTTAGCCATGCTGATGAGCGATTGTTCGGTGTAGTCGCTTGTCCAGTCGTTCAATATTATATTGTAGTCGTTTACAGCCTCGTCCGGCCGGTTTAAGTTAACCAGGCTTTGTGCTCGTATAAACCTGGCTCCCTTTTCATATATGGGTTTGTTGGGGAATTTCGTGAGATAGGCATCAACGGCACCGACGGTTCCCTGCCAATCGCTCCGCTGATAAAGGTTATTGGCGGCGGTGTACATGATGTTTTCCTGGTCGGCCTGCGTATAGTTGGCAATGGGCACCGTGGCCGCATAATTAATAAAGGTTTGACCGTCGCCCTTGTCGGTATAAATTTTCTCTATCTGTTTTAAGGCTTGTTTAGCCTCATCGGTTGATGAATAATCCTGCACCACCTTTTTAAACGATTCAATCGCCAGGTCATCATCACCGGCATTGTAGTCTATCAGGCCGATGGTAACCAGCGCCCGCGGTACATAGCTGCTGGTGGGATATTTTTGCACCATATCCAGCATGGCGCTTTTGGCTTTAAGCGTATCGTTTTGCAGGTAATACGTGTAAGCGATCTCGAACGAGGCGTCGTCCGCGTAATCTGATTTCGGGAATTTGCTCAGCACGTCCTGCAGGGTGGTGATCTTGGTAGCCGGGGCGCCTTGCAATCCCTGTATCATCCCGCGCTGAAAAAGCGCATAGTCTTCGCCCTGGCTGTGGCGCTCGATGATGCGGTTGTAGTATTCCAGTGCGCGGCTATAACTTTTTAACACAAAATAGCTGTCACCCAATCTCGTTATCGCATCATTTATCGTTGCAGGGTCCTTTTCGTCACCGTCCAGGAACTTTTGGAAATAGGTTGCCGCGGTTTTATATTTTTCGCCGCCAAAGGCCGCGTAAGCCAAAGCATAGTTGGCATAATTATAAACATCGGTTTCGGGCGCGCCGGGCATGTCCAAAAACTTCTGGAAAGTTTCAATCGACTCGTCGTACTTGCGTACCTCGTACATCGACTCGGCCATCCAATAAGTAGTAAGTGTTTCGATGCGCGTATCTACAGGATATTTCAACGACCGGAGGAAAATCCCAATGGCATTTTCAAAGGCGCGCTCGTTATAAAACTCGAGTCCTCTGTAATAGGTGACTTTTTGATAGGCAGCCTTCGCGCTCTCGTTTTTATTTGGAATAGGCTCCAGGATATCCACCGCCTCGGCGTAATTGTGCGAATTGAGCAGCTCCTCGCCAAGTAAGGTTTTCATTTCGTCCGTACGCTTCGACGTAGGATAGTTTTTCAGATAAAGCCGCGTCGCATCAAGCGCCTGGTTGTTGAAGTCCAGGTCGTACGATAGTTTTGCGTATTCGTACAAAGCGTCTTCCTGTAAGTAAGGGTCAAAAGTAAATTTCGAGGCCAAAAAGTAAGCATTGCGGGCGCTTTGCTTGTCGTTCATTTTCAGGAAAACATCCCCGAGCACGTAATCGCCATTTTGGCTGAAAACATCATTCTGCTGCTGCAGCCTCTCCAGTTCATTTGCCGCTTTCGGGTAATTGGCAACCTTGTAAAAGGCATAACCCATTTGGTAACTGTCTTGTGTGCTTTGTGTACGACCGGCATCTTCGTCCTCAAAACGGGTGTAGTATTTTGCGGCATCAGGATAGTCAGCTTTAGCAAAATAAGAGGCAGCAATCAAACGCAGCATTTCCTTTTCATTTTGCTGATGCGTATTTTCGAGGATCGGCACGGCGTATTTGATCACATCATCGTACCGGCTATCCAAAAAATAAACGGCAGTGATGTAGTACGGATAGCTCGCCTCGTATTTTTTCGAATTTTTCAGTCTTTGGAAATTTGCGAGGGCAAGGTGATAATCCTTGTTCATGTAAGCGATGTAGGCAAAGTAATAGGTGGCATCGTCGGTAAATTCCGACCGGCGGCCCTTTACCTCGCTGAAAAGTTCCTGGGCTTGTTTATAGTCGTTTGTTTCAAAATAAGCATATCCTTTGCGGAATTTGTATTCGATGTTTTCTTCGCCGTTCAGGTCATCGGCAGTTATTTTATTAAACCATTCAATCGCTTCGGCAAATTGTTCCTTACGGGAGTAATACCTGCCGATTTGATAGTAGGCCAGCTTCACCAACGGATTTTCCGGATGTTCTTTTATAAAGCGCAGGAGCATGCTCTGGGCATCGTCATTTTCCAGGTTCATGGCGCATAAAGCCTCATAATACTGGGCGTTCTCTTTCACCAGCGATAGTTCCGACTCAAACGTTGATTGCGTGCTTGTTTTGATCTTCGATTCTTCAACCAGCCTGAATTGTTGTGCAGCGGCCACGTATTCGCCTTTATCGAGCAAATCGGTCGCAGTATTGTAAGTATTATAAACCTGGAACGATGGGTTTTGCTGGGCGTGTAAATTTGCGGCGAAAAGTATAGGAACAAAAAAGGCGATGTATTTAAATTTCATCATGAGCAGCGAAAAACGATTGCCAAAAATAGATAAATGCAAAAGTGATTTCCACAATAGTAATGCACACCCTGTGGAGAACATCATTTTCGTAACGGTTAAATTACACGCAATTGTATGGGTGTTGAAAATTTAAAAATTGTTGGTAAGTGTTTATTTAGTCCGAAAGTCCGAAAGTCCGGAAGTCCGGAAGTCGGAGGTTGGAAGTCGGGAAGTCGGGAAGTCGGGAAGTCGGGAAGTCCGGCAGTCCGAATGCGGCATGCATTTGCGGTTATGTCGGTCCCATCGTATAGTCACCCGATTGGCTCCGCCTTTCGGCGGATGGATCAGTGTCTCACCCGCAGGGCGGGTAAAAGGGTTGAGAACTTTGCAGAAGTTATTTTGAAAGTTTTACCCAATAATATTGATAATTGATTGAAAGAATTGGCGTTAACATTAATCAATGAACAGATGTGTTATTAGAATTCAACCGTTTTCGTTTTTAGCCCTGCTTGCAACTGCCATAATATTTTCGGGTTTTGGTGTGGGTGGACGGCAGAACGGAGAAATTGTCTTACAAAATGAAGCGCTATCCATCACCCCGAAAGAGTTTTTTGTATCCCGGGTGGTTGATGAGCGCGAAGACCGGCATGCGATAGCTTCGCTATTAGCTACAGGCGATAACGCTAAAGCTTATCCTGTTGATTTACAGGGTGGCGGATTTGTGGCAATCAAAACATTTATTGAACATAACCTGCCCCGAAATACTGCGTTACGGCCGGTTGTTGTTTCGCTTAGAAAATGCATGGTATCTGAAACTCCTCTAACAGGCGGGCGCGTCCAGGGAAAGGTTGATCTGGTATTGGCCTTCAGCCTGCAGGATGGAGATGACTCCAAATCCCTGGTTACGTATAATGGGAGCGCCAATTATGTGCGCACCGCCGGGCCGGCGCAGGAAATTGAACCTACCCTGAGACATGCGCTGGAGACCGGGCTGACCTGGTTTAATAGCTGGATAGATCAGCATGCGACCATTGACATAAAACTGGCCAGGGCTGTCGCGGTCGCTTTTACGGATCATTCAGAAATTCCGGAGGGCGATACGATTTACTATTCGCCTAAACGGCCTTTAACCTGGGACGACTTTAAGTCGACCATCCCTTCGGGCCGGTTTGATGCCGAAGTTTATCCTACTATTGGCTATAGTGAGCATACCGACGTAAAAAATGCGGTTATTCAGCTCCGTATCGATGTGCAGGTTTGTTTGCCTAAAAGCGCCTGTTGGGTAAAGGAGGGCAGCAGCAATGAATACACCTTAAACCACGAACAGCGGCATTTCGATATCGCAAAAATAGCAGCGGAGCATTTTAAACAAAAAGTAAAATCGGAAATGCTGCCGGTGGCAAACTATGATGGATCCATTAATGTCGATTACCTTGACGCTTACCGGGAAATGGACAGTCTGCAAACGAAGTACGACAAGGAGACCCGCCATGGCGCGAACCGGTTTGCCCAGGAGGAGTGGAATGAGAAGATAGATAAGGAGCTGAGCAGTTGGATGTAGGCAGCAGGCAGTTGGGAGTAGGCAGTATGCAGTTGGCAGTTGGCAGTAGGCAGTTGGCAGTAGCAGTAGCAGTGGGCAGTAGCAGTATGCAAGGGCAGTGGGCAAGTAGGCAGTTGGTAGGGGTAAGTAAGGAGTTGGCAGTAGGCAAGTTGGCAGTAGCAGTTGGCTGTACGCACTTAGCAGTGAGCATGGTTTATGGCAGTAGATATAGTGGATTTGAGATACAACTCACTGTTCCCACTCACTGTTCCCGCTCACCACTCTCCGCTCACACACTCACACACTCACCACTCACACACTCACTACTCACCATTCACCGCTCACCAGATTAATTTGCTATTTTTAGCCACTAAACCGACATTAGTAATTCAAACACGAATGCCAACTATTTACGATAGAATAACTGAGTTTAACAAAGGCCGCCTGCCTGAGATGCTGCAACTCAAATACAAAGCGATGGCGGCTAGTATGTTCGCATTTTTTAGGGGGACATGCCATTTGTTTTATGAGGATCTTTCTAACAATGATATGCTTCCGGCATCCCCTTTATCCTGGATTTGCGGGGATCTTCACCTGGAGAATTTTGGCAGCTTTAAGGGCGACAACCACATGGAGTATTTCGATCTGAACGATTTCGACGAAGCCGTACTGTCACCCGCAGCCTGGGAGCTTACACGAATGGCTACCAGCATATTTGTCGAAAACGAAAATCTTGGCTTTCCGGAAAGTAATGCGACCCAGGCAGTGGACATGTTTTTAAATACGTATTCATCTGTGCTGAAAAATGGCAAAGCCATCGGCGTTGATCCGCGGACAGCTGACGGGATAGTAAGGGAGTTCTTAGAAAACGTTGAAAAACGGAAGCAAAGAGAGTTGCTGAAGAAACGGACGTATCTAAAAAAAGGCAAGCTTTTGCTGTTAGCTGATAGCCGGCATTTTGACCTGGAAAAGAGCCTTAAATCGGAATTGATGGTTTTTGTTGAAGCGGCGGTAAAGCATATCGATTGCCTGCATTATCATTACGAAGTGCAGGACGCTATCTTCAGGCTGGCTGGTACTGGAAGCGTTGGTGTAAAAAGGTATATGTTCCTGTTAAAAAATCTCGACGTCAAAAAGAAGTACCTTTTGATCGACATGAAACAGGCGCTGCCTTCGTCACTCGCGCCTTATCTATCGATAAGGCAGCCCGCATGGCCGTCGGAGGCTGAGCGAGTGATTGCGGTACAAAAACGAATGCAGAATGTAAGCCCGGCCTTGTTAAGCCCTGTTTTTTATAAAGAACAACCTTATGTAATAAAGCAATTGCAGCCCTTGGAAGACAAGATAAATTTCGATGTTTTAAAGGGTCGCGGAAAAGACATTGAAAAGGTTATAAAGGAAATGGGGGTATTAACCGCGTCGGCCCAATTGAGGAGCTCCGGAAGACAAAACTCGGCCATTGCCGATGAACTCATTGCTTTTGGCCAAAATAACGACTGGCGGGCCGGGGTTCTGAGATATGCCGAAAAATATCTTTTACAAGTTAAAAAAGATTACCAGGAATTTTTGGAAGGCTATAAAAAGGGAATTTACGGCAAAAGATAGCTTCAGGGTAGCAACATTTCGGCGAAAGTCAATTTTGTTTTTTCTTACCTGAAAGCTAAATTCATAACGAACACCGCTAACTTTCGTGGTTTTTTACCAATACATATGACGATTTCTTACACTTGGCGCAAAAATATCGCCTTACCGGTACAATGGCCGAAAACTTCTTCATTAGCCAACTCCGGTGCACCCGGAAATGAAAGGGAGAGCCACATTTTTGGCAGTAGTATTGAGTTCTTTTCTTCTCTTCAGGGGACAAGGCCGTAGTAATTTTTCTTGGCTAAGCTAAAACAAATTATTGAATTAATCCAAATAATTCAGAAGGGCGCTGACTGGAGGAGAAAATTGAATTTGGAATTAATGAATGTTATTTATTAATACGAATCAAGAGTCAAGATATTAGAGTCAAGATGAAAAAAAACCGGCTTCCTTACAGCTTTGCGGGAAACGAGCGGTTTAAATTATTCCATTTTTATCGATCGCTTATCCCTGGTGACATTTTTTCTTGGTTCTTGACTCTTGGTTCTTGATTCTTCAATTCAACGCCATACAAAAAAATTACGTTTGCAGCTGTAGCAGAAATATTTTCGAAGGGGTAACCAAAACAGTAAAGCCTTGACGAGAAAACCCCTGGGGCGCCTTGAACTGGAGGCTGTTTTGCACCGCGGACACACGTGTATTTTCTTTTCGTTACCAATATTATCTTCAGTAGCGGGACTTGTCTTCATCTAAATTATATTTATAGGGGACGCCTTTACCTATAGGGGATGCCTTCACAAGCTATGCAAATTTAATCAAAAGCGCACGTTTTTCATTTAAAAGATTATTAATAATTCGTTATATTTTTTGGAATTTGATAAAAAATATTCTTGCGAAGGCGGAACCTTCGCATGGATTTACCCTTTATATAAAAAATTTTCAATTACCTAAAAAGCTTCGCCAAGAGCGATAGTGAGATTAGAATAGCCTTTGCTTATGCCATAATCCAGGCAAACGTTGGTACCTGATTTTTTGTTGAATTTAATGCGTAAACCTGCCCCCGCTGCCGGATTAAGGTAAGCAAAGTCGCGGGTGTTAGGTTGGCTGGCAGAGTTGACATTGGTAAAAACTAACTGTTATCATGGCGAACGAAGTTAATTAGTGCGTTAAGAACTTCGTCAGAAAGCTTCGCCAAGGCCAAGGATCAATGTTGAGTAGTCCTTACTTAAACCATAATCGATACAAATATTCGTATCCGATTTTTTGTTAAACTTTATGCGCAGGCCGGCTCCTGCAGCGGGATTCCAATAGGCAAAGTCGTTGGTAATGGGTTGCCCCGCAGAATTTATATTTGCAAACAACACAAAGCCGAGCAGGCCGTTGCGCGTAATGTCGCGCCGGTATTCAGTTTCAAAATAAATCAATCGCTTTCCGCGATACCGGTTTTGCTCAATTCCCCGGCCCGATCTGTTATAGGGGTCCATCCCAATTGCCGGCAAGTCGAGATATGGCGCCGGGCTATCAAAAACGGTCCAGTAATAAGCCCAGAAGGCCAGTATGTTTTTGGGTCCATTATTGGAGAGCGACACGTATTTCCTAAAATCGGCATATAGAGACTGCCAATTATTATTGCTCCCTACCGCCTCTATATTGTAACGGTAAATAAAATTTATATAAGCGCCCGGAAAAGGGTTTAAGTCGTTTTTTCGCGAATCATAAAGCAAATCTAAGCTGGGGCCGGATGAAAATGAGTTGACATCAGTTGCTGTACCGTATTTGTAATTGGTGAATTTGCTTATATTATTGCCGACATTGTTGTTATCACCGTTTTCAATGTCAATGTAGTAATCCAGGTTGTAACCCAGACCGGCATAAAAATACGATGTGATCCTTTTTAATACGGCCTGGTAGAAACGGATGTAGCTGTAATCCACTAAGAGTTTATGGCCCTCGGGCTGGTCCCCGCCAAGGCCCCAGGTATATTGCGGATAAACTAAAAATCGCGTGTCGCCCTGTATAAGCCAGCTATTATTGTTTAGCCAAACATTTGACCGGATAGGCAATCCAAAACGTCCTTTTAAGTTAAAATATGGGGTAAAGCTGACGGACGATATGTAAGTCGTAGACCGTCCGCCCATATAAAAGCCTGCGGTGGTTGAGGTTACCAGTGCCGTACCGCCGCCGGGGACCGAAGTTGAAACCGGTAAAAATGAAAAGTAGATCTTCTTCTTCGCATCTATTGAATCGTTGCGCGGTTTTTTCGATTTCAGCAATGCTCTCCCGATGTCGATGATATCTTTTTGCCCGGTAGTATCAATATTCAAGTGTGTTTTATCAATTGGGCTTTGCCCATACACCAAACAGGGGAAGCAAAATAAGAATAGCAATTTACCGGCGTTGCTCATTGGATGTTAAAAAAATAAAGCTACCCGGAGAGTTTGAAGATGAAATGAAAAACGCCCGCGTCGAAAAAATGAAACAGCCTGTTCGATTAGCGTTAGTCTTTGATGAAATTTAAAACGGCTTTGCTAAATTCCGGGGTGCGGATAGCAGTATTGTGATTGCCAGGTACGTAAACCAGGGCTGAGCCGGCGATGAGCTTATTGAGGCCTGTCTCCGATCCGTTTTCTTTATCCTCTGTTCCGCGTATGATCAATACAGGGATTTTAACCGCAGCCAGTTGAGCCGGGCTGGTTGAAGGCTGGTATTTTTGCTGCATGGCGAGAGCCAGGTTATCGAAATGCTGACTGTGAATGTATTTCATCATATCGTCCACATCGTGCAGGGTGGTGTCGCCCATCAGGGAAAGATAAGCGTGTACCCTGCGCGGCCAGTTTGGACTGGTATAGGCATCGCCCATTCCACCCATCACGGCTTTGCGCAGCCTTTTATCGAGCATTAAAAGACGCGAAGTAATGATTGAACCACGGGAGTAGCCAACGGCATCATAATTTGCGACATTCAGAAAGGTCATCAAACCGATGATATCCTTTGCTTCGGCATCATGGGCATAAGCGGAGTCGGTATGCGGTTTGTCCGAACGGCCGTTGCCCCGCTGATCCAGGATGATCACTTTATAACCGGCGTTCAGCAAATCGTTATAAACGACGCAGTTTTTCCAGCCCTGGCCGGTGCCGGAAAAACCATGAACGAGTAGCACCGGGTAACCGGTACCTTTTACTTCGTAATAGATCTTTGTGCTATCGAAGGACGTGAAATAGCTGCCTTCGGGAGTGGTTTGAGCGAATAAACCGGTGGTTGAAAGAATCAGCACGACTAAAAATGACAAGATTCTAAAGTGTTTTTTCATCGTCTGTAACTCGCATTATTAGGAGAATTTATTCGGTAAAGATGACCAATCATGTTGAATGTTGGTCATCAGCAAGGCGTTATCAAAACAAACAGACCCTTTCGGAAAAACGGCCTCATCTTCAAAAAAACTTGACTGCACATTGCTTACTTCCAGCGGTTGTACTTCCCATGTGTAGGTATTAAGCAATAAACCCTCAAAACAATTACCATTAGGAGAATAGCCGGTTGAACCCGCTTTGAAGAACGCCGATGCCATGGACAAATCTTTAAATATAGAATCCTTATTAAGGGTATTTGCCAGTTTGGCATCCACGCTAATGAGTGTTCCGTCCGAGCTCTTAAACGCTACATGATAATTATCGGCATCTTCTTTCACGTCAAACTTAGCATGGAAATGTTTTCCGGGAAATACCCTGCCGCCAACCAAAGAATTGAATCCCGACGATGTATCCCTCCTGGGTATATAAACACCTTCTTTGGTTTTGCCGTTTTCATCCCATTCTACTGCAATCCGGTGAGCACCATTTTCGGAACCGGCGCCCAGAAAAGCTGGTAAACCTTTCGGCCTCACCTGACTCAACCTGATTAAACATATACCTGCTATCGCCTTACCATTGACCAATTTAGGCTTAAACGGTGCGGGTAAAATTGCGCTCACAACATCAGGGTCAACGGCATAATTAACCAAAATGCGTCTTTCTATTAGTCCTGTTATAACCGGGATCTTCATATCTATTATTAAAGATAACTCATTTACGCCACATGCATTCTATCCAAATCTTTCAACGGTTCAATTATTTATTTTTCGGAATAATCATCTTCCCGACATCCGCACATCTGCACATCTCTCCATCACTCATCCTTCATAAACTTATCCATCCCGTCCGCCGGTTTCCAGTCGCTTTTTGGCTCATAATAATGCCAAAGCAGGGCCGATACTTTACGGATCAACATGTCCGCTTCGTTATCCTGCACCCAGCGCTGATCTTTATTGTGGTTGGTGATAATGGAAAATACATAATCGCCGTGCAGCGCATTTACCAGTACGGTTTCTGATTTTGATTCGTTTAAAGCCCCTTGCTTGGATATGGTGTGTATGTACGGCGGAATTTGCGACAAGGCGTAATTATCCCAGAAAATTCGCCCCATATTCCGCACCATTCTTTCGCTGGCCGCCGGGCTAACTGCTGTCCCCTGGCTGATCATCGTAAACAGTCGGCACATTTCGTATGGTGTGGTTACGCCCCAGCCGTATTTAGTATGCATGGAATCACGGCCCGTGGCATGGGAGTTATCGCGCATCACTTTGAAACCATTTGTTGCCAGCCAGTTGTTGATGTAATCCGTGCCCACCAGCTTTTGAAGCCACAGACTGGCTGTATTATCGCTCATGGTTATCATCAGCAGCGCAACCTTGCTTACTTCGATGGTGTCGCCGTTCTTAAATGACCCCAAAATATCCTCGCCTTTATATAATATAGAATCGTTGTAGGCCAGTTTTTGGTTGTATTGGATTTCGCCTTTCTCAATTTTGTCCATCAGGCCGCATTGTATGCTAACTTTTATCATGCTGGCGGTAGGAAAGAGGGTATCGGCGTTGATCGCAGCTGTTTTACCTGTTTTTAGATTTTGCACGTAGATACCTACCTGGCCGTTAAAGCCTTTGATGGCATCCTGCAATTGCGAGGTGAGCTTTGCATCGGTTTGGGCGAGGGAGGCGGAGGTG
>Ga0302312_10001942_pt1 | contig 12163 bp, 8 predicted proteins | sample III_Palsa_N2_1_FD_200529 | JGI IMG/M metagenome (GOLD analysis project Ga0302312, IMG submission 200529) | Peat permafrost microbial communities from Stordalen Mire near Abisko, Sweden - III_Palsa_N2_1 | ecosystem: Environmental > Terrestrial > Soil > Palsa > Peat permafrost | place: Sweden... | reverse complement strand
ATACCACAGGTTTTTATAAGTTATGCCATGCCGAAAATGCAAGAAGAGCGAGAAGTCTATTTGTTTATATTAAAAATTTCCGAGCATCTGCGGCAATCTGGAGTTGCTGTTCGATTCGATCTGTTCGATTTAACTGCAGATATGTTACCCCATGAATATAAGCAAAAATCAATTGAAGAGGGTAGTCATGTATTAATGATAGGTACTCCAACGTATCTGCAGCATATTCAAGAGGGCACACCTAGTGAAGAGACATTAATCAATACAAAACGAAGTGGTTTAGGTCAACAAGATAGTGTCGTACCAATATGGTATGCGGGAGATTTTGCGACGGTTTTTCCACCCAATTATATTAATGTATTAGGTGCAGACTATCGCCCTTTTCAAGCCAAATATTACGTAGATATTGCAACTTTGGTCATGCGTTTATATGGGTGGTATGGGGAGCAAGCTGCGCCTGAGGAATTACAAAGAGAATGGGAAGCCTATCAAAATGAATTAACACAAATTGAACTGGGGCTTACTGATGAGGCAGCACAACAATTATTACGCGAAGAAGCACGACAATTGCGTGATGAAAAAGTGCAAAAAGAGGCTTATGTTGGACAACGACTTGATAAAATAGCTCAAGATCACCCTCAATATATTACTTATCCTCAAATTTGGCAGGTACCTAATCGCAATAATGATTTTGTTGGGCGGGAGGAGTTGCTAACCTGTTTAAGTGAACAATTAATTCTAGTTAATCCGAAAGAGCCCATTCGTTATTGTGTGCTTTCAGGAATGCCTGGTGCTGGTAAAAGCCAAATTGCTAATGCGTTTGTTCATCGTCATGGTACTCGCTACCATAAAGTGGTGTGGTGGATAAATGCTGAAACGGAGGCTAGCTTCTACAAAAGTTATCACGATTTAGCTGAACAATTAAAATTAAATATTGAAAATAAAAATGAAGAGGAAATTGTCCAATTAGTTAACCAATGGTTAGAACGCCCTGAAAATGCGAATTGGTTAATGGTTTTAGATAATGCCGAAAATCCTAAATGGATAATTCCTAAATTACCACAACGTGGTGGCAGCGTATTAATTACTTCACGACGTGATGATTGGAAAAACTTACCCATACTTTCTATTGGCACTATGTCACGAGAAGAATCTAAGCAATTGTTGACACGTCTTAGCGGCAGTGAGGAAAGTATTGCTGTTAATGAGGTTGCCGAATTATTGGGCGATTTACCACTTGAACTTGCACATGCTGCTTATCATATTCGCGCTGAACAATCGAGCTTTGACAACTATGCGAAAGCAATTCGACAAAGCCAAAGCACATTATTAGCGCAAGGTGCGGGAAAGATTACTCATTTACAAAACGTTGAAATTACTTTAGAAATGAGTATTAAAGCGGTTGAAAAACAAAATCCACGTGCTATTGAGTGGTTGAAATTAATGAGTTTTTTTGCACCTGATGATATTCCCTACGATTTATTACGAGAATGGGTGCGCCAGCAAGAACCAACACTCAATGGTATATTATTTGATGAGGCCTGTGGTGGGATAATTGCTATTTTAGTGCGATATGGTCTTATTCAAGAAAATAAAAGTGGTATGAATATACACCGATTAGTTCAAGAGGTGATCCGTCAGCAATTATTACAGGTAGAACAATATACTACGTATTTAGATCAAACAGCAGCTGTTGCAGAAAGACAAGTCGATTTTAAGGAGGAAAAGCCCTCGACATGGCCAAAATCTTGGCAACTAACGCCGCATATATTGCGTGTTGCGGAGTATTTGAAGATCGCTAAACATGCCTTGGAAAAAGCGATTACCTTGTTCCAAACGGCGGGAAATATACAACAAACCTATGCACAATATGCAACAGCTTTAACCAATTTTACGCAAGCGTTGGAGTTAGCACAAACTGTCTATGGTGATGAGCATGAAGCCGTCATAAATCATATATCAAACGTTGGTAATGCACTCTTTGAATTAGGGAGTTTACAACAGGCTCTTGAGCGTTTTGAAGACGCATTGCGCGTGAGTCGTTTGCGACATGGTGATGAGCATGAGCAAATTGCGATGAATCAGACTTATGCTGGCAATGTATTAAGAGAGTTAGGTCAAATTGATAAGGCGCTACAATATCAGAAAAAATCCCGCCGCATGATAAGTCGCTTATTGGGCGATACTTCCCCACAACTAGCCATAGCTCTCGATAATTTAGGCGCTACCTTGTTAAAGCTCGGTGACGCTGAGCAAGCCTTGCTGATTATTATGGAAGCTTTATTTATTATCAAACTCACTTATGATTATGAGCATCCACAAATTGCAATGCTGATTTCTACTCTCGGCGATGTGGCGCTTTCCCATAGAGATAAACAAGGCGCTTTAGGATATTACGAATCTGCTTTAGAAATTAGGCGTCAATTGCATGGAAATAAACATGCTCAGTTTGCTATTGTTTTAAATAAAATTGGTCTGGTCTTATGTGATCTTCGTCAACCGCAAAATGCTATCGAGCGTATAGATGAGGCACTTGAAATAAATATGACCATTTATGGTAAAGATCATATTATCACCGCTTTAACTTTAGCAAATAAGGCTGTTGCTTTGTATGGTGTTGGTAATTATGAAGAATCACGTCGTTTTGCTGAAGATGCTTTAAATATTACTCAGCAATATTATGCTGAAGATCATCCTGAGGTGATAAAACAAATTAAATATCTTGGTATGACGTTAATAGCCTTAAATGAAAAACCAGGGGCATTACAGTATTATGAGGATGCTATTCGTCGCACACGTATGGCTCAAGATAAAAATAGTTATGGTCTTGTGGAATTATATAATGAAATAACAATTGTAATGATAGCTTTTGAGGATTTTGGTAATGCCATAAAATATTATCAGCTTGCACTTGAAGAAGAACAACGCATTGAAGGTGGGTTTGATGCAGAAATAGCTGCTGACCAACGTAAATTAAAATCAATACATTTTCTTCCCGATTCATCACTTACACCAACAGATGCGGATTATTTGCGCCAAGCACTAATTCAGCAACAGGGTCGTATCCATGAAAGTAAGATGCAAAGTCATGCGCCTACTTTCGATGACTTACAAGATATGCTAGTGGATATACCAGCAGCGCAAGGTCCAGCGGGTGTTTTAGGATTCCTGACACAACTCGTGACGGATCCATCACAAGCTGCCACGCTTTTCGCGACGCAAGAACCAGCACAAGTAGATGACTCTAATCCTGAGTTCGTAGCAATACAGGACACAATGCAAGCGGTACGCAGTGATTATCTGCAGAGACTGCAAGGGTTACTTTCAGGTGCAGGAGAACCAACACAGCAACAACCATCACACCAATCAAAACCAACTGCTACAGCAGATTCTTTAAAACAACAAGCTTTATTACTGCAGGCGCAGTTAAGCCAGCTTAAAGAAAGTGTTCCTAATGATGCGCTTCAAGATGAACTAGCTGAAATAAGACAACGATTGGCTTTGGCTGAGCAAAATGAGGGGCCGGAGCATCCTGCTGTTTTATCTGCATTAAAGAGCTTGGTGTTAATACTGCTTGAAACCAAGCAATTCGATGAAGCTCAACATACCAGTGAGCGAGCATTATCACTGAGTATTAAGCTGCATACAGATCATCATTCAGAAACGGCTAATGTTTATATTCTTCAAGGGCGCTTAATGCTGGCAACTAATAAATTTGCTAAGGCAAGAGAGATTTTTGAGCGAGCCTTTGTTATTTTTCAGCAAACGGCAGACAACGAACACCAAAATACAAAAGTTGCTAAAAGTTATTTACGTCAACTATACGGCTTTGCTCATTTTCCAGATCCTGCTATTCCTCAAGATGATCCGGAGCTTAAAACCTTGCAAGGTCTACAAGCAAAACTGCGTGTTTGCCGATTAATTTTTGGTGAGAATAATTCAAGAGTACGCCAATGTTTGTCTGATTTGGAAAAAGCCATGGCGCAGTCTAACCAGCCAGAAATAGAGCTCATTTTATCATTGCCTGAATTATTAACAACAACAGATGATAAATTATTTGTAACCATAAAAAATGATTTAGAAGACGTAACCCAATTTGAAAGAATAATGGGGACTTTAAAAAGTACAGAGGGCGTTGAGCCTGCAAAATTAGCTGCTGACTGGAATATTTTAGGAAATATTGCCGCCACAATCAATAATCGTTCAGGATCAGTGCATTGCTATAAAAGAGCATTAGAAAATAGTTATCAAGCCTTTGGTAGGAATAACGCATCAGTAAGTCTTTTTCTTGTAAATATAGCCATTTCTCTTGGCATGTTAGATAAGTATCCTGTAGCAGTTAGGTGTTTTAAAGAATCGATAGCGATTGCGCGGCAAGTTTTTGAAAAAAATGATCTAAAAATCGCTATGCGATTACAATATTTAGGTGTTGCTTATGCTGAAACCGAACAGCATCAGCTTGCTGCTGAGTGTTATGAGGAAGCATTCGGTATATTTCGTGCTAATTATGAAGGAGCACATGAAAAGACAGTTGGAGTATTATATGGTCTCGTAACCTCATTATGTGCTATCGATGAGTTTGCTAAAGCTAAATTATATCTGCAGGATTTAATAGATTTTACCCGAGAAGTATATGGTGATGAATCTATAGATTTAGCCACTGCTTTTGCGCGCGCGTATTTAATTGCTTTTAGTTTAGGGAATATGCCCGATGCAATTAACTATGCACGGGCTGAATTAGCAATAAGGCGTAATGATACAGAATCAACTATTTTCACTACGCTAAATAATTTAGGCTGTGCCTTATATGCGTATGGAGATAATGAAGCTGCTGTTGCTTGTTTTCAAGAGGCACTCTTGAATATTCCGCCGGATTCAAGTGACGATAAAACTGATATGGCTATTGTTATGACAGATTTAGGTCGTGCCCAGGTTGCGAGTAAACAAATACCTGCTGGATTAGAGCAAATCGATAAAGCACAACCGCATTTAGCAAATAAACTTGCGAATATTTTAAACGACATATATCGTGCTGAAACTTATATGGCATCCTTGCAATATGAGTTGGCCCTACCCATAGCTGAAAAAGCTTTTGAAGATGCTAAATACAGCCCTGGCTCTGGTAAACTACCTCTTTATACCTTGCAAGCGGCTATTTGTTTAACGCAAGCTTATAGGGGTATGCAATCTTGGTCAAAAGTAGAAGAGCCATTAAGTGAAGCAGTAAAACTAGCTCAACAAGGTCCAGAGTTTCACCCAGATAAAGGGAGAGTATTTTATTTGCAAGGTTGTTTGTATCTATATCAAGAAAAGAAAGATGAGGCCAGATCATGCTTTGAGCAAGCATTACACATTTTCCAAAAGCAATTAATAAAAGACCATCCGGAAACAATCCAAGTAGAAACCCAATTACGATTTCTTGCGGTTGTTCCACAATCAACTGTTGTTGACGTACCTGATGCTGGGAAGATACCATCTGCTGCTGATATAGCACGACATAGTAGAGTGTTTGCATCGCCTCAGGAAGATGTTGAGTTGGGACCCGTGTCACGAACTGATGTAGGTAATTCAGAAATATCTAATACAAATAAAAAATCCAGGAAAAATGGTTGTTGTACATTATTATGAAGCTCTATCGAGAAATAAAAGGACGCCCATCAAAAAATAGATGGCTGTCCTTTTTTATTTCCTATTTGAAAAAATCATAGAGCTCCTGTGCAAACACATGATAATAATTTTTTTCGATCATCAATCCATGCATTGCGCCATCCAATTTAACCAATTTTTTATTGGTATTAGGCAAAGTTGCATATATATAGGGAATATCTTGCTTCCAATTAAGATAGGGGTCTGCGCTTCCGCCTATGATTAAAACAGGCATGGTTAAACGACTAGGATTAAACAATGGTACGGATCTATCTTGTGATAAATCACGTCGTCCACCATTTGGGCTGCCGGCACCATCAATGTCTTGAGATTGTTTTAAATAGGTATCTACCACGGATTTTTCAACTTGATTAAAGTCAATGTTATTTGTGCCCGTAACTTTTGGAAAATCATTTAGCGCTGCTTCATCACTAAATGGTTGATATCCTTGTGTAGGTAATGGAATACCAAATCCACGATAAATAGGCGCATATAAAACTAAACGATGTACCCAATCAGGGTGTTTTTCTGCAAATCGTGATGTTGTCACTGTTCCCCAACTCCAACCTAATACATTAACCTGCTTAACTCTTTGAGTTTCTTGGATCCATTTCACCACTGTTGCAATATTATCCGCTGCAAAATCCGAGTTCACAATAAATCCATCTTTGGGTTTTTCTGAATTTCCATATCCAACAATATCTATCAACCAAACCCGAAATCCCGCATTAGCCAGTCTCCTTGCTACACTATAGTCGGCAACATTAATATCAAATTGATGAGATGAATATGTCAAACCATGCACCAAGACTACATCCGCTACGTTATGTGTAATTTTGTTTGGGATAAAGCCTTCTACGTAGGTTTTGTATCCTTGAAAAGGCACATTGTTTGTTACCACCTCGAAAGCTGCAGCGTACGCTAAGGACATTGAACTTAAAAGTAATAGGCTTATTTTTAGCAATAGTTTTTTCAAGATGCCGTCCTTTGTGATTGCAAGATTGAAAGATGATTATAAACGAAAGATGAGACGAAAGATGAGAAAAGAAAGATGAGGACAGCCAGAAAATTATCAAGAAGAGCAAAAGGAAAAGGACAGATCAGGTTCGCCCGTTGGCTACATTCTTTTTTATTGAGCAAAAAGGGAGCAGGCATGATTTTTTCTATCGATAAGCCTATGAGTTTTCATAAAGTACTCTATCAGAGAAGGGCGAAAAGAAGACAAAAAGAAGAGCAAAGAAGAGCAAAGAAGAGGACAGGCACAAAATTATCTTGACTAGGCCGCAATCCAGATATATTCTATAAAGAATATATCTGGGGAGGGATTTTTATGACCATTGCTCGCAAAAGACAGATTGAATTAACCATAACTCCTTATTACCACTGTATAGCTCGTTGTGTCCGACGTGCCTATTTATGTGGCTCTGATAAATTAACAGGAAAAGATTTTTCTCATCGGCGTGGCTGGATCCTTGAGCAACTAAAACGATTAAGTAGTATTTTTGCCATAAACATTTGTGCATATGCCATCATGAGTAACCATTACCATGTAGTTTTGCATGTTGATACTCATCGTGCTAAAGCATGGACAGCGCAAGATGTGGTTGAGCGTTGGAGCGCTCTTTTTACAGGTAATCCTTTAATAAAAAAATACCGCTCCGGGGAATTACTCACTGAAAATGAGCAGTTTGCCCTTAATATACTAATTGAACAATCCTGTAATAATTTAACTAATATTAGTTGGTTTATGCGTTGCATGAATGAAAAAATTGCGCGTCTGGCCAACGCGGAGGATGATTGTCGTGGGCATTTTTGGGAAGGTCGATTTAAAAGCCAGGCTTTATTAGATATCAAAGCTTTACTAACCTGTATGGTTTATGTAGATTTAAATCCCATCCGAGCAGGTATTAGTGATAGTCTTGATAGCTCTGATTTTACGTCGGTGCAGGAGCGTTTATTTGCCTTGGCAAAAAAAACATCACAATGTATAGATGAAAATGAGATTGCTCAGCCCCCATCATTGGTTCCTTTCTCAGCAACAGAGACTAACAACATTCATTCAATTATTCCCATACCGCTGCGCTCTTATCTTGAATTGGCAGATATTACAGGACGTGCTATTCGAACAGATAAACCCGGCTATATTCCTGAAAATATTATGCCCATTTTGCAACAGCTGGACATTGACCCTTTTCGATTTATTAAGATTGTAAAAAATTATAAAAATTTCTTTAAGTCAGTATCGGGCTCTATCGTTCAACTAAGAAAATTTAACCAATTTTTTGGAAAAAAGTGGAGTAAGGGGTTGGTTGGCAGTCGCTTACTGTATTCTAAAGCTGCATGAGTATGTTATTTATACTAAAAATAGCTGAGTGCTCTATTATTAGCATTAAAGAATAAACCTTTACCTCATTTATTTTCAACAAGAGCTTAAAGACTACACGTACTCTATTGAGTTTGGTTCTTATCCATGTTAATTTTTATATCTGTGTAAACTTAATAGCTTTAAGGAATTGATATGAAATATTTTAAGAATTTAGCTGCTATCTTTTCTGTATTTTTTCTACTATATATTCAAAGTGCGTTAGCAGAGCCAGTGGAAATTAAACAAATTTTACAGAGCTCACAAGGTTGGACTGGCGCAGAACTACCAGGATTCAATTCTGGGCAAACTGAACTTAGAGTGGTGACGTTTAAAATTGTTCCAGCTGCCAAAACATCGATTCACGTACATCCTGTCAATGGTGCTGGCTATGTACTATCAGGGGAATTAACCATGTATGCAACAGAAGATACCCAGGGTGATTTTACCGATCCCAAAAAAGTTAAAAAAATTGTACTTAAAGCTGGGGAAGCTTGGAATGAAGCGGTCGATACTTGGCATTATGGGGAAAATAATGGCGATCAGGATGTGAATTTTATAGTTGTTTTTTCAGCTACTAAAGGCACACCATCAACATTATCTCTTCAGAAGAATAAAAATTAAATCAAAAATAAAAGGACAGCCATTAAAAGATGGATCGGTGTCCTTTTATTTGTCAATTGGTTTTTAAAAAATCATAAAGGAAAATAATTATGAAACAACTAGAGAAACTGCAGGGACAGTTCGTTGATTTAGAGATTTTAAATGATTCGCACGAGCAGATTTTATTCAATCTATTTGACGATACTACTTTTTGGATTAACATGCTTAATCCTATAACAGAAGCTAATTTCTCTGATTGGTTTAAAAAAGCCTTACGAAATACTAATGATGGAGGCCAGTTGACATTTGTAGTGCGCAGAAAAGCAGATCAAAAAATAATTGGTACTACTCGCTATTATAAAATTGCTGAAGCAGATCGCCGGCTTGCGATTGGATACACATGGTATGCTCAGGAAGCTCGAGGAACTACAGCGAACTCAGAGAGTAAATTATTGTTATTAACTCATGCATTTGAAAGCATAGAGATGAATCGTGTAGAGTTTAATATCAATGCACAAAATTCACATTCACGTGCTGCAGTGAAAAGCTTGGGCGCTGTAGAGGAAGGCATTTTACGTTTGAATAGGATTATGGCTGATGGTAATTCTCGTGATACTGCGGTTTACAGTATTATCAAGCCCGAATGGCCTGCAATTAAGGAAAAATTAAAAGACCGAATAATAGGTAAGGCAAGATAATATAGTCATGGTGTTATAATAAATACACGCCTCCATCAAAAAATAGATGACTGTCCTCATTCTTCTGCTCATTCTTACTGGAGGCATTGGCCAACAACATTAAAGAACGAAAAACTCACTTTGCTCTTTTGTATTAGAAACTTTTACTTAAAAATAGTAAAATGAACTTGTCAGCAGTTCTTTATCGCCATAAAAGTAGTCAGTAGGCAATAAAAATGGATATTTCCTTGCTAGTTATGAAGTTAATTTTTTTATTACTTCTAGTGATAATTAGTTATTGCCTTGGACGTTTTAAGCCTCTTGATGCGCATGCAATTTCAACATTATTGGTATATGGAATTGCTCCTGTAGTTTTCTTTAGCGGTATGTTAACGCTGCCTAATCAATGGAATTATTTAATTATTCCTGTTTTGTTTTTCTGTTCCTGTTCCTTCATTGCCGTAACAGGATGGTTTATTGCAAAACATTGGTGGCACGATAATACAAGAAATATTTTTGCTTTTAGCATAGCGACGGGAAATACAGGGTATTTTGGTATTCCAATAGCGTATGCATTGGTTGGTGATATCGGCATTAGTATTACCATCCTAGCTACTGTTGGTCTTGTTTTATATGAGAGTACTATTGGCATTTTTCTTACTGCTCGAGGTCAATTTTCCGCAAAGAAAAGTTTTTTATACATACTTCACATACCGCTTATATATGCTATAGGCGCTGGTTTATTGGTAAATTACTGGGTAAGTAATGATAGTGTCAATCATTTAGTGCTGTGGCTTTCTCCTTTTACAGAAAGTTATAGTGTACTAGGAATGATGATGATAGGCATCGTAGTTGCTGAGGTTTCTTGGAAGGATTATGATAAGCGGCTGTTGTTAGGTTGCTTGGGAATGCGTTTTTTAGTATGGCCATTAGTAATGAGTAGTATATTGTTAGTAGATGCAGCAACATGGCATTATTTTGATCAAAGCACAAAAATGGTTCTAATTTTACTCAGTGTGGTTCCATTAGCTGCTAATTCAATAGTTTTTGCAGTCCAGTTACAAGTTCAACCAAAGAAAATAGCATTTGTGGTATTAGTGAGTTTATTTGTTTCTATACTTATAGTTCCCATTTTATTTAAAAGCTCAGCATTTTTATCGCTCCTATTATAGTGGATTGGATTGAATTTTTAACCCTAATCTTTAGGGAAATTTTTATATTGCAATAAAAAAATAAATCCTTTACCTCTTATTGCCTTTGTATATAATAAGGATAGGTATGTTTTGTTAAAATGGATTATATTAATTGAAAAAAGAGCTGTATATTAAACTGACGCCCAAAGCTTCAGCTAATCGTGTTGTAGTCCTTGATGATCAAACGCTAAAAATATATGTTACTGTGGTGCCTGAAGAGGGTAAGGCTAATGAGGCGATGATAAGTCTTTTGGCCAATCATTTTAATCTACCCAAATCAGCTTTTATGTTGATACGTGGGCAAAAGAGTCGACAAAAAGTTGTTGTTATCACGCAGTAATGAAATGTTAGGCAATGTTTTTTATATCACCCAACCTCATTATGCCGAAAGCATGTTGTAAGATGATCATTTACCAAACCTTTTGCTTGCATAAATGCATAGCAAATGGTTGCTCCTACAAATTTAAATCCACGCTTTTTCAAATCTTTAGACATTGCATCAGAAATAGATGATGAAGGAGGTATTTGATCTAAGCGCTTCCATTTGTTCTTTATGGGCTTACCGTCTACAAAATGCCATATGTAATCAGAAAAATTGCCCCATTCTTCTTTGGTTTCTAAATAGGCTTGTGCGTTAGTAATAACGGATTGAATTTTTAACTTATTCCGAATGATGCCTGTGTCATTTAATAGATAGTCTATTTTTCGTTGATTATATTTAATGATTTTTAATGGGTCGAAGTTATCAAAACTTTGTCGATAATTTTCTCGTCGCTTTAAAATAGTAATCCAACTAAGACCAGCTTGCATGCCATCTAATATGAGAGATTCAAAAAGTTTCTGTTCATCAAATACAGGCACACCCCATTCAGTGTCATGATAGTCAATGTAAATAGGAGCAGTATTCGCCCAACTACAGCGGTTAGTAGAGTGATTTTTCATAAGATAGATATCCTTATGGTTTTTAGAATAGCAGTGGCTTTAATGATATTTTGCTATATCAATAAGAAAAAGGACAGCCATTTTTTTATTAATGGCTGTCCCAATTTATTAACTGTCCCAATTTATCAAATTTATATTTAATGACTGTCCCAATTATTCTTTCATAGCAATAAAGTTAATTGGTTGTCAATTAAATAACTATTAACTGGGGAATTTATTACTTAGCTAACGAGAAGTTAGCTAACTTTTTAAAAGGGATATACCTATACACAGATAAAGGGCATCGCTCTTATTCTTCATTGAAAAATAATCGGATGCCCTTTGTTTCAAATGATATTACTTTTTAACTATCGTTCCTTTTTTTCTATAGAAGTTCTTTCCTTGTCCTTATCAGTATGCGGGTTACCTTCTGGTTGTTTTGGGTTAGGGCTATCTTTTCCCCGTTCAGGGTTTTGTTGTTTTTGTTTTTCACTTTCTTGCATTTCAGGTTTTGGTTGATTTTGATTAATATTACTCATATTACATCTCCCTTACAGCTTGTATATATTTTTCAACTTTGAAGTCGATTAACAGGTGCCTTCACAATAAAAGCACCTTGTTTGTCATTGTACCATGATTAATTTAATAAAACATAAAGGTGATTTTTTTATATTAGCAATTATCAGTGTAGAGTATTGTTAACAGGTATATGCCTGTCCCAAAATTATATCGCCATTAAAAAATCAACCGGATCCATTCTT
>Ga0302312_10001940_pt1 | contig 12174 bp, 8 predicted proteins | sample III_Palsa_N2_1_FD_200529 | JGI IMG/M metagenome (GOLD analysis project Ga0302312, IMG submission 200529) | Peat permafrost microbial communities from Stordalen Mire near Abisko, Sweden - III_Palsa_N2_1 | ecosystem: Environmental > Terrestrial > Soil > Palsa > Peat permafrost | place: Sweden... | reverse complement strand
CGATAACCTGCGGGGTTTATAGATGTGACGCCAGCCACTTCTGTACCACGGGTGCGGTTAGTGTGGGATCTGGGACGTGTCTGGATTGGGCGTACCAATCGATGTGGACATCGGAATTCTTGGGTGCGCTGGCCGCGTCGTAGAGCTGTTGTGTGGAATCGGGCGGGATGATGTTATCCAGACGTCCAGATTCCATGAGAAGGGATCGTGGGGCAATATGGCCGGCGAAGGTGAGTGGATCGACGGACGCCAGTCCCATGGTGATCATAGCCAGATCGGACGGTTTCAACGGCGTTCCTGGCTGACCGTTGGTCAAAAGGCCGGAGTTGGATATTGCGTTTAGTATTACGCCCCAGTTGCCCCCACCAGAGATGAGCACCGTGGTTTTGATCCTTGGTTCCACTCCGGCGGTAACTGTTCCGATAATTGCGCCGAGCGAGACGCCAAGCAGGCCAATCCGCGATGAGTCTATGTTTTTACGCGCGGAGATCAGATCGATCCCACGGCGGACATCCACGGCCGTTTGAGGGATCCCCTTCAGAATAAGGCCCGTCAGGTGCGCCGTATCCGTTGTATTGACGTTCGGCGTCGTGCGCTCACCCTGCCCATACTCGTCGATGGCAAGGGACGCATACCCCAGTCCGCCAAGTAAACGTGCTACTGGAGCCATCGTCTCTTTGCTTCCGCCCAGGCCGTGCAGCAGAATAACACATGGAACGGGCTTTGCCGCTGTTGCCGTTGTCGGGATAAACAGCAGGGCTGGAACAGTCTCCCCATTTGTGCTCTTGTAGGTCAGCCGCTCCATCGTGCAGTCCGACAGTGTCTGCTTCTCGATAGAGGCCGATTGAGGGACATCCTGGGAAGGATCCGCATAGTCGGGAAGGGCGTCTGTGTAGGCGCTGTTGCGGTCTATGGGCGGAAGTCCCTGGGCGCTGACCCGATTGACCTGGAACGAGACGGCCAGGACCGGAACCACAAAAAGGGCTGCAGCAAATCGGATATGCTTCATTCTACTCTCCTGAATCGAGTTATTTCTTAAGGGTCCGAACAAAGAGGACAAGCCCCTTGATTTGATCGGCGGTCAGCTTGTCCTTGAAGGCCGGCATGGGACGCTGGCCGTTTTCAATGATGGCCGTAATCTGAGCATCCGTCATGTCTTCATTACGGATGTCGGGCCCCATGACGCCCTCTCCCTGATCTCCATGGCACTTGACGCAATATTGCGCGTAGTCCTGATGCCCTTGAAGAACCAGGGTAGTTGTCACCTGTAGTCCATTACGACTTACCGCCGGGTTTTGTTTCGGAGAAAACGAATTTGTTTCTTTGGGTTTTAAAACGGCCGCCAGGCCAAACACCAGGGCCAGGGATACAACTGCAGCAATTACCCCGTTGATCAGCCCCTTGAGTTCAATCGACATGTTGTATTCCCCTTAGGATCCGTTGCCCAAAATAAGCTCGCCGCCCCAGTAGCCGGCAAGCCCCATGCACACGGTGGCGATGGCGCAAAAGAAAAGGTAGAACTGATAGCTGTTTGGGGAAGCCTTATCGCCCACCGTAATTCTCCAGGCCGCGATGCCCATCATGAGGGCAAAAGCCGGCCACACGAAGTAATGGTGAAAGAGCAGCGCGCCATGGCCAAACGTTTCCCAGTTCGTAATGATCAGCCCGGTGAAGACAGCTCCGATAGCCCCAAGGGCGCCCAGAAGCAGGCAGTAAAAGGCCGCAGCGCGCAATTCCAACGTTTTGTTTTTGAAGTAGTAGGCAAGTAGGTCGAAAAGGAACGAAGCGGCGATCAACGCGATTGGAAAGTGCGTCGAACCCCCATGAAGCTTTTCAAAGAACGATGGATCCATATCTTCTCCGCCTGACAGCATTGCTTACCAGGAGACTGTCGCAGGCGTGGATTTATTCCAGCGGCGAATCTGCCCGACGGGAGAAGTGTACCTCAGCCCGTTGTTCTACAATCAACCGGGCTGAGTATACAGACGATTACAAAGCTAAGCCGGACGCTTCTTATACCCGTTGGGCAGGGGATAATCGCGGCCATTAATCTCAAGGCGGGAATGAATGTGATCGGCAAGGATGGTCGTTCCATCAGAGAAGGTCGATAGAGACACGTATTTGTCTTTATCCCTTTCGAGGATCTGGTGGTCGGTAAGCGACGCGTAGGCCAGATTGCTCAATTCGTTCACTATCAGCTTATACTCGATCAGCATGGCTTCCAGGGTTGGTTCGAGAGGGTAGCCCCACGATCCGCGCGTCGCTGTAATTTCATTGCGCGGCAACAGGCCGTACTCCGCCATGGTCAGCATGCGTTCGCTGATGGTTTGATCCGCATTGTGACCGAAGTCGATGGCGCCCTGCATGGTGTCGGTAAGGTTGACGATAACAAACCCCTTAACGGCCATAAGCCAGACCGGAACGAACGTATCGGCGAGATCTGTGGTCAGCTTCACCTTTTCCAGGAATGTCGAACCGATGTAGTCGCATTCCATGGCGCAGTAGAGATAGCCAGTTTCGACGCTAGCCGCCCCATAAGTCTCTCGTGCTGCGCGTACTATGCGGTTAACACCATCTGCGCAGGCTCTGCGGTAGCGCGCCTCACCCTGCGCCTCGTTGTAGGAAACCTCGAGGGGTATGCCCATGGCATCCAGATAGGCGATGCCGGAAGCGCCCAGGTCCTTCACTTTTGCCAGTTGACCGGACAACTCATCGTCGGTATAGGAAAGCCCCCATACGGGATAGTTAATGCCGCCAGCCCAGCATCCCCGCTTGAGCGGACCGCCGTAGAGACTTCCGACGCATCGTGCGCCGTTGAAGTCCGGTGAGCGCAGCATGAAGTCGGCATAGTTATCGTGCACTTGCATCTGGTATCCCAGGCTCTGCCCGTATTCTATCAACCGACGCAGCGCATCTTCGCCGCCGAGCGCCGGTTCCACGGGGAATCGGGTCGGCCATGCGCCGTCGTGTCCTTCCAGGTTCCATCCGGTCAACTGAACGTAGAGTTTTTCTATGCCGGCTTCCTTCAAGGCTGACAACTTTTCTCGGGCCTGATCGAAGGTCGTGAAGACCTTTAACTCTCCGGTGCCGTCGATCGAGCCAATTTCTTTACAGGCATGCATGATCTTAAGCACAAAGCTGTTCGCGGCGTAGGCAATATCGGGGTTCACGGCTGCGCGCTCAGCCAGCGTGCCGCGGCCGGACTTTTCGAGAACGTAGCGCTGCATGCGTCGTCCCACACCGGCATACCCTGCCTCCTTGCCGGAAAGCGGGACGAAGCGTACGACGCGCTCGATTGGATCGACCGGGTCGATCATGGTGTGCCTGTAGCGCATGGAGAAACCGGCGGATCCCTGTCCGTCCGGGTCTATATCGACACGGCACTGGGCATCACACTCGCCCTGATCGGCGATGGCGATTAGAGCTGAGACTCCCTCCTTACGAACGGCCCCGCAATAAGGGAGCATGGGCATGAGTTCCCACTGGTGCTGTTCGCCGTAGATCAGAAAACGTTCGGAAGAATTTGGATGGCATTCCGGATAACACAGAGCCCCATTCCTGATCGGAAGCAGAAGACAGCCGCCCTTCCCCGCCGACATTAGATCAGGAAGTAGACTTACGCCGGCCAGCAAAGACAGTTCGGGACGTGGCTCCTTGATTTGGCCGGCAAGTATCCTTGCAACAACCTCCCCATCCTGAATGGAAAACCGGACTGTAACCGAGGCGCTAAAAACAAGGTCATCGGTAGTCTGCGTGACTTCGATCCATCCATCGCCTGCTTCAATCGTGGTTTCCGTGTCGCCGCAGCCTTCCCGGCGCAGAACGATGGAAAGGATTTCCATGGCGAAGGCCGGAGTAGGTCCCCATGTGGTATCGCTGCTAAGATCGACCACGGATACCAGAGCCACATCTCGCTCTTTATAAACTTTCAGAACCAGATCTTCACTTTTCAGTTCAAACATAATCTACAAACCTCTATTTCTGGCTCACTACCAACTGACAATTGACGGGCTACACCCACGGGAAAGGCGGGGGCGGAATATGAAACAGCATATTGACCATGGCGGAGACGACAGCCATTGAGAACTCACCGACGATCAGGCCAAGAAAGAACTGCCGCATCGTTTGATAGAAGGTACGGCCCCCGTAGCGCAGGGTTACACTCTTTAATGCCCACGCAAGAAGACAGGGAAACCAGAACTCGATGGTACTTTGCGATCCGGCCAGCGCATAACCAAGCGGATGCAGTGGCCACCAGTGAAAGCTGGAGCGCATCTGCATAATCGCCAGCGTCACCAGCACTCCAACACAGAAAAACGCGGGCCTTTGCCATTGAGTCCCGGATGAGTCCATCGGAGCCTGCAGAAATGCCTGATTGACGTTAAATTGTGTTTTAGGACTGCCCTGCATCATCCAGACATCCATCCGCAGGGCATGAATCTTGTAGGTGATGAAGAGCTGCAAGGGGATCGCAATCAGAGCGGCGAGTAGGACTCCAAGAGCTATCACCTTGCCCAGCGACCGGCGCTGCATGCCGACGCGGTCTCCGAGGTACGAACTGTCCAGCATACCTGTCATAAGAAGCCCGCGCTGATCGTGACTGAGCAGATGGTCGACAAAGGCAAGCAAAGTGAGATTGCCTGCCCCAAGTCCGTGCATGGAGCCTCCCATGCGGTAGATATCGTAGGGCTGAAATGTGGTCTCGGTCATAAGCAGACCGCCTTCGGCGGTGGAACGAGCCATGACAACGGCGATGAGCAAAACGACCGTCACAATCTCAAGAACCGAAAGCCAGAACGACATTCCAACCGCCCAGAGCATAAGGCAGCAAAGAACAAGGCTGACAGTAAGCCCCCAGAAGGCCGTACGGTACGACAGGATTTCATCCTGGGCTTCTGCCGTTCTAATCCGCCCTATGGCATTTAGCCAGACGTTCTTAAGATGCGGACGCGCCACGTAGAGCAGGTATCCAACAAGCGCCACATAGGCTCCGATGGTCTGATAGCCTTGAAACAGGGGAAGCCATGACGTGGGCATGTGCGGCATGCTAAAGCCGTATTGTATGCCGACCAGCTCTTCGGCACGGTCGAGAAGAAAGAAGAACCAGATGGACAGCAGCACATCGGCGGGCAATAGATAAAAGAAGCCAAGCGCGGCAAACGAAAATATGAGAGGCGTGTAGCTGACCTGATTCCACGGAGGGCTGGTCATATAGTCGTTCAGGACCATGGACATAGGGATCAGGGGAACGACGGGCTCGATCTGATGCACCCAGTCGATTCCGTAGACGGCAACAGGGATCAAAGCTCCCAGCCAGACGAGCGGTCTTGCAAAAAAGTTGCGTCCGCGTTCGTCTTTGGACAGCACCTCTAGCGGCAGCTGCGCCAAAGGAAAAGACAGCTTTTCGTTGTCCACCCACTGTCTGCGCAGGATGGCTGTGAGGCAGAGAAAGCTAAAGAAGATCAACCCAAGAAACACGGACCAGGCAAGCAGCGGCACAACCCAGGCCATTCCGGGCAGTCTACCGCCGCCGGACAGCCCTTCGTAGTAGCCCACGGAGATCGGCTGCGCATCGGGTCCTTTTGGATTGTACGGCACCAGCCAGTGCGGCAGGTGGGCGCTAAAGAGGGCCTGCCAGCCATTCATCGGTGTCGCGAAATAGTTGGGCGCAACGAGCAGCGGGATAAGCTTCTGGGCCATGCCGTGGGACGACACCATGGCCGCCATTATGGACATGACATAGACCGTAATTTGCTCGGCTGTGGTAAACGACCACCGGCCCTTAAGGACGTTAGACATTCCACGGGCAGCGGCCACCAGAACGATGAGCAGGACAAGAGACACGGGAGGAAGCTGGAGATACCCGATTCTGATCGTTGATATCACCAGTTCCGCCCACGTGACGAGCACGCAAGTCAGGGCGGAGCAGACTGTCCCTGCAAGCACGGCGCGCAGAGTTACGGGAAGCACGGAAGAGGTCCCGCGGGAGAGAATCGACGCCAGGTTGCGGCCTTCGACATCCTCCAACCGCCTCATCTTCACATCGGATATGGGTTTGCTGATCATTTCACCGAAGGTTCTATCAGTAGCAGGCGGTAATCGTGCCGCGGCAGCGCCAGGGTTAGTTTTCCGGTACCTTCCCATGTTGTCACCGGCTGCTGTGTCTCGGCATCCGTTACGGTCCATTTGGCGGCCGGTCCGAGATTCAGCAATTGGGTGTTGATCTCAACGGAGGCCGGCTGCCCCTCTCCCGTGTTAACCACGGCAAGCATCAGTTTATTCAGACCAGGCCCCACAGGCCTCGTCCAACCGCTCGAGTAAACTCCAGGCGTTAGGCTTTTGAGAGAGCCGTCCTTGAGCCAGTATGGGACGAACTTCACATCATCGGCCTCGATGCCAAATCTGTCGCGGGCCTGCCAGAGTTCCTGGTTGTTGCCGTTAGGGTTGGCCGAAGCAAGGGTGTCGTCGAGCAGCATCATGCCCGTATAGGCGCGTATCGCCGTTTTAAGCTTTGCGGGATCCCAGCTTCCTTGATATTCCTGCAGGAAATTGACGGGAGTGCCCCACTGTTCCGGGTAGTCGAGACGCATGCGCTCCAGGGTCCAGAAGTCCATGAAGTCCCGATTCATCTCGGGGTAGATCACGTGGTCCTCGCCATCGAGGGCGACATCGGCCGATTCGACCCAGGGCGCTATCATGTGGTCGGTGATGTGCATAACGAACTTGCCGCTTTTGCCCTGTTCCGCCAGCGCGGCCCGCATGCGCAGGAGGTATGTGCGCGTGTCGAACATCTGGTAGGAGGGCTGAATACGTCCGTCCGGCAGACGATATCCGCGGCCCGATTCGACGTTGTTATCCGCGATGGGGGCGACATTATCGATATAAAATCCATCGATGCCGCAGTCTTTTGCCCAGTTGCCGACGTGGTAGACCATAAAATCTTGCAGCGACTTTCCATAAGCAAGCCCTCGCGTGACATTGGTGCGCCATTCATCGCCAAAGTAGGCGAGCTCCGGCACGAATTGATCCCCCATGTTTATGTGCTCGAAGTAGGGCACAGCGTTGGCATGATATTTAGCGACCCCGAAGATGGAGTCCATCTCCTGGTGACGCGCTTCGACCATCGCTTTGCTCGCCGCTGGATCGAGGGGGAATGGGATGGAACTGAAGATCAGGCCTTCATCGCCAGCATGTCCTTGGGACTCTACCTGGGCCCAATCTTTAAACGAATCTCCGGTCCACCAGGTATTCATGCGCCACCCTGAATCCATGGGCTTGACGGGGGTCGCCTCGAAGGCGAAGGTAATGGTGCGGGGACCAGACAGTGTTTCCGGTGCGCCGATCAGGTTCAGGACCAGGTTGGTGGTTTGAGCGGATTCACGCTGCACGGTAATTGCCGGGACGGCATTGTTTGGAGTCCAGCCCTCGTCGCTGTCGGCGAACCAGCAAAGGCCCGCTTTGGTATCGCCTACCCAGACGTAGGGGATAAAGGAGCCCACAACCATCGGCTGCCCTTCCACCTGTTTCGAGTTCCAGAGCTCTCCCTGCTTCTGCGTAGGCAGAAAGCGAATGTCGTAGCCTGTGCGGATGCCGTCGCCGTTGGCGTGCAGGTAGGTCGCCAGATCTCCGCGCAGGGGGACTATCACTTTGAGGGAATTCACGGAAACCTTGCCGCGCGGGGTCAAAGTCATCGTTACTTTGTACATGCCATCGTATTCGACCGTGGTGACGGTATGTACGCCGATAGTCTTTAAATTCGAGTCCGTGGCAAGCACTGTCCGATAGTTCGCGGTGGACACGGGCTTAACGGCAATGTTGGAGGCGGAAACGACCTTGCCGCCGAAGTCTGCAGTAAGCTGCGCCCCGGAGGACAGAATATCGATCCCCTGCGACGATATCTGGGAGGGCAGTCCTGCCGCTCCCAACTGTATGGAGCGCCCCCAGACACCAAACTTGCCATTGCTATAACGAACGGGAGTCCACGGGGCAAGCACTTTCGCGGCATTTCCCATGCTCGTGTTCCACCAGGCGAAATCTTTGGCGGGGTCCTTCTTCTCGAAATTCGTTTGACGTGTGAACACGGTTTTCCCCGTTTTGTCGTAGGCGGTTAGAGTGGTGGAATAGGTTCCCGGAGCAAGGTTGGACAGCGGCACAACGCCGCTGACGTAGGCAAGCTTGTCTATGTGCAGCGTGCTGCCGGCCAACTGCTTTTGCGTGCTGTCGTTCACTGTGACCAGGCATTTGGCAATTTGCGCGCGCTGGTCGAAGTTAATCAAGTCTCCAGTGACACGGACATAGTTGTGCACAGGATTAAACTGCAGCGATAGAGCGACGGTGTCGCCGGTATCGTTGAGCTTCTGGGTGAGCGCGCTTAGATCGCCCCACTGGCGCTGTGCGCTCCAGTCCAGATAGCTGGTTTTGCCATCTGCTGAAGTCACCTGGATGCGGTAGGCGCCATTTCCAGGCTTGTCCAGACCGAGCAAGGAAGCAAGCGTTGCCTCAGCGCCCGGAGTAACTAGTAGGGAGCCGTCCTGATGGACGCCTGCGTCGCTGTCGAACTTCCAGTGCAGGGTTTGGGCCTGGGTTCCGGCGGCGGAAAGCTGCAGGCCGAAGGTCTGGGACTGCGGGTCGCCCACCCCGAGCAAGTGAACGCCAGGCGCATCTTTCGACAGGACAAAATGGGCGTAGGTATCGCGAACCTGATAGCTTCCCGATCCGGAGATAGAGTCCTGGTCCCACGGACGTTTATAGTCGCGCGCCAGCAAGGCGCTGAAAGAGAAGCCATCCTTAAACGAGGTGTTTTTATAGATGCTGGCGCGTGGGATCGCCATCTCCATCTCCCAGTATTTGCCGTCCTGTGATATGGCGCTGTGCGGATTCCAATTTGATGTCCAGCCGGGACGCGAGTTGCCGACCGCAGGCTCGAACATGACATCGTAACGGGCTCCGGCATAGTTGCCGAGGTACTGGAAGTAGGCAGGCTCGCCGTCCGGGCTTAGCGTCCCGGCGTCGATCCAGACCTCGTAGGCATCGTCGAACACGACTTTGCTCACATCCGTGGTCGTATCCCGATAGGCTTGCATGAGGCGTTCTCCGGGGCGAAGTGGAGAACGCATGGCGATGTAGATATTGTCCTCGTCCCACATCATCCAGAATTGCGTCTGACGCGGACTCACCTTTTTATCCGTGGTTTGCAGCCCGGTGATGCAGAGGGCGTCGTTCCATTCCGCGCCGATCCTCCCGTCGATGATGGGCTTGTGGGTGGCGTAGGGCACAACAAACGTGGCCCCGGTATAGCCGTCCTGTACACCGGCAGCGCGGGACGATGTTATCCCGCCCGATATTAGAAGACATACACAGGCCCCGGCGAGAACTATGGGATGCAAAAGGCTGCTTAAACGTAGGTTGGTCATGCTATATTCCGTGAATCTGTTACTTGCTGGCAGACTGATAGAGGTCTCTTACTTTTGCGTTGTAGGGATCGGGCCACCACCCCCGGAAGAGCAGGATATTACCGGCCTTCATGCCGTCGATCAACGCCTTTCGGTTGTCTTCAACAGGACCGTCCGGAATGGAAATACAGGTGAAAGCTTTTGGGTAGATTTCACGGACCAGCGACGGAACGTCCGTATGCCCGAGCCGGAGCTCGCAGTATGGCGCGGTGCAGGCGTAATAACGTGCATTCTTGTGCTCCGGCATGATCAGACACTTAATACCTAGCGCGGTCACCTTGTCCATTACGCCCTGAAAAATCGCGGGATCGTAAGGGACATTGGGATCTCCGTTTGAGTCGACGTAAAACAGCGTGCAGCCAAAGCGCGTGTTGGCGTATCGGATCTTGGCGACGAGGTTGTCGATGATGGCCTGGTTGCTGTCTAACTCTTTCTGTTCGTACGTCCCACCAGGAACAGGCATAAGTATCTGTGGACGAAGGCATTCGCCCACTGCGAATCCGGCTTCTCTGAACTTCTTGAAGAAAGCGTCGGCCAGAGTGTCCATCTCCGGATCGAGTCGGGAGATAAGTCTTGGATCTCCGATATAGGTTGTGGCCTGCGGCAGCTCTTCGCCCTCGATGTCCCAGACGATCATGCCCTGCGCTTTGTCGGTCTTCATTTCCGTGATGCTGTCGTCGGCAAACTTGAGCACTCTGGTCTTGAAGGCGGCCCTGCCCGACGGCGTCGTGATATCGACGCCCATCGGATCGCTGAACCACCCTCTTGGATTGGTCTTCGAATGCAGGTTGGTCTCACTGGCCGCAAGGTGGATCTCGGCGATGGCGCGATGATCCGGCCAATGTAGAGTGGACGGATAGGCTCTGGCGAAACGCGCCAGCAGGTCCGGAGCAAGCGTCTTCTCCGTGGATCCTGATGGTCCGAAGCGCAGAGAGATATGGTAGATGTCGGTCTTGCCAGGAGCTATGGGACGGTTTATATAGGGGTCCAGGTAGGGCGACAGAACCCAGCCTTTTGTGGTGGAGATCACAATCGGGCGCGGGCCTACCAGGTCATGCCGGCCTGGAAAGCCTACCAGAAGCGGACCGCCAAGAATGTCATCGTTGCAGACTGCAAGCTCGCCGCTTCCATAGTCGGCGGTTACGATGGACGGATCGCCGGTGTTGGAGGCAATATAGACATAATCGGGCACCCACGTTTTCGGAGCAGAGGGAAACTTGACGGATAGAGCCTGCAGGGTAATCTGCTGTAGGGTAGATGAAGAGTTGTTAGTTACCGCAATCGTCAGAGCCATATGGCTGCCGGCAACGGCATATTTACAGGTTACCACGCCCCACGTAAAGGTCTCTCGAATACGATCGGCGGTAGGAGTAAAAGTGGTGGTCAGCGGCGAAACGCTGCCGTCTGTGGAGTGGCCGGAGGCGTCCGTCATCTTCACGCTCTGTATTTGCAAGGCGCCATCGGAGAGAAGGTTAACGCCATTGTACGTGAGGCGCGCCAGGCCGGCGGGACTAAAGCTGCAGGTCAATGCGGCTGCGGCGCTCGCACGGGCTGTCCCGACAGAGGCCAGAAGCACGGCCGTGCGCCAAACTGTTTTCAAGATTCTAGCTTTAGGGATTAATATCGGACGTAAAGTCTGCATAAGTCAGTCCTAATCAGAGTATCGCAACGTTGCGCTCGCCAGTGGTCCATGGCAATACAAATCGTGTAGAAAGCGATCCCCATCCACGATTTTACTTCGCAGAGGGGATCGGATTAGGCAATTAGTCTTTGTTGCGGACCCACATGTCCTGTTGGTAGTTGCCGGTGTTTATTGTCTGGTTGATTTGATACCAGTGGACGTGTCCATCTCCAAAGCACCAGTTTACACCACCTGTGTGGTAGTTGGCGACCTGCTGTCGAGAAGTGCCGTTTGGCTGCTCATACGATGTGCGATTAAACACGAACAATCCGGGTTCGCCCTGGTTAACGCTGGGACAGGGATTGGCGTTATTGATATAGCACGCTCCAGTAGCAAGGTTAGTATTTTGCCCAGCTTCGGTCAGCCATATTGTGGACGCTGGATAGGGGATATTAGCGTCCGTAATGTTGTGCACGCCGGGCGTGTTGTCGTGCCCATTGATCATGATCGCGGAATTGTTATCAACCTGGTCTGCACTCACACCATCCGTGTTGTACTGCATAATTGGAATGTAGGTCCTGGCAATGTCGTAACCGCTCGCAAAGTCGGTTGTGTCCGGTTCCGGCGCTGGATCGTCTGGGCAGGTGAATACAGCTTTACTCTTGACATAAGGATAGATAACGTAAGCCCAACTCGCTTGAGTAGTTTTTGCTCCGTAATATCCGCCGGCATCCGTGCCTGGAGCTCCCAAACTTACGTCGGCAGCCGGCCAGGTTTCGTCATAGTCTTCGACATACTGCAGCATAGCAAGGTTGATTTGCTTTTCGTTGCTCAGACACTGCGTCTGCCGGGCCTTCTCACGAACTTTAGCAAATACGGGAAATAGTATAGCTGCGAGTATCGCTATAATTGCGATGACGACGAGCAACTCAATAAGTGTAAAACCTGATCTGGATTGATCCGGATTTGAGTGTGATGTACGATTAGAGCTCTTCATGTTCTTGGTCTCCTTGTAGTATGGTCTTATCGGAACGGTAAACAATTTATCCTGAATTGGCCACGCAGGTCGATTCCCCGATGCGCAGCCTTGCCGGCAGTGTG
>Ga0302312_10001933_pt1 | contig 12189 bp, 12 predicted proteins | sample III_Palsa_N2_1_FD_200529 | JGI IMG/M metagenome (GOLD analysis project Ga0302312, IMG submission 200529) | Peat permafrost microbial communities from Stordalen Mire near Abisko, Sweden - III_Palsa_N2_1 | ecosystem: Environmental > Terrestrial > Soil > Palsa > Peat permafrost | place: Sweden... | reverse complement strand
CGCGCAAAAAACGGTGAAAGACACCACGTTAAAACAGTTTATAACTGCTACCCTACCTACATTACACAAACATATGGACGCTATTAATGCGATTAAAAGCGGTATGTAATTAACATCAGTTTCTGATTTTTTGAATCCGGACTATTAAATCCGGATTTTTTTATTTAAAGAAATAAATTTAATTAGAAAAGATTTCAGGAATGGTTATTGTATTAAATATAAAATCATTAACCTAACATGAAAAGTTATGAAAAAGTTAAAAATAATGGCAGCGACGCTACTAGTAACATGCGCGTTTGAATATACTTTAACCAATACCGGATCAAACAAAAAAACACTGAACAATACAATTGCGTTAAGAGACACGGTACCAACAAACGGCACAAAATCGCCAATGGGTACACCTATGCCTACAACAACGCCAATGCCAACTACCACACCGGCACCAAGTCCAACACCATCGCCAAGTGTTCCGCCTGCAACAACACCGGTAACGCCTACCCCAAATCCAACATCAACTCCTATACCTGTCCCATCAACTTCAAATCCACCGGCTTAAGAGATGTATAGTATAAATTTAATCCCGGTAGATGTTATGATTTCTACCGGGATTTTTTATGTAACAAAGGATATTGATAACAATCTAATTGTATATTTATTTAAAAAAATATAAATCATGGATGCAGGATTAATTACAACCAGTACAAGTTTAGAAGGTTATAAAATTGTAAAACACCTAGGTGTGGTACGTGGCATTACTGTACGCAGCCGCAGCGCGTTGGGTAATATTGCCGGTGGTTTTCAATCATTATTTGGAGGCAGGCTATCAATATATGTTGAGCTTTGCGAAAAATCACGCGAGGAAGCATTTCAGCTTTTAGCCCAACATGCCCAAACTTTAGGCGCCAATGCTATTATCAATATGCGCTATGACGCGAATGAAATAATGCAGGGAATTACCGAAGTATTAGCATACGGCACTGCGGTTTTTGTTGAAAAGATATAGCGCTGCTATTTACTTAAAATAGGAAAGCGGTATATGTTTCCACATGCCGTGTGCAAGATGCCCTATTAACAGTTCGTAAAGCAAATAAACAGGCCAAAAAATATAGGTGATCAATAATATAATGAGTGAATGGTTATAATACCAGCTAACCATTAGCGAGTAAAGCCCTAATATAAAGTATAATATACTCGAATCTCTTTTATCCATTTTTTGGCAATTATTTGTATAATAATAAACTCAATCTAAATCTAAAGGTTTTCAATTAAATATCAAAAACCAGATAGGTGTTTAACCATTAATATAACTAACCAATCATAATTGGATTTTAAAAGGCTCAATAAAGTTCATTTAGCCATTTTTACAGCTAAAAAAATGTTAATTACCTATAATTTGTTAATAATTTTTAAGTTAAACAGTATACAACTTAAATACAATAAGCTATGTTTGTTAAAACAAACATCTCCTGTGTGGAGTTATTTCAAAAAAACAATTTAAACTAATTATGGCAACACCAACAAGCGGCGGTATCACCGCCTATTCTGTGAAAACAAAAACCAAAAATGTTCCAATGATCGATCCTGTTATTGATGTAAAATCTGGCAGATACATTGCAACAGGTAAAGACAGCGCAGGTAACAAAATGGCTGCAATTATGAGCAAAGCTACAGCAGAAGGACATATCAGCAGCGGTACCGCAACAAAAGGTTCTGGCTGGTAAGAATTTCTGTTATCTATTACAATAAAAATATCATTGTGGCTTGCTAAAAGCTTGATCACAATGATATTTTTGTTTTATACCTACTACCCTGCTATTTATTAGCATTTTGCATCCTGCAAATATTCCCTATTGTAAAAAATATGTTAAAGCATGTTAAACCCGCAATGCAATAGTTTTAAATAGATATATTTAGCCTCCGTATTATTTACTTTAATTGATATTGATGATCTTTAAAAAAATCGCTCTTGCCGTGTGCCTGCTAACCGTTTTCTCGTTATCAGCCTTTGCACAGGATGACACTATTCCGCTACGAACTTTAATTCAAAAAACCACCCAGTTTACACAAAACTATCCTGCAGAAAAAGTTTACCTGCACTTTGATAAACCTTATTATGCAGTTGGTGATACCATTTGGTTTAAAGCTTATGTAACGCTTGAACAAAATCAACTTTCGGCAATTAGCAAAATTGTTTATGTTGATATGATAAATAACCGCGATTCGGTTGTAGCATCATTAAAATTACCTATAGTTAACGGTACTGGCTTTGGTAATATAGTTTTACCGCAGGTATCGTTTGTTGAAGGAAATTACCATATAAGGGCATACACTAGCTGGATGCGAAATTTTGATGCCGGCTATTTTTTCACCAAAAATATAACCGTAGGCAACATTGTTGATAAGGATAACCCGGTTGATACGCATATTTCGTTTGCAAATACTGTTGTTAATGACGCAGAAAAAATAACAGCGCATGTAACTTATAAATCACAAGATAACGCTCCTTTAGCAGCTCGAAGGGTATCATGGAAAGTTCAATCTGATGATGCCACCATTGACAAAGGTAAAGGCGTAACCGATGCTAATGGTGTGCTGGATATTACCTTTACCAGCAATAAACATGGTGCTTTTGCGTCGGCAGATCTAACTACTACCATCGAATTAAACTATAAAAAAAGCATTACCAATACATTTTCATTAAAAACCGCTTCTGTTGCAAAAGATGTACAGTTTTTTCCGGAAGGTGGAAATATGTTAAGCGGTGTACATGATAAAATCGCTTTTAAGGCTATTAACTCAAACGGAATGGGCATTGATATTAAAGGTGTAATAACTGATGATAGTAATACGGAGATCGCCCAGTTCGCCTCGCAACATTTGGGAATGGGTGAATTTACCTTTCAACCCGAACCTGATAAAAACTATAAGGCCAATGTATCTTTTTCCGATGGTACAAAAGCAACGTATGATTTACCAAAAGTATTAAACGAGGGAATTTATCTATCTGTAAATAACAGTGGCCCTGATAGCTTGAGTGTTAAACTATCATCTAACCCGGCTTTTTTAGATAAATTTAAGAACACGCTGTTTTATATCGTAGCACAAAGTGGTGGTACTGTTTATTATGCGGCCCAAACGCAGTTGCAAAACCTTACTTACTTATCTGTTTTACCTAAAACAAAGTTTCCAACTGGGATTTTGCAATTCTCATTATTAACTTCAGAAGGCGACCCGTTAAGCGAACGCCTGGTGTTTATACAACATGATGATTTACTAAACGTAGCGATAAATACCGACCGCCCAAGTTATTTAACACGCCAAAGGGTAAGGATGAATTTAACGGTAAAAAATAAAAACGCGCCAGATATTGGTACATTCTCATTAGCTGTTATCGACGAAAATAAAGTACCCTATGATGAAGATAAGGAAACAACCATTTTATCAAGCCTGTTGCTTACTTCTGATTTAAGGGGATATATAGAAAAACCGAATTATTATTTTAACCATGTTGATGCTAAACGCACAAGCGACCTTGACGTATTGATGCTTACACAAGGCTATCGCAGGTTTGATTATGGTGACATTGTTGCAAATAAAAATCCGCAATTGTTTTATTTACCCGATCAGGGCTTAAAGATAACCGGGACGCTTCGTACATCTTCAGGAATAGCTGTTCCACATGCTAATATTCACATGGTATTATCCGACAGGACTTTACCTAATGATGCCACTACTGATGAATCTGGCAGATTTGTATTTAATAACCTTAACTTTAAAGATTCAACCCAGGTTATTCTTAACGCAAAGAACAATCCTAATTACAAAAATTTAGTAGTTACTGCTGATAATGAAACAGCGCCTGTTTTACTTAAAAACATTAATTCGCCAGATAATGTACAGAATATAGATAGCACAATATCCGTGTATCTTAAAAATACAAAAAGGCAATATGCGGCTACCCGAATGCTTAAAGAGGTAGTGGTAATAGCTAAATCCGAAGTAAAAAAACCAAGCCATACAGATTATTCCGCTTTAACTGGTTTAAGTCAAGAACCTGATCACATTGTTAGTGGGATTCAGCTTACTGGATGTAATTTTTTATTAGACTGCCTTAGAGGAACGCTGATGGGTTTCACCTTTGATACTGATAACTTTTACCTGACCAGGGATTACAACCAGAATAATAAATCGACACCGGCAGCGGTATATTATAACGGGATGCCGGTAGATGCCAGTTACCTTGAGAATATAGATCCAAAAACGGTTGAGTCTGTAGAAGTATTTTTAAATGATGGATTTAGCAGTATTAACAAAACCAGTAATACAAAAGGTGTAATTGTTATTAATGGTAAACCAGCTCCTAAAGGCGATAAGATATCGCTTTCGCAACTAAAGGATTTAATGCCGGTGTATAATGTGATTACAATAAACCCAATGGGTTATGGAAGAACAAAAGAGTTTTATGTACCAAAATTTACTGTACCAAAAACTAATCCCGCCTATTTTGACTTAAGGACCACTGTTTACTGGAACCCTAAAATATACACAGATGCTGCCGGAAAAGCCTCATTTGAATTTTTAAATGCTGATGGCAAAGGCCCATACCGTGTTGTACTGGAAGGTATTGATGGTGATGGTAACCTCGCCCATTATGTTTATCACTATACAGTTAATTAAGTTAACCCATAAATTAACATAATAAAAAAAGGGAGCAAATAATTTGCTCCCTTTTTTTATTATGTTGGATTTTAATTTAGTTACAGCTCTCTTACCCAAATATTTCTGAAACTAAGCGGCTCACTTTTATCGCCATGTGCCTGCAATTTGATTGGAGATGGCCCGTGTGCTTTATAATAAGGTTTCCCAATATATAAAGTTACACCTTGCAGCGTAACATTATTTTCAACAACTACGCCGTTATAAATAACAGTAGCATGGGCTGGTGTTTTTAATGTGCTATCGGCATTAAAAGTAGGTGCAGTCCAAATTACATCATAGGTTTGCCATTCGCCGGGAGGCCTTGCCGGGTTAGCTAAGGGAATAAACTGTTTATAAATACTGCCAGCCATCCCATTTACATAAGTTTTATTTTTGTATGAATCCAAAACCTGTAGCTCATAACCAGCATCGCCTTTACCTACTGAAGCTAAAAACACACCACTGTTTCCCCTGGCCTGGCTGGTGCCTGTTATATCGGCAGGAATACGCCATTCAATATGTAATTGATAATTTGTAAATAATTTTTTAGTCTCTATATTACCGGAGTTTTTATTCACGGTAACAATACCATCGTGCACATTCCAGTCAGCTGGTTTGGTTTCATCCTGTGCAGAAACCCATTGATTAAGATTTGCCCCATCAAATAGTATAATCGCGTCAGATGGTGCATCAGACACTGTTTTACCCGGCGTTACTACCGGTGGTTCCGGACTCCAGATTTCTGTATCTTCGGGTTTAGCTCCTTGCTGAGCATTAGCTGTAAAACAGGCTCCTGCAAGGGCAATAGTTAACAAAATTTTGTTTCTCATAATTTCTAAATTAAACGTGGAGTACATTTTTTACATAGGCACAGCTTTGCGCAATGCTCACATATGGATCAATATTAGTATAGTTTTCTTGCTCAACTATAAAGTGCTTTACACCAGCCAGTTTAGCATAAGCCATAATAGCTTTAAAGTCGATTGCGCCATTCCCCACCTCGGTATTTATATTGTGATTTGATTTATCCATATCCTTAATATGGAAAGCGAAGAACCTTCCCGGATGCTTTTTAATGATCTCTATCGGATCTTGCCCGGTACGAACAACCCAATAAAGATCCATTTCCATCTTCACCAAGTTTGGATCGGTGCGGTTTAAGATCGTATCATAAAAAGTAGTTCCGTCTACCTGTCTCCACTCAAAATTATGGTTGTGGTAACCAAATTTCAATCCTTCCTTTTTACATATCTCGGCAGCGGTACTTATTTTATCGGCAATACCTTTAAAGTCATCAACCGTTTTTATAAAGTCGCCGTTAAGGTGTGGTACAATAATGTATTCCATACCGGTGATGTGGGCAGCATCAATGTAGGTATGCAGTTCATCTGTATTTCCGGTGGCAAAAAAGTTATCAAACTCAAAATGCCCGCTTGGCGTGCGCAGGCCATTGTTTTTAAGTAACGTGCTAAACTGGCTGGCATCTAGCCCCCAAAAGCCATCCTTTTTATTATAACCAAATGTTTCCACTTCGCCATAACCAGCACGGGCAATTTTGGCTATAACATCTTTTACATCGCCCGATTTTAATTGATCGCGAACGCTGTACAATTGCAGTCCGACAATATCTTTATAATCTTGAGCCATTAGCAGCCGGGGTGCCACCATTACCCCGGCAGATATCAGGCCCGCCTGGGCTAAAAAAGTTCTCCTGTTAGTCATTTGGTTTATATTGGTTAGTTAGGTTTTATTTTTTTAAAGTCAGGATATACTTCACCATCTCCTGGGCATCCGTCATTGATAAATTTGGATGCGGCGACATTGCGATAGTACCCCAGTTACCTGATCCTCCTTTGATAATCTTATTAGCCAAAGTATCAACAACAGCAGGCGATGCTGTATATTTATTAGCTACATCGGTAAATGCAGGGCCAATAACCTTTTGATCAAGCTTATGGCAAGTTAAACAATCGTTTTTCTGTATCAACCCGGCACCTAGAGTATCTTTAACGGCTACCGATGTACTTTGGGTTGAAGATGTTGTAGTGGTGGTAGTCACGGTAGTATCAGTGCCCGAACCGCTGGATTGCTTGTTATTTCCGCATGCTGATATGGCTAATGCTAATCCCAAAATGATGAATGATCTTTTCATTTGTATTGTTGTGTAGTATATATGTTTAAATTCCTAATATTTTTTTATTGAATGCTTCATCCCCGCCGGATGCCGCAAAATCATCAAAGGCTTTATCTGTAACCTTGATGATATGATCTTTTATAAATTGAGCGCCTTCACGTGCACCGTCTTCCGAGTTTTTGAGCGCGCACTCCCATTCCAACACCGCCCAACCGCTAAAATCATACTGCGTAAGCTTGCTGAATATGCTTTTAAAATCAACCTGCCCATCTCCTAATGAGCGAAAACGCCCCGCCCTGTTTACCCAATTTTGGTAACCGCCATAAACACCCTGCTTACCAGTCGGGTTAAATTCCGCATCTTTTACGTGGAACATTTTTATCCTTTCATGATAGATATCAATGTATTCCAAATAATCCAAACATTGCAGCACAAAGTGTGATGGATCATATAACAAACAAGCACGTTTATGGTTGTTTACTTTCTCCAAAAACATTTCGTAGGTAATACCATCGTGCAGGTCTTCACCGGGGTGAATCTCATAACAGAGGTCAATCCCACACTCATCGTAAACATTTAGTATAGGTTCCCAGCGTTTGGCTAACTCGGTAAATGCATCGTCAACCAAACCCGGTGGGCGTTGCGGCCATGGATAAACCATTTGCCATATCAGCGCACCGCTAAAGGTAACACTGGCATTTAACCCTAAGTTTTGAGATGCCTTTGCCGCATATTTTAATTGCTGCACGGCCCATTCTTGTCGTGCCTTTGAATTGTTACGATAAGCCTCGGGAGCAAATCCATCAAATAACTGATCGTAGGCAGGATTCACCGCAACTAATTGTCCCTGTAAGTGAGTCGATAGTTCGGTTATCTCTAAGCCACATTCTTTAACCAAGCCATTTAGTTCATCAGCATAAGTTTTGCTTTCAGCAGCTTTTTTCAGGTCGATAAAATTGGCATCAAGCGTAGGTAATTGTACACCTTTATAGCCCAAATCCTTAGCCCAACAGCAAATAGACTTTAAATTATTGAAAGGCTCATCGGTGCCGATAAATTGCGCTAAAAATATGGCCGGGCCTTTAATGGTTTTCATAGATATTTAATCCTTTTGGTAGTAGCTTGTAAGACTTAAGAAGCTTTTAAAGCTTCTTAAGTCTATTGTTTTTATATTTTAAATTCGGTCCATTTAGTATCTGATTTGCCCGATGCAATCACGTTCTCCACAAAAGCCATCCCCCTGATACCATCTTCAACGCCCGGGTAATCCAACCACTCGGTCTTTGGCTGCTTTCCTTCAATATCGGCTTTAACACATAACGCAAAATTACGGTATAAGTTAGCAAACGCCTCCAAATATCCTTCGGGATGCCCTCCCGGCGTACGTGTATTTTTTTGAGCATACGAACTTAAATAACCGCTGCCTGTACGCAAAATCTCGGTTGGTTTATCAGGCCAAATTAATAATAAAGTGTTGGCATTATCTTGCTGCCACTCTAAACCGCCCTTTTCGCCAAATACCCTTATTTTGATGTTGTTTTCGGCGCCTGTTGCAATTTGCGTGGCGATTAACACGCCGCTGGCATCATTATCAAATTTCAACAAAGCTGCACCATCATCATCCAACTTGCGACCTTCAACCACAATATTAATATCGGCACAAAGTTTAGTAACATGCAAACCGCTTACATACTCAGCCAGATTAAATGCGTGAGTCCCAATATCACCCATCGCACCAGCAATCCCACTTTTAGTAGGATCAGTACGCCATGAGGCTTGTTTGTTATCCTCACCTTCTAAAAAAGTGCTTAACCAACCTTGCGGATATTCAACATAAACCTTACGCACTTTACCCAGTTTGCCTTGCTTAATTATCTGCCGTGCTTCTTTCACCATCGGGTAACCGGTATAAGTATGGGTAAGGCAAAACCTTTTACCGCTGGCTTCAACCACCTTCTTTAATTCTTTGGCCTCGTTAAGCGAAAAAGTCATCGGTTTATCCAATAGCACATTAAAACCGTTTTCTAAAGCCAGTTTAGTCGGCGCAAAATGTAAATGATTTGGCGTGACAATACTTATTACTTGCACGCGCTCACTTTCGGGCAATTGCTTTTCTTTTTCGATAAGCTCAATATAATTGGTATAAATCCGGTTTTCGACTAAACCTAGTAGTATACCGCTTGCTTTCGCTTTTTCAGCGTCACTGCTGAACGCGCCGCAAACCAGTTCGTACTCATCATCCATACGGGCAGCAATTCGGTGTACGGCACCTATAAAGGCACCCTGGCCGCCGCCTATCATTCCTAAACGTAGTTTCATATTAGCTTAACACTTTCCAGCCTTCCCTGTACTCGCGTTTTATAAATTGGTTAACATCATCAAAGTTAGTTACACGCATGGCATCGTTATCCCACACCAACTTTATGTTTTGCCCAGGATAATCAACACCTCTGCCATCGGCACTCGTTTTTTGAATATCATGCCCACGGATGGATAGATTGGCCATTAACAATGCCTCAGTAAGCGGCCCGGCCAGTTTAAATGGTGAGCTTACCACATCAGGTTTGCCTGCGATTGCCGCATTTACCCATTGCGCATAGTGGCCATCCTGACCGCCAGGAACACGTTGAATTGTTTTTGGTACATGAACTTCGTTTGTGCGCGAAGTTGGCAACAATTGAGGATTTAATGAATAGGTACTTGCCATCATTTTTCCTTTTGTACCGATGAACAGCATACCGTTACCATTGTCACCAAACTCTTCATTTGGGCCCAATTCAACCGGGCGTTCGGGTTGTATGCCACCGTCCATCCAGTGTACAGTAACATCGCCCGTAGTTTTTTCAGTTTTAGGAAAAGTTAATGTGATATGGCTTGATGGCGGACAGCTATCCGGGAAATAACCTTTAGTAAAGTTATCTACATAAACAGTACCTACGCTTGATTGCACATCCTTAACATATTGCAGATCCAGCACACGGAATGGCGCTTCCATCAAATGGCAACCCATATCACCTAAAGCACCAGTACCGTAATCCCACCAGCCGCGCCAGTTAAAAGGTACCAGCTTATCAACATAACTTTTGTATGGTGCAGTTCCTAGCCAAAGGTCCCAATCCAGTTCTGGTGGTACCGGTGGTGTGTTTTTTGACCATGGAATACCTTGAGGCCAAACCGGGCGATCTGTCCAGCAATAAACGGTATGTACGTCGCCGATTGTTCCGGCATCGTACCACTCGCGTAATTGGCGAACGCCATCATTTGATGCGCCCTGATTACCCATTTGAGTAACTACATTATATTTTTTTGCCGCATGTGTTAAAGCACGAGCCTCAAACACATCATGCGTAAGTGGTTTTTGTACATAAACGTGCTTACTCATCTGCATAGCCGACAGCGCAACGATAGCATGATTATGATCTGGAATAGATACTGAAACCGCATCAAAGTTTTTATGATCTTTATCCAGCATTTCGCGCCAATCCTTATAAAATTTTGCTTTAGGGAACTTGGATACTGTTTTTGCGGCACTGCGCATATCTACATCGCACAGGTATCCAATTTCGGCATTGCCGCTGGCGTAAAAGTTGGCGATATCGCTTTGGCCCTTACCTCCGGCACCTACTGATGCAATTACCAACTTATCGCTGGGAGCAGTAAAACCTTTACCGCCCAAAACGTAACGTGGAACGATCATGATACCTGCCGCAGCAATTGAACTACTTTTGATAAAACCTCGCCTGGAGGTATTTAATGAAGAATTTGGTTTATCGGTCATTTTGGATATAATTGGTTAGAAGTTATCTATAAAATCAATTTAGCACCATTTATCAAACTTAGCAATTAATTCAAAAAAAGGAAACAAAGAATAAATTTGTTACTAATACCCAAAATCGGTCATTACTTTGCGGTCTATACCTGTACACGTAACAGGATCCATCCCCTGATAATCCTCCTGCTCAATAATAAACTGTGTTGTTCCTGTTTTACGGGCAGCTTTAAGTATTTCTTTTAATGGTAATATACCTTTGCCTAATAATGTGTTTTCATATTTACCATCATCCTTCTTAATCATATCCTTAACATGCAGCAATTCAAATCTGCCCGGATATTTTTTAATATAATCTAAAGGCATGGCACCCGTGGGATGCATATTGCCAATATCTAGTTGCTGTGTAACTAATTTTGAATCTGTGCTTGAAAGGATCAGATCATACATTCGTTCACCATTAAACATGGTTGTAAACTCAAAATCATGGTTATGGTAGCCGAATACCAAGCCCTTACTGATACATAACTCGCCGCACTTATTAAATACATCCATAAAGGCTTTAAACGCGTTAAAATCATGTTTCAAATTTTCATCCATTCCCGGACTTATCAGATACTTTTGCCTGATTTCAACCGCATCATCCAATGTTTTCTTCCACTCGTCAGTAAAATCGTTTTTGTTTATATCCCAATGTTTTTGGGATAACACAACATGACCGCTGGTCATGTTTAAAAAATTATCATCCAATATCTTTTTAAACTCTTTTATATTGAAGCCATAAAACTTTCCATCGCTATATCCAGCATGCTCCAGGTGTTTAAAACCAATGGCTGATAATTTAGCTAATGTACCAGCCGGGTCGGCATGCATAGCGTCACGCACAGTATAAAGCTGCAGACCCAGGCGTTCAATTTTTCCTGGCGTTGATGCGAAAAGATTATTATTGAATAAGGTACTACCGGCCATTAAAACAGCGCTGTTGAATATAAATTTCCTGCGGGATGCTTGCATATTTGTAATTACTTGGCTATTGGAAATATAGGAAATAATAGTTGAGTATTACTTACAAAAGCCAGATGCTTACTATCAGGCGACCAGGATGGTGTATTTATAGTCCCTTGCCCGCCATATAAATAGGCCACAACTTTGATAGGCCCGCCGCCTACCGGCATTACACGCAAGTAAACGTGTTTGTAAAAGGGATGATCGCCGGGAGCTACTTCATCTTTCATAAAAGATATAAATTCGATCATTTTGCCATCCGGCGATACATGTGGAAACCAATTATCAAAACTATCATTGGTTACCTGAGTTTGATTGCTACCGTCCGGATTCATACGCCAGATCTGCATTAAACCACTGCGCACCGAACAGAAATAAATATACTTTCCGTCAGGTGTGTATTCAGCCCCGTCATCGAGGCCGGGAGCATCGGTTAGCCTTACCTCTTTACCACCTGTTGATGGAATCTTATAAATATCGAACTCATTATTTCTGTCGCCACAAAAAACAATGTATTTACCATCTGGCGACCAGCCATGCATATAAGATGGACCTGTAGGAGTTAATTGCCTTGCTTTGC
>Ga0302312_10001927_pt1 | contig 12215 bp, 7 predicted proteins | sample III_Palsa_N2_1_FD_200529 | JGI IMG/M metagenome (GOLD analysis project Ga0302312, IMG submission 200529) | Peat permafrost microbial communities from Stordalen Mire near Abisko, Sweden - III_Palsa_N2_1 | ecosystem: Environmental > Terrestrial > Soil > Palsa > Peat permafrost | place: Sweden... | reverse complement strand
CCATACCGTCTTCCTTGTCTCATCAACACCACCTCCAAATCAGATAGTGTTGCATCGACCCGTTGAGACCGCCCGACTTTAAGGAAACTTCGATCCCGCAGCTATTCTCCCGGATTAGGCGGGAGGCGTTTCTCGCGCGAAAGCCTCTCGAGTTCGGCTCCGGCAAGTAAGAATCCACCCACACCATAGACATAGCTCGCAGATGGCTTAAAGGTTCCCGGTTGACCCGATGGGCTGGATCGAACCTAGCCGTCCGTCCGCATAGATGTGGCTCAGTATGCCAGCCCACGAGCGCTGAATCACCGGGAGATATTCATTTCGATCGAGGATGTGCTCGTTCATTCCGTAGGCGATGGCGTAGGTGAAGAAAGCCGATCCGGAGATCTCGGGAAGAGGGTAGGAATCGGGGTCTAGCAGGCCCGAACGCCACAAGCCATCCTGTCCTTGAATGGAAGCCACTTCCGCAGCCATATCGCGAAACTGTTGGACGAACTCTGGCCGTCGGGGATCTGTCGCTGGCATGGTTTGCAGCACCTTAGCGAGCGCGCCCATGACCCATCCGTTGCCGCGAGACCAGAAGATCGGCTGCCCGTTTCGCTCCTTCCTGGTCAGGTAATGAGCATCACGGATGTAAAGATGATGACTTGGGTCGTAGAGGCTCTTGGTCGTGATCGCCCATTCGCGCTCCGTGAACAGCAGGTACCTCGGATCGTTCGTCGCGACGCTCATGCGGGTAAGGGCCGGCGGTGCCATGAAGAGCGCATCGCACCACCACCAGAGGTCTTTCGCAGGATCATCCGGACGCTCTACCAATCTATCGAGAATCGCTTTGGTGTCGGCGATGCGCTGGGGATCCCGATGCGCAGCAGGATCGGCGAGATAAATGTCGAGGTATGCCTGGCCGAGTGCCATGTCGTCTGCATGAGGGAAACGGTCGTCAAGAAGCTTCCATTGCTGACGGGTTGCGTAATCGATCACGGCTTGCCGGTAGCGCGGATCGCCTGTGGTAACCGAAGCCGCGATCAAGCCTTCGTAGAGCGCAGCGAAGGTCCATTGCGAATTGAAGTTGGGCTCCGCGACGCGCAGCTGCCAGTCGGCTACCTTCTTGATCGCGGCGCGGATGGCTGCAGGCTTCAGTGCGGGTGATAGATCAGTTGCGAGCGGCCGCGGGTCATCCGGTGCATTCGCCGACGTGGTCCCGCTCCACGGTTGGAGATGAGGCCGCAGGCTGTTGGACTGTCTGCGGATGGGCTGAGTGCGCGGTGATCAGGAAGGCGCCTAGGACTAGGTGTGCGGCGGCGATGCGTGAGCGCTTCATAGTTTTTTTTGCTTTGAGCTCGACGGCGGGTTTACCCAAAGCAACGGTTGCCGAATGGGGAAGTTGCGAATAATCTCGGGGTCGGTCGGATCGGGATTGAGTTTGGTCCACAACTGCAAATATTCCTGTTGGTGGCAAGCCAGACCGCTGAAAAGTAAGCCGGGCGAACGGACCGGCAACGAAGCGAAGTGCTCGATGTCTTGTTTGTACGGCCACGTGTTCTTGTCCTGAAGATAGGGGTAAAGAAATGCGGCTGCTTTGCAGATCCCGCGACCATCGGGCAAGACAAAAGAATACAGACTTGGCCCATCGCCTTGCAGCGATTGGCAAAGGGTCGCCATGGTATCGAAGTTGAAGATGGAATAGCTATAGGGCTTGGTGCGGGCAAGCTCTCGAGGGAAGCTCCCGTCGAGAGCCATCTGGCCGGGAACGAAGAGCGTCTTGTATTGTGTGCGTACCTCTTCCCTCGCCTTTTGGTCGTCGATAAGCCGAGCGAACTCCGCGGCCTGCAGTGCCCAGCAAACGGCATGATTATTAACGGTGTCCCTTTCAGCAATACCTTTCTCGCTGGTTTTCATCCAGTGCAGATATGCGCGGAACCAGTCTTGCAGTGCTTGCTGCTCAACGCTTGTAAAGACAGCGGGCGAAAGGATGGACGCGGCGCGAGCGACTTCCACGAGATGCAGCGTGTCGATAATGCCATAAGAGCGCCCTGTAGAAACGCCATGAACCCCCTGGGAGTATTCAAGGTTTGGATTCATCCGGGTATCGGGACTAACGAACCACGCGCGGAGATGGTCGCCAGCCAGTTGGCCGTAGCGGCGAGCTCCTGTGAGCACCCATGCCGCTGTCAGTGCTGGCATCTGAATGGATAGGGCGATCATTGCTTTGCGATGATCGTTGAAGTTGTCAGGATTGCTCTGACCGTCGCGATTGATGTATTTGCCGCCTGGGTCCTGCGGGTTGGGCCAAAAATAGTCCGCCTGGGAGAAGTAGTCATGTACGCCTCCGGGACTGCGTGTAGTCGGATAGCTCGTGATGGTGCGCGGGCGCAGACCTAGGTAGCGTGAAGCGGCTTCAATGATCCGCGTTCGGTCCGTACGGGCGACAAGAGCGTAGCCGTCAGTAGCCCTCGGTACATCCGCGAATGCCAGATGGGTAAGGCATGCGGCGGTTTGATAGCAAAAACTGCGGCGAGTGAATCGAATCATTTCAAACTTCCATTTGTAGCGGTTGCCTCTGACAAGGTGATGAAGGCCGGAGGAAGATTCTGAGCCGTAACGCCGACCACGCAGCTTGCGTACTTCCCCGTCGCGCTGTCTGAACCCGTGTCAACTGAGATAGATGCTGTCCCATTGGTTAGTTGCAGCACCCTGGAAGCGTGGGTCGTTCCCATGTTGTCGATAAGCTTTCCTGAACCGGCAAGGGTGAAGCGCACCTGGTTGCGCGCATCCAGGCAAAGAACGTTCGCTGAATCATAGAGACTTGCGGTGACGCTGACACGACCATCCGTGCCAGGTATCTGGACCAATCGCAGTTCGGCAGGCGCTCCCCAGGCGTCGGTTTGGTACGTCAGATCAAGTTCGTCCTGCAAGGTCACATCCCCCATTTGTGCGACCACCCGGAGATGATTCTTCCCGCTCCGAAAGATCACGTCCCAGCGCAGCCCGGCGGCCGGAAAGTCCTGGCTATCACGCTGCCTGGTTCCTTGCGACGCTCCATTCAAGAAGAGTTCAGCGCGCCCGCCGTTCGAATACACCTTTACGATGCGTGGTTCATCCGGCTTGCCCCATCGAACAGGCCAACTATGTCCATACAGGTGAACCATCGGTTTCTTTGACCAGTACGATTGGAAGACGAAGTAAGACTCCTTCAAACTAAGATCGCGCTGTACGACTCCTTTTTGATTTACGTTCGGGATCCCGTCGTCGGCGCGAAGCGGAGATGCGAAGTCTTTGAATATCCATTGAGCTGAGCCCGTTAGCCAGTCTAACTTCTCCTGCGTCTTCAGGTGCCAGTCGAAGAGATTGCAAGCGTAGGTTTCTGACCAGTCGCCATCTTTGGAGACACGAACGTTGCCATCCTTGTTGAGATAGGCAAGGCCACGCTCTTCAGTTCCTTTTCCGATGGGGACCCGCCGCAGCACAGCTTCAGGGTCCTCGGAGTGGCGGCCTGCCTGGCTGTCTGCTCCCCATTCAATATGGATGAACCGGTTGACGAGATCGCGCTGCTTCAAAAGGCTATCTTCGTATTCGCGATAGTTGCCGCCGTACCACCCTGCCCAGATGGAAGGCGAATACACGTCCGGGATGTCGCGAGCAAAATCACAGCGGCGAAAGGCCGTGAGCCTGGAGTCATCCAGATGATGAGCTATGTCGCGCATCCCCGTCATGAAGGCGCGGATGGCAGCGTGATCAACGCTTGGGTATTCGTCCGGCCAGTCATCTTCATTGCCAAGCCCCCATAGGATGATGGATGGGTGATTGAAGTGCTGTTCGATCATGTGCCCCAGCATATCTTTCGCATTTTGCTGAAAGGACGCATCGCCGACCCCGGCACGGCACCAGGGGACTTCCTCCCACACCATCAGACCGAGCTCGTCGCAGAGATCGAGTACCAGGCGATCCTGCTGATAGTGGGCGAGGCGAATAAAGTTCGCACCCATGTCGCGGATGAGATGCATCTCTTCCCGGACCTGGTCGTCGCTCATGGCTGCGGCGACGCCGGCGTGGTCGGCATGCCGGTGTGTTCCTTGCAGGAGAATGCGTTTGCCGTTGAGCTTGAACGGCCCGTGCTCTACAAATTCGACGTGCCGTATGCCAAAGCGCTCCTCCATTGAGGACGTTCCACTTGGCGTTGAAAGGGTCACCCGGCAGCGGTAAAGCGCGGGAGTTTCAGGCGACCAGAGTTGTGGACTCGAGATGGCGGCACTGACCAGGTCGTTGGTATCGCTCCAGGTCGGCATTGAACCGGACCACTGGTAGATGGACCGACCCTCAGGGTCAAGGATTTCTACCGAAAGCTTGCAGAGAGAGGAGAGGCTGCGTGGGTTATACAGCCTGCAGCGAATGGAAATGTTAGCGGAGCCATCTGCACGAAGGGTGGGAAGAATGTGAACGTTGTCGAGCGCCAGCTCTGGGAGATAGACGAGGTTTACGTGCCGGTAAAGGCCGCCGTACAGGCAAAAGTCGCTCAGTTCGGATGGAACGCGTTCTGGGTCCGGACCGTTATCGCAAAGAACGGCAAGTGGAATGGCGGATGCGGAGCCTCTTGTCCGCTGGAGGGCTGACACGGCGTCGGTGATATCGAAGACAAACTCGTCGTACCCTCCTTTGTGCGTTCCGATGAAAGTCGATCCGACCCAGAGGCTGGAGGTCTGGCCAGCACCCTGGAAGTGGAGGACCGTGCGGCCACCTTCGAAGGGATTGGCAACGTTGATCGTGGTTCGGTACCAGCCATGCCCCTGGTAGTAGGGTCGATCAGGATCGCAGGCATCCGCATGATTGAAGCAGTGGGGCAGGCTTACCGGTTGCCAGAGGCCGGCCTCTTCTTCCCGCCAGACCTCCCAGATGCCCTCAAGTTGCCCCTGCCGATATTGCCAGTTAGCGTCCAGCCGCGTCGGAGCCCGAACGGGATCGCTGGCGGGCGAGGAGATGGGAGTAACCGCTCGCAGCGACGGCGCTAGCAGGGCCGCCCCACTGGCCGACATAGCGTTCAGCAGAAATTGCCGGCGGCTGCTCTCAAACATCGCGACACTTCTTCCTCTGGTGTTCAAGCAATTCTCTCTCCAGTGTAAGAAGTGACAGACTCAGCAAAAAACCGGGCGATGGCAAGTGACTCACCGTTTGGTTCATCACGACGGCAATAACCTTTTTGAAATGTTGAAGAAAGCAATCTAAAACGCGTTGTGTCAAACGTGTCTTGCCCAGCTCGGCAATGCATGAGTATTATCGCGATACGTGATGAGCACTCCGAACTCGAGCTGGGAGACGTGGCGCCCCAAGACCCGGCAGGACGAGGAAGAGATTCTGCAGGAGATGGAGGAAGTCCTCGCCAGTCCTCAATTCTGCAATAGCAAGCGTTACCCCGCATTGCTCCGCTATGTCATTAAGAGCACGCTATCGGGGCACAGCGACCTGCTGAAGGAACGCACCCTGGGTGTCGAAATCTTTCATCGGCCGCCAGACTACGACACCAATTCCGACACCGTCGTCCGATATACCGCTGGTGAGGTGCGAAAACGCCTCGCTCTCTACTATCACGAACACCAGTCGCGGCTTCAGATTTCATTGCCATCAGGGTCGTATGTTCCGGAATTCCTTTGTAGTCACGAGGAGGTTGACCCTCCAAGCGCAGCGTCGCGCCCGGGCCAAACGGATGGCCAGCCAACGGCAAGCGCGGCCTTCGAGTCCACCGCTTCCGCCGGCGCGCCGGTAATGGCAGCGCCTGCGCAAACGTCCGATCATTCCATTCCCCTGACCGCGACTCGTAAGTGGTACGAACGGCCGATTCTTTGGATCTCGGCCTCATCGGTGATGATTCTCCTGCTGATGGGCGCATTCGCGTGGCAGCATGGACGTGCACATGCGCGGGACGCGCTGCAGGAATTCTGGGCTCCGGTTTTGGGTGAATCCAACACGACACTTATCTGCTCGGGCGGCGTGGTGTTTGCACCTGAGAGATTTTCCGGCGTGAAAACTGCGGGGAAAGACATCGAATATCCCTTTGTGTCCATGCAGATTGCGACTTCGATCGCGCACATCAGCGGACACCTCGAGCGCCTCGGAGAAACTGTACAAACGCGTTCCTCTGCATCGACGGTGCTCACCGACCTTCGCGAACGCCCCGTGGTCCTGCTGGGTGGTTATAACAACGACTGGACGATGCGCCTGCTCGAACCCCTGCGCTTTCGTTTCGCTCCCGGGCCAGCGGAAGCTATCCTGGATCGCGATCACCCGGCCGCGAAATGGGAGAGAGACCCAGAACAACCCTACTCAAGTGCCGATGACTACGCGATCGTCGCTCGCTTTCACGATGCAACAACCGGCGGCATGATCGTCATCGTTGCCGGAATTGGCCGGAACGGAACAGAGGCAGCCGCTCAATTCGTTACAAGCTCCCACTATATGGAACTGCTGCGACGCCAGATCGGAGCGGGCCTGGCAGATAAGAACATTGAGGCGGTACTAAAGGTTAGCGTCATAGACGGCAAAACCGGCGCCCCGTCGGTTGAGGCGGTCGACGTCTGGTAGCGACGTCTCGTTTCGCCGATACGAGTCACCGCAGAGTACGATCCGGCAGCCATTCGGCATGTTTGTCACAAGCCCAACACAGACTCCAACTACCTCATTCACAAACAGATACATTCTGACCGGCGAACCAAACCGTTAGTCACTTGCCAGCGGCGCTGGGCAGGGCTGACGGTGTGCGTGCCTCTCAAAGAGTGGATACCGCGTCGGATGAACACTTCGCGGACTGGACCGCTTGAGGCCTGCAGCACTTTAGGAGAATCGCCATGACGTCACAGAAGCAAGCCAGCACCAAGCGGAATGTATCCCCTACGCGAGACGCTCACGCCCGCCGGGGACATGGAACGGGAAATCGTACTCAGCGAGCTTTTCTCTGTTTCCTGACGGCGGTACTTTTTCTTCTGGCTGGCTCGGCCGATTCCCTTGCGCAACTCTCTACCGCAACGGCGTTCGGCAATGTTACCGATTCGTCGGGAGCTGCGGTTCCAGGCGCGACGATCGTTTTTACCCAGACACAGACCAACTTCACCCGTACCACCACCACCGACGGCCAAGGGGAATATCGCGCAGAGTTTCTGCCCCTGGGGCCCTACTCGGTCAAGGTGAGCGCAACCGGGTTCACCGAGATCGTACGGAACGGCATTGTACTTACCGGCACGCAAGAGGCTGCACTGAACTATGCCCTCAAGGTGGGTAGTGAAAACACCGTGGTCACCGTTACAGAGACCGTACCGCTCGTGAACACTGCGAACTCGGTACTTGGCCGGACAATCTCCAATCAAGAGGTAGATAACCTCCCGCTGGTCAGTCGTGACGCCTACCAGCTCCTCAACCTTACGGCTGGCGTGCAGAACGTGCAGAATGAAAATTCCATCGGTCTGCCAATGGAACACGTCATCATCAATGGTTCTTCGGACAACATGGTGGGACAGGTAACGTACTACCTCGACGGCGGCATCAACATGACCGGCGTTCGCGACACAGGAAATTTCATTCCGAACCCGGACGCCATCGACCAGTTTGACGTCCAGACCAACAACTTCAGCGCAGAGTATGGTCGCACGGGAGCTGGCGTTGTTTCAGTCCTGACCAAGTCCGGAACCAACCAGGTCCATGGATCGGTGTACGAGTTTCACCAGGAGACGAACTTCAACTCGGACAGCTATCTGCAAACGACCCGAACACCACAACACATCAATCGGTTCGGTGCCACAGTCGGCGGACCCGTCGAGAAAAGCAAGATCTTCTTCTTTGGGAGCTACGGTGGACTGCGGGAGGTGACGCCGCAAACCTACAACACAGTTGTGCCCGACGCCCTCCAAAGGGCTGGCAATTTTTCCGAGAATCTTCCCACCTCCACTACCATCGCGCACGGCCTGGGGGCCTGTGCAACTACTCTTTCAGCCGCGGATAAAGGAGTGACGAACTACGGCGGGCGATTCATTGTCTGCGATCCGGTGAACCATCAACCAGTACCTGGAAACCGTCTGGATCTGGATCCGAACTATGTTCCCGATCCCGTTGCCGCCGCCGTGCTGGCCAAGAATGTTCCATTGCCCTCGCCCAACCGGCCAACACCGGATAATCGTTTTGTCGGAAACCAAGGCCTGCCACAGGAAAACAACGAGTTCCTGATCAAAGGTGACTTTCAGACCTTCACGAACCATCGTGTGACGCTCTCCTACTTTCAGGCGAACGGATCGCAAATCGAGCTGCCATCGGGAGGCACGCTTCCCGGTTGGGCACTCTCGAATTATGCTTTCCGTCAGCAAAACGCCAATGCCAGCGATGTCTGGACGGTGACACCACGGTCGGTGAATCAGGTGTGGCTCAACTTCTCGCGCATGCTGGCTGGACGCATTAGTGATCCTGCCGAGTCACTTTCAGCGTATGGCTCTGACATCAATGTGCAGGGCACCCCATCTCTGCCAGACATCAGCGTCTCCAACTTTTTCACGCTATCGAATGCCATCAGCGGGCCTCTAGCGGGCGATAACATCTACGGTTTGCGCGATGTGTTCAGCACGACACGCGGTCGGCATACGATCAATATCGGCGGAGAGGTTTATCTGGAAAAGGACCGCCTTGAGACGCTGTTGAATAATTACGGTGTCTTCAGCTTTACGAGCGCGACGGTTCCAAGCACCGCATCCGGGCAATCGACCTACACCAGGACCGGCGTCGCTATCTCCGACTTCCTGATAGGCCACCCCAACACCATGAGCCAGGATTCGCCTGACGACGCGAATGAAAACTACTGGAACTACGGCTTCTTTGCGCAAGACGATTGGCGCGTGTTTCCCAAGCTTACGGTGAACCTTGGCCTGCGTTATGACGTCCAAACCGCGCCCACCGATACCCAACGCCGCATAGCCGTCTTCGAACCTGGAGTGCAGTCGACAGTTTCACCCAACGCAATGCTAGGGCAGCTCTTTCCCGGCGATCCTGGCGTCCCTGCCGGTGGTGTCGACACCAATTACAACCATTTCTCACCGCGCGTGGGCTTTGCGTTTGACCCCTATAACAATGGTCGAACCGTCTTCCACGGGGGTGCTGGACTCTTCTTCGACACGATCTCCGGAAATGAATGGATGCTGTCTCAGAACTTTCAGCCTTTCGCTGTCCGCGAAACCAACGCATTCACGCACGTTGTAAGTTTGCAGAACATCTACTCGACTGACTGCCAGGACTTCGCAGGCTGCACGTCTCCATTTCCCTATATCTACGACAAGGCGAATCCCCGTTACGTATCTCCGGCGTCACTGGTCTTTGTTCAGAAAGGAATGCGTTGGCCATATAACGTCCAGGCAAACTTCGGCGTGCAGCAACAACTCACTCGCGACCTCGCCCTCGGTATCGCATACGTCGGGGCGTTCAGCCGCAAACTTCCGCTTTTCATTGATGAGAATGCGCCAATCTACAACACGGCGAACCCAGCTGCCAACACCACGGGAGACGTTAACTGTCGTCGACCCTATGATGCAATCCCCTTCGCCACAATGAATACCTGCGCCAATCCGGCGGTTGGCTCAAAGTATATGAGCAACGCCTACGTGATCACGGACGGCCAGACAACGAACTATAACGGGCTTCAAGTCACAGTCGTGAAGCGCCTGAGCGAGCACCTGAGCCTCAACGGCTTCTATATCTGGAGCAAGGGCCTAGCCAGCGCGTCGCTTCAGACAACCGGCAACATCGGCAACAGCGCGGCAACAGAGCCCGAGGACTACCACGACCTTTCGTTGGAGCGGCAACGTGAAGACAACGATATGCGTCACCAGCTTGTTGTCTCCGCGGTATGGAAGCCTGACTACTTTGGGCATTCAAACGCGGTGGTACGAACGCTGCTCAATGGCTGGTCCATCTCGGCAATCGTCAATCTACATAGCGGCAAACCGTTCAGCATCACCACGGGTACGGATGACAATTTGGACGGCGACACGAACGACCGCCCCAATATTCTTCCAGGGCAAACAGCCCACCTGATTCCCTACCAGCGATCCGTTTTTACCGCGTCCACGGAGAAGTGGTTCAACACCTCCGCATACTGCAAAAACGGTGCAGCAGGATGCCCAGCAGGTGCTGGACCATCCCATCTGGATGGGATAGTTCGGGTCAACTCTTTGGATGCGCCGGGATATCGGGACGTCGACGCAGCCATCTTTCGCGACTTCACGATCCACGGACGCATCAAGTTCCAATTCCGTGGTGAGGCGACGAATGTCTTCAACATGGTGAGCCTAAGCGCTCCCGCCGGAACGTTCAATAGCGGAACCTTTGGTACCATCACTGGCGCATCCGCCATGCGCGTCATTCAGGTTGGAGGTCGGCTCCTCTTTTAGCAGATCGCCCGATCGCGATCCAGAGCAGGGGGAGCCTTGTTGAGTGCAGCCATAGCAGACGACATCACAAAAACGCCTGTCTACAATAATCGAGGGAAACTCATCGACGCGGTCTGATTCTTGCTTGAGCTAAATCCAGGCTTGTTCGCACCGCATGAAAAACGGGGTTTTGGGAAACTTCGATTCCAAGGATATGCCGGGGCGCCCTTGGGCTGCCGAGCAAGTAGCAAAGCAAATGGCCTCGGTTGCCCGAGACCATCCTAATGCCTTGCCGGTTTTACCTTGACGCACCTTGGCACGCCCTGCCCCACTTGTGCCGTGCCCCACCTAATCAGATTCGAGCCACTGCCGATAAACCTCTAGAAGTGATTCTGGAGGTTTATACGAGATATGAGCACACTATTCTCTCTCAGCCAAATGGCAATGGTGATCCTTGCCATTTGGCTCTCAGAGACCAAGGTTAGGACGATACTTTATATCTTCGGCTGGACAATCGGTATAGCGGTCATCGCTGGGGTATGCAGCTAGCGGACATCCCCAACCTTGACGAGCAGATCCTTGTCAGCCGCCGTCCCAAGTCTTGGGTCGCGGTAATTCATGATCCGCTTCAGGACCTCGCCGCGCGCCTTAAAAACCGTGAGTCCACGGTTGGGGTAATAATTGCTCAAATCAGAGCCAAACATTAGTTCGTACGTCGGCCCGTTCGGTCCGTCAACGTTGTCTGTGTAAAAGGTGCCGAGTACAGCACTACTGCGTTAGATGTCGAGGTTTTTTACGTCGAGGGCATTGTCTTCGATGAATTTACGGCGCGCTTCGACATCCTCACCCATGAGCGTTGTGAAGATCTCTTCAGTGGCGGCGATGTCTTCGAGCTTGACCTGCACCAGGGTTCGGCGGGCTGGATCCATCGTCGTCTCCCAGAGCTGCGGCGCGGTCATCTCGCCGAGGCCCTTGTAGCGCTGGACGGAGTATTCCTTGCGGCCCTGCTCGATGACGTACTCGAACACCTCGCGCGGCGTCTTCCTCTCGACCGGATCCTGCGAGACCTTGGCGGAGCGCTTGACGGGCTTGGCGGCAGCTTCGACCGGTGCGGCACCGGCGTCCATCGCGCCTTCGAGCTCGGCCTCTTCCGCGTCCTCGAGCTCCTGCTCCGCTTGCTCTTCGGCGGACTTGGTTGCGGCAGCGGCTGCCTTGCCCGCGTACTCGACGAGGAACGGACCGACGAGCTGCTCGCGGATCTGCGCGTGTTTGGCCAGCAGTTGCCGCGACTCGGGTGCGGCAGCGAGCGTCCAGTCGATGGATCGTGTCGCGCCCTGCGCGTCGTGATAGTTGACCGAGTAGGTGCGATGCTCTTCGTCGAACTCGATCGCGGAGACGCTCTTGAACTGGTAGGTGCGCTCGATGGCCTTCAGGCGCGTCTGTATCTGCTTCAGCTTGGCGTCCGTCTCAAAGTCTGCGCGGCGGATCGAATCCTTGCCTTCGCTCGCGAAGATCTCGGCAAAGATGCGAACGACTTCCTCATTGCGCAGGCGCTTGGCGACTTTGTCGAAGAAGCCGAGGTAGTCGTTGAGCGAAGACATGTACTTGGTGAGCTCTTTGCCCTCAAGCTTCGCGCCGCCCTCGCCGTAGCGGATGATCATGCCATCGGAGGCGCGCTTGACCATGACCTGCACGTACTCGCGCTCGTCCTTGATGTACTGTTCGAACTTGCCCTTCTTGATGCGGTAGAGCGGTGGCTGCGCGATGAAGACGTGGCCGCGCAGAATGAGCTCCTGCATGTGGCGGAAGAAGAAGGTGAGCAGCAGC
>Ga0302312_10001922_pt1 | contig 12234 bp, 7 predicted proteins | sample III_Palsa_N2_1_FD_200529 | JGI IMG/M metagenome (GOLD analysis project Ga0302312, IMG submission 200529) | Peat permafrost microbial communities from Stordalen Mire near Abisko, Sweden - III_Palsa_N2_1 | ecosystem: Environmental > Terrestrial > Soil > Palsa > Peat permafrost | place: Sweden... | reverse complement strand
AGGGAGCTACCACAGCCGACGCGAGCGGCTACTTTCGCCTGCAGCTGCCGGCTGGTGTAAATACAATAACGGTATCATACATTGGCTATTTCGCGAAAGACATAGCCGTTAAACCTATCACCAGGAATATATTGATAACCCTTATACACGATCCCAATAACCTTAACGAAATAGTGGTTGTTGGTTACGGCGCGCAAAAAAAGCGCGATGTTACCGGCGCAATTGCCACCGTATCGGGCGCTACTTTGCAGGAAGCACCATCGGCAAACGTTATCGACCAGTTAAAGGGCCGCACCGCTGGTGTGGATGTGGTTAGCAACAGTTCGGGCTTAGGCAACGGCGACCAGATACGCATCAGGGGCAGCCGCTCGCTATCAACCAATTCGGGTACGCTTAACAGCCTCGATCAGCCATTGATCGTGGTGGATGGTATTCCATTTGGAGGCAATATTAATGACCTCGATCAGGATAATATCCTTACGCTCGACATTTTGAAGGATGCATCCGCTACCGCCATATACGGTTCGCGCGGATCGAACGGGGTTATCTTAATAACAACTAAACGCGGTACCAAAGGCAAATCGGTGCTTAGCTATAATATGTATTATGGCAATTCAAATGCTTTAGGCGAGTTAAAGGTATTTAACGGCCCCCAATACGCGCAGCTTAAAGCCTATTCAGGTTCGCTTAATACCGTAAACCCCGGCACGGTGGCCTACCCGCTCACCCCGGCTGAATTAACGGGCGTACAGAACGGAACTTCGACCGACTGGCAAAAACTGATATACCAAACGGGCCACACTACCGATCAGAACATTAACCTTGCCGGTGGCGATGAAAACACACAATACGGCATGGGCGCGGGCTTTCTATCGCAAACCGCTATAGTACCTAATCAAAATTTCCAGCGGTATTCGTTACGTACCACTATCGATCACAAGATAAACTACATGTTTAAAGTAGGTGTTAACAGCTTAACTACTTTAAGCTATAACAATAACCCCGGCGGTACAGGCATTACCAGCGGCTTAATGAGGTTAAGCCCTTTAACTTCGCCATACAATGCCAACGGTACACTAAACCTGCTTCCGCAGGCGGGTTCAACAGATGCATCATCCGTTAACCCTTTAACATTGATAACCGACCCGACAGCCATCTATTCAAACACCAGGGAACTAAGAACATTTAACAGCTTATACGGCGAAGTAAACATTTTGAAAGACCTGAAATACCGTGTTAACGTTGGTTTAGACTTTACCCAGGTAAATGGTGGTAATTATACCGGCCCCGATACCTATGCCAACAGCAATATTACCACCCTGGCCGAGGCTACCACACAGGTAACCAATGATGAAGCCTATACTTATACCATTGAAAACTTGTTAACGTATGATCATACCTTCGCTAAAAAGCATCACCTTACTTTTACCGGTTTATTTAGCTCGGAAAAAGATCATACCGAAAACTCCCAGTTTAATGGCATAGGCTTGCCGGCAGATTACATACAGAATACCAACCTTGCGCTGGCCGGCAGCATTAACGCGACTTCGGCTACTACCAACCCTACTGCCAATTACTTTGCCAACAGGGGCCTGGTATCCGAAATGGGCCGTGTAAACTATAGTTATGACGACCGGTACCTGCTTACCGCCACCGTACGCCGCGACGGTGCCTCGGTTTTGGCTCCCGGCCATCAATACCTCACCTATCCGGCTGTTGCTTTAGGCTGGAACATTGTGAACGAACAGTTTATGAAAGATGTTACCCAGATAGATAACCTTAAATTAAGGGCCAGCTACGGTGTAACAGGTAACCAGGGTAGCGCACCCTATCAAACTTTAGGCGCGCTGGCTTCAAATTATTACAATTTCGGCACCAGTACGGCGGGCCAATCGTCGGCTTACACGGTAACAACGCTTGCAAACCCTACCTTAACCTGGCAGTCGACAGCTGAATTTAACCTGGGCCTGGATTTTGGCGTACTCAAGAACCGTATTACCGGTACAATTGACGTTTACAACCAGGACACAAAAAACATTATTGTTAACAACGTTTTACCGGCAAGTAACGGTGCTACTTCGCAAATTTCGAATCTGGGTAAAACCAATGACAAAGGGCTGGAAATAAGCCTTAGCAGCGTTAATATTCAAAATAAGGACGGACTAAACTGGACCACAGATTTTAATATTTCCTTCGACAGGAATAAAGTTACAGCCCTTCCAAACGGCGCGCTTACCGATATTCCCGACGGATGGTTTGTAGGATCACCCTCAACCGTAATATATGATTACCGCAAGATAGGGATATGGCAAACCGGCGATCCAGGCCTTAAAACACAAACTTCGCCGGTTGAAGTACCCGGAGAAATAAGGGTTCAGGATGTGAATGGCGATGGAAAAATAACCCCTGCTGATGAGCAGATCATCGGCAACTTTCAACCGCAATATATAGCTGGTTTAACCAACAGGTTCGCTTACAAACGCTTCGACCTATCGGTAGTGATGTATGCGCGCATGGGAATGGATGTAGAAGTTCCCTATATTACGGCTGATGCCAGTAACGGTGGCTACTCCTTCTTTTTGCAAGGCAGAAATAACCAGTTGGCTGTTAATTACTGGACACCAACCAACCCAACCAATGCCTTCCCTAAGCCCGATGGCAGCGCGGCGGCTCCGCTTTATGGTTCAACCCTGGGCTATGTAGATGGATCATTCATTAAAGTGCGCAGCATTAACTTCGGTTATACTTTCCCTTCGCAAATGCTGGCACGCGCCGGTATCAGCTCATTAAGGGTATACCTTACTGCCGAAAATCCATTTATACTGTATTCTCCCTTTGTTAAGGATGGCTTTGGCCCCGATCCGGAAGGAAACGGCTACGGAGGCGGCGCTATGGCACAGGGATCAGCCAGTTTAGGTGCTCCTGGGCGGCAAGTTAGCGTTAATGACAATAACCCTTCGGTGCGCAATTTTAACATTGGTTTAAGTGTAAAATTTTAACTGATCATAATTTACAATCATGAAAATATATAATAAAATATCGATCATTTTTACAGCTGCGGTTATATTGACCGGCGTATCCAGCTGCAAAAAATTATTAGTTGAAAAGCCGCAATCGTCCATTGTGCCCTCGTTTTTAAGTACCCAGGCGGGGCTGGAGGGTGGTATTGCCGGTGTTTATAACGATTTGCGCAGCAGCTATGGTACCGAAGGGTTTGAACTGACCCAATATGCCGGTACCGATGAGAACTTTGCGGGCGTGAGCGCGCAAAGCAACGGCATGTTCAGTACTTATAATGGAATAAACGGCAGCAGCTTCAGCGGCTTTTGGAACACCTGGTACCAGGATATTAATACCCTGAACGGCATTTTGAAGTTTGGCCCGGCAGCGGGCCTGCCTACCGCTACCCTAAACTTATACCTGGGCCAGGCCAAATTTTTACGGGCCTATTGCTATTATTACCTGGTAACTACCTATGGCGCGGTTCCATTGCACACTACCTTCAACACACAGGCCTCATCATCAGATACCCGCGCGCCTATATCAGATGTTTACGCGCTCATCATACAGGATTTGACCGATGCCAGCACCGAATTGCCGCCTACCGTAACGGCGCCTTTTCTTGGTAAAACCGCTACGCAGGCTACGGCCCAGTTTATGCTGGCAAAAGCATACCTTACCAGGGGATGGTCAACAGCGGCGCAAACCAGTGATTTTACGCAGGCGGCTACCATAGCCAGTACGCTTATTGCCAACAAAACGACTTATGGCGTTGATATATGGCAAAACTATGGTGATGCTTTTGCTATGGCCAATGACTATGGCAAAGAAGTGCTTTTGGTAAGCGACCATGATAATAATACCACCTATGGCGAGTTTGTTGCAGGTTCATCGGGCGGGGCTGCTCAAAATGTACTGCCTAACCTGTTCAGGTGGAATTATGTAACGCTAACTTCGGAAGCTTCGGATAATGAAGAAACCGTGCCGGTTGTTTTGAATACCGGCGGCGGGGTTTCCATGATGTTCAGGGATGTTGCAAACGGCCGCCCTTATAGCCGGGCAGAGCCCAGCACCTACACCTTTACCCAGGCTTTTGCCGAAAGGGTAATGGATACCCGTTACAATAAAACCTTCCAAACCGTATGGATAGCCAACACCACCCCTACCGGCGCTACAAACACCGTTATAGGCTCGCCAAGTGTAACTACCCCGCGCGGAACGTTAATTTGCGGTGTTGATACCGCTATATGGATGCCGGGTTATGAAGTAACGGATGCCGTGCGGGCCAAATTTAAAGGCGTTATTATTACACCTTCACAATACAGCCCCGTTGTATTCCCTACCACTAAAAAGTTTGATGACCTTACCCGTACAGGAGCGAACGACCCATCAACAAGGCCGCGCTGCTTAATAAGGTTTGCCGAGGCATACTTTGTTGCTGCCGAAGCCTATTTTAAATCGGGCGATAACGCCAACGCGGCAAAGTACCTCAACTTTATAAGGGAACGCGCTGCTTATGACCCCAGTAAAAGCGCGGCGCAAAACATATCTGATGCTGCAGCAATGGATATTACCCCAGGCCAGGTTACGCTTGATTTTATACTGGACGAATACAGCCGCGAATTTTATAACGAGCCCCGCCGCTGGAACGATCTTGTGCGCACACAATCACTGCTGCGCAGGGTAGCTATGTATAACCAGCAGGCTAACCAGTACATAAAGGCATTTGATGCTTTAAGGCCAATTCCGCAGGATGAGCTTAACGCCATACTTACCGGAACGCCAATGCCACAAAACCCAGGTTATTAATAATATTCATTTTGTAAATTGGTTTATTTGGAAAGGCTGCTTAGGCGGCCTTTCTTATTCCCGTCAATTGCGTTATAAATAAGTACATTCAAATCATATTTCAGGCCATGAGAAAAATATTAAGCCTTGTTTGCATAGGCGTGCTTGCCATCGCCAACGTTCATGCACAAAATACCCCAGCCGTAAATTACCCGCCGCCGGTAAACTTTACTTCGGAGCAAGATCATCAAAATATGATGGATCAGTTGCATATTACCTCGCTGCGCCCCGGTGCCGATGGCAATAACCCCAACTCGCCGAACGCGGCCAATTATGATGAGGCCAAAGCAAATCCCTATCCCGATTTGCCCGATCCGCTGGTGATGAACAATGGCAAAAAAGTTATCACCGCCAAACAATGGTGGCACAAACGCCGCCCCGAAATAGTAGAAGATTTCGACCGGGAAATATACGGCCGCGTACCAGCCAACACCCCAAAAGTAAATTGGGAAATAACAAGTACCACCAACGAGAAAGTAGGCGATATTGCCGTAATAACCAAAAAGTTGGTAGGGCATGTGGATAATTCATCCTACCCCTTAGATACCGTAAATATTCAACTAACCTTAACTACCCCCGCCAATGCTGCCGGGCCGGTTCCGGTTATTATGCAATTTGGTTTTATTTTCCCTCCGGGATTTCATTTCCGCCCGCGCCCCGGTGCCGTTACGCCTGTAATGCCGCCGGCACCGGCGGGACCAAGCTGGCAGCAGCAGGTTTTAGCCAAAGGATGGGGTTATGCCATTATTTCGCCAAATAGTGTTCAGGCCGATAACGGCGCGGGATTAACCAAAGGCATTATCGGTTTAATGAACAAGGGCCAGCCGCGCAAACCCGACGATTGGGGCGCCTTACGTGCCTGGGCATGGGGAGCAAGCCGGGCTATGGATTATTTTGAAACCGATAAAGCGGTAAACGCGAAAGAGGTTGGGCTGGAGGGCCATTCGCGCTATGGCAAGGCTACTATAGTTACCATGGCTTACGATCAGCGCTTTGCTATTGCCTATGTAAGCTCATCGGGCGAAGGCGGTGCCAAACTTTCGCGCCGCAATGCCGGCGAACTGGTGGAAAACGTTGCCGGAACAGGTGAATACCACTGGATGGCCGGAAATTTTTTAAAATATGCAGGCCCGCTGCACTGGAACGATATACCGGTTGATGCCCATGAACTGATAGCTTTGTGCGCGCCGCGACCGATTTTTATAAGCGGCGGCCAAAAAGGTGATGGTTGGGTTGATGCCAAAGGCATGTTTATGGCCGCCGTAGCAGCAGGCCCCGTTTACCAGCTTTTAGGTAAAACTGATTTGGGAACTACCGAATTTCCGCCGGTAGAAACCTCGCTTACCAATGGCGATCTGGCTTTTCGCCAGCATAGCAGCGGCCATACCGATGTACCCAACTGGCCTTATTTTTTAGATTTTACGGCGAGATATTTGAAGTGAACAGCCTGAACCGGAATTTATCGAATTAGAGATTCTCTGATTCGATAAACTTCAGTTTCAGATACTTCTTTTTATCCCCCTCTCCAAACCCCTTAACTCTGCCAGGCCTTTCAGTCGGCCTATTATCGAATAACCGGGATAGGTATTATAATTGAAATCATCCAGTATTTTATGCCCGTGATCGGGCCGCATGGGGATGGCAATGTCTGTTCTGCCGCTGTTTATCCGCTTTTGTTGCTCCAGTATCACATTTTTCATGATGGCATACATATCGTTGCTGCCGCCCAAATGCTCGGCTTCGTAAAAGCTACCGCCGGGCTCCCGCTGAACATTGCGCAGGTGTAAAAAATGGATGTGCTCACCCAATCTGCTTACTATGCCCGGCAGGTCGTTATCGCCCCTGGCGCCTAATGATCCGGTGCAAAAGGTGATGCCGTTATTAGGCGATGGGTAGGCGTTTATTACATCCAGCAGGTCATTTTCTGTCGAAACCACTCTCGGCAAACCCAGGATAGGGAATGGCGGGTCATCCGGGTGAATGCACATTTTTATACCTACCTGCTCTGCTACAGGTATGATCGCCTTTAAAAAATAAGCGAGATTTTGCTTTAAGGCACTTGCATCAGTGTTTTCATATTTTTTTAGATGCTCTTTAAATTCATCAACCGTAAAAACCTCATCCGTGCCGGGTAACCCAGCCATAATAGTATTAACGAGCAACTCCTTTTCTTCTTTATCTATACTATCCAAAAATGCTTTGGCTTCCTGCCGCTGCATTTCGCTAAAATCTGCATAAGCACCTTCACGTTCCAGTATAAACAGGTCAAAGGCGGCAACAGCAGGGGCATGGTACCTTAGTGCCGAAGCATTATTGGGTAAGCGGTAGTCCAAATTAGTGCGCGTCCAATCCAGCACCGGCATAAAGTTGTAGCAAACTGTTTTGATGCCTGCTAAGCCGAGGTTTTTAAGCGTAATGATATACTTTTCAATATAGGCATCGCGCGTATCGCCGGCAGTTTTAATGCTTTCGTGGATGTTTACACTCTCCACAACCGACCATCTAAGCCCGGCGGTACTGATCACATTATCCCGGTGTTTAATCTCGTCAAACGTCCATACATCCCCGCAGGGGATATGATGGAGGGCGTTAACAATGCCGGTTGCGCCTGTTTGTTTGATTGCTGCCAGTGTAACCGGGTCTGTCGGGCCGAACCAGCGAAATGTTTGTTCTAAATCGGGGAACATATTATTTTACTTTTAATATTACTTCGGCATATTTTGGCATACCCAGGTCTTCGCTTCGTTTTGTTGGGGTCGATCCGCCGATGTAAATGTGATAATTGCCGGCCGGTTCTACCGATCGGCCATCATCATTAATGCTTTGCAGTAATTCCGGTGTAAGCGGGAAATCAACCGTTGCCGATTCTCCGGGTTTTAGGTTGATGCGTTTAAATCCTTTAAGTGAAAACTGCGGACTATCGCCCGTTTGCGGCACGGTGATGTACAATTGCACCACTTCATCCGCCGCCATTTTACCGGTATTGGTTACCGTAGCTTCGGCATTAACCGGCGCATTCTTTTTAACCTCAGGGGCCGATAGTTTAATATCCGAATACGCGAAAGTAGTATAGCTTAGGCCATAACCAAAAGGGTACATCGGCTCGGCGGTCATGTAGCGGTAGGTACGGCCCTTCATGGAATAATTCTCATACGGCGGCAACTGATCCAGCGATTTGGGGAACGTAACCGGGATGCGGCCCGATGGCGAAACCTTACCGAACACGATGTCAGAAATAGCATGGCCTCCTTCTTCGCCGGGGTACCAAACCAACAGTACGGCATCCGCCAGATCCTGCACTTCAGCCAAATTCATAGGGCTGCCGCCGGTTATAATGGCCACAATCTTATTCTTGTTGCCGGCCCGCAGCTTTCTCAGAAAATCTATCTGGTTTTGCGGCAGGTTATAATCCAGCCTGTCGCCAAAATTAGGCGAGGCAATGGCTTCACCCTCCTCACCTTCCAGCAAACCGGTTATACCCATAGCCACAAAAGTAACATCGGATGCTTTGGCGTCGTCTGTTGTCCAGTCAATCGGGTTTGAATTTGGCTGATCCAGCAAAATACCCTGTTTGTACTGCATCTCACTGGCGTGGGATATGCCCGATGCCAAACCCTCCAGTATGGTACACATATCGGGGTTTATACCATAGTAATTACCTATCAGCGCGCCTATATTGGCGGCGTTTGGCCCTGTCAGAAAATATTTGGGCAGATCGTTGCGCAAAGGCAGCACGCCGTTGTTCTTTACCATTACGATGGATTCCAGCGCCACCTGTTTGGCCAGCTGACGATGCTCAGGACTGTTGATCACATCCTCGGGAATATGGTCATACGGCCCGCTGCCCTTCGGATCGAACATACCCAGTTTAAAACGGGTTTTTAGCAGGGTGGCCAGGGCCGCGTCAATTTCCTTCTCGGTAATTAATCCTTTTTTAACAGCTTCAACCAGCGCCGGGTATTCATCGCCGCAATTAAGATCTACGCCATGCTTAACGGCCAAAGCCACCGCTTCCGGCTGGCCGGGTAACACATGATGCCCCATATAAAAATCGGCAATAGCGCCGCAGTCCGATACCACATGCCCCTTGAAGTGCCACTGATCGCGCAAAACGCTATCCAGCAGCAGGTTGCTGCCGCAGCAGGGCTCATCGTTAGTGCGGTTATAGGCACACATCACCGCTTCTACATGTGCGCCAACCAATGCCTTGAACGCGGGCAAATAGGTTTCGTACAGATCCTTGGATGATGCCTGGGCGTTAAACACATGGCGCAAACGCTCGGGGCCGCTGTGTACGGCAAAATGCTTTGCGCAGGCCGCCACTTTTAGGTGATTAGGATCATCGCCCTGCATGCCGGTAACAAAAGCCACGCCTATTCTGGAGGTTAAATACGGATCTTCGCCGTAAGTTTCCTGTCCGCGCCCCCATCTCGGGTCGCGGAAAATATTGATATTGGGTGTCCAGAAGGTTAATCCATCAAACCTAAGGTGATAATCATCCGCCTGCGCGGCGTTATACATGGCGCGAGCCTCATCAGATATGGCCGTTGAAACCTGGTGGATCAACTTATCGTCAAATGTTGCCCCAAATGCTATAGCCTGCGGAAAAACTGTTGCCACACCGCCGCGCGCTACGCCGTGCAAAGCTTCGTTCCACCAGTCGTATGCCGGTACGTTCAGCCGTGGTATGGCGGGGCTGGCGTTGAGCATCTGGTTAACCTTCTCTTCCAGCGTGAGTTTGGATACCAGGTCGTTCACCCGTTCATCTAAAGTTTTTGAGGTATCGAGGTAAATGCTTTGCGCGTTTGCAATGCTTGTTGCGCTAACAAAAATTAACAGTAAAAATAGTTTAGCTTTATTCATTGGTTTTGGATTGGTTTATTATTGACAGTAAAGCTGTTCAGGGGCAACTTGCAGGGCCATATTTAGCTCTAAGATCAGCCTGTTACGTTTACAAGCATTGAAGGTAAACATAAAAATACATCTTTAGCAATCGATTGCTTAATTATTTGCTAATAATTTGTAAAAATATAGTGATTTACCTTGTTTTATATGCTTTTATAACAAATTATACGCATATTTAACCCATTATTTCATTGTAACCGATTGTGAATTTATTACATAAAAACCATGAGTGCCCCCGGGAAAGAAGTTACCATATATGATATAGCCAAAAAGCTGAATATCTCGGCCGCCACAGTGAGCAGGGGATTGAAGGATCATCCAGGTATTAACAAAAATACTAAGAAAAAAATATTATTGGCAGCCAGCGAAATGGGCTATCGCTCCAATTCGTTTGCCAGCAGCCTGCGCAAAAAGCGCAGCAATATCATCGGCGTTATTGTGCCAAGATTGAATAGCAATTTCATGTCGGACGTTATTGCCGGTATCGAAAAGGTGGTTAACGATGCCAATTATAACCTCTTCATCAGCCAATCGCTCGAAACCATGAAGAAAGAGGTGAGCAATGCCAAAGCCATGTTCAATAACCGGGTTGACGGCCTGCTGGTTTCCCTGGCTTATGATACTGATAATATAGACCATTTTGAGGCCTTTGTTAGCCGCGGAATCCCCGTCATCTTCTTCGACCGTGTGCAGGAACACCAGCAATGCCCCAATATATACATTGATAATTACAAAGCGGCCTATAATATCACCAGCCATTTGATTGAGCAGGGTTGCCGGCGCATAATGCACATTGCAGGCAGCCAGTTGCGCAATGTGTACAGCGAACGCTTCAACGGTTACAAAAAGGCGCTGGAAGACTACAAGATCCCCTTTGAAAATGACCTGCTGATAGTAAACGACCTAAGCGCAAAAGCCGGTACCGAAGCCGCCGCCCAAATAATGCAAATGACCACAAAACCCGATGGCGTATTTGTAGCCAACGACATTTGTGCCATAAGCTGTATGCAGGCCCTGAAAAAGGAAGGCATAAAAATTCCGGAGGATATCGCCTTTGCCGGGTTTAACAACGACCCAACCTCCTGTGTTATTGAGCCTAACCTCACTACTATCGACTATCGCGGTTATGATATGGGCGAGGTTGCCGCTAAAATACTGATAGGCCATCTGGATAATAACGACGACCTGCAGCAAACGCACAGCCTGATACTGCGTTCGGAACTGATCATCAGGGGATCATCATTAAAAAGGGCAGTATAAATGGATAAGGAACCAAAAATAGCCATTGTAACCGGCGGGGCATCCGGACTGGGCCTGGCTACGGCCATCAAACTGGTGGAAAGCAATATCCGTACCATCATCATTGGCCGCAATGAGCAGAACCTGGCCGAAACCGCCCAACAATTGGGCAGCTTATGCAGCTACAAGGTATGCGATCTCAGCAATCTGCAAACCATTCCCCAATTGGTTGCCAGTATCGTTGCCGAATATGGCCGGATCGATATACTGGTGAACAATGCCGGCATCAACCTTAAAAAGCCCTTTACCGAGGTTACGGATGAGGAATTTGGGCGCGTTATCCTCACCAATTTAACCGCCGTATTCGCCTTGAGCCGCGAGGTGGTTAAGGCAATGCTTACCCAAAAGTCGGGTTGCATCATCAATATCAGCTCCATGGCGGCGCAGTATGGCATTCCCTACGTAATTGCCTATACGGCGGCCAAAACCGGCATAGAGGGCATGACAAAGGCCATGGCGGTTGAGCTATCGCCCGAAGGCATCCGCGTTAACTGTGTTGCGCCCGGCTTTATAGCCACGGCCATGTCGGCAAAGGCGTTGGATAACGACCCGCAGCGCAAGCAAAAAGTACTCTCGCGCACCCCAATGGGCAAGCTCGGACTGCCCGAAGACGTGGCAGAAGCCATTATTTACCTCGCATCCGATGCCGCGAAGTATGTGACCGGCGTAATTTTACCCGTAGACGGCGGTAATTCTATCGGATTTTAACCTCAAAAGTGCCTGGGTGTTCTGTTTTTTGATGAATACACCAAAACAGGCTTTTTCGCTGAACCCGAACAGAACCCGAACGGTACCCGAACACCACCCGAACACAACCCGAACGGTACCGAAACACCCCCGAACACGATCGTGAACACCCGAACAAGCCCGAACACTTAAACCACTGACAAACAACGAATTAACAAAAACAAGCGTTTCCGCAAGCGAACGCTTGCGCATCGTGTAAAGCGCTATATACCAATGGCTTACAAAACCAGTGTTTCCTGCAAAAAAACACTTTTCGATACACTAAGCCCTAAAATGGGTTTACAATAGCTACCCTCACCCTCTTTCTTGCGCAGCAAAAGAGGGTCGACGAGCGAAGCAAAGTCGGGGTGAGTTGTCGCCAATGCATTAACGCCAGACCTATCACCCGCATATCAACTCACCCGGTCGTCGCTACGCCGCTTAACCTTGCCCTCT
>Ga0302312_10001902_pt1 | contig 12311 bp, 9 predicted proteins | sample III_Palsa_N2_1_FD_200529 | JGI IMG/M metagenome (GOLD analysis project Ga0302312, IMG submission 200529) | Peat permafrost microbial communities from Stordalen Mire near Abisko, Sweden - III_Palsa_N2_1 | ecosystem: Environmental > Terrestrial > Soil > Palsa > Peat permafrost | place: Sweden... | reverse complement strand
CCGCGGCGGCAAACCCGCCCGTCGCCTCGGCTTCCGGATTCGAGGAAGAACTGATTGTCGCGGTCCCCTTGGGAAGTGAACTGAAAGGATGGACCGCAAGGGAGAACCATGTTGCCTGGATGGAGGGTAAGGCAGGGGCCTGGATTGTGCGCTTCGACGGAAAACAACAGGGCGGCGCTTTTGAAGACATCTTGATGATCGCAATGAGCCCGGATGGCGCTCACCTGCACTTTATTGGCAAGCGAAACGGTATGGAGGTCCATGTCGTCGATGGCCAGGACCGCTCTCCGGAATACACATCCTTCAAGAATTTAGTGTTCCAGCCCCACGGCGACTCCATCGCCTACTCCGCTTGCACGGAAAAGAAGAAGTGCCGGCTATTCGTGGATGAAAAGCCTCAGGGTGCGGAGTACGAAGACATCTCTCGCCCGCTCTATAGTTCCGACGGCAAGCGGCTTGCGTACTTCGCCAAGCGCGACAAGATATGGATCGCCATCGTCGATGGCAAACAGACAGGGCCCGATCTGGAAACGTTTGGTTATTGGGGATTCTCCGACGACGCCAGCCATTTTTACAGCGCTGCCTGGGTCAAGGGCGCGAAAAAGTGGACCTATCTTGTGGACGGCGCTGAGGGGCCAGTCTTTGAAGCACTTAGCCCGATCGCCTTTTCAAGCGACTCCAAACACTTCGCGTACAGCGGCGCCGATGCGCATCCCGGATTCAAGAAACAGAAAACGTCCGGCACAGTCGTTCTTGACGGGAAGCCGTTGGCCAGCTATGAGGGGAAGGGTCTTGCCGGAGCCTGGACGGCGCTGGCAGGCTCGTCCGAGTCAATGGCCACCGGACCGCGCGACTTCGATCCAGACTTCCACGGCGTCTCGAATCCTGGGCTCGACGCAAATGGAAATCTCATCTACGCAGCCCGCCGTGACAAGGGCGACGTCGTGGTGATGCAGGGCGACCAGGCAGGGCCGTCCTTTGACGATATCGTCAGCGCGATCGCTTTCACCGATGACGGTGCGCATTTCGCCTATGTGGCGCGGCGAGGAGACAATCTGGTCGAAGTCCGATCAACCCAACCCGGTCCGACATTTCCTGCGAGCGCTCAAGTGGATGGCGTGACGTGGGTCGAGCTTTCAACAGATGGCGCACACATGGCTTATGAACTTGTGCGCGGCGGCCGGTATTTCAAGACTGGATATTCGAGGCGCGCACGGAGAACAGTTGTGATCGACGGTCAGCTCGGAAAGGAATACAACGCGCTCGGGATTTCTCCAGTGCGCTTCAGTAAGGATCGCCGTCACTATTATTTTGGAGTCGAGGGTGCGGAGGCGAAACGCGTTCTCATCGTTGTGGATGGGCAGGAAAGCAAACTCTACGACACGGTGGGAGGCTACTCGCTCGCTCCTGACGGCAAGGGCCTGACTTTTATCGCGCAGGATTCTTCGCGCCTGCTCCGCGTCACCTATCCATTCCAATAGGACGGAGCCCGTTTTCAGGTCTTTTCAGGCCCATTACAAAACAGAAACTTGCATCAGATCAACTTTGTCAGCAGCCTGGAGGGCCATCGCGTTTGCGATGGCCCTCTTTCCTTTTATGGATATATGCGTAGACCACAATCAACTTGTTCGATCGGTCTGTCGATCAGACGAGGATCTAAAAGCCCGTTTCCATATAAGAGCCAGATGTCGGATAGCGTTCCTCCGCCGGACTCACGCGTTCCGCCACCAACGTTATGATCCGATCGGATGGGATCGATTTTTCTCGAGCGATCTCAGCGAGCGTCTTGTCCGGCAAGTTGGTGCCGTGAAAGCGAGAGAGCGCACCCATTGCCGAAAAGAAAGCGTCCGCGTCGCCAGTCAGTTCAATCGCCCGCAGGTCCGCCCCAAGCAGCATGCGTGAAGCGTATCTCCGAAGGACATATAACTGTACGATAAGTACGAACAGGAGAGCTAGGCATGCGTAAAGTGGGCCTAGTTTGAGCAAAAGAATTGCTGCGGCAAAGAGCGCGTCGCATGCGAACAGCCGCCAAAATGCCGGATCGTAGAACTGCTTTGCCTGCAAGCAGAGCTGCTGAGCCACTAAGGAATCGATTTCGCGGCAGCTCAGCAAATCCAGGAGCCGCAATGGCAGAACGACCCCTAGCTGTAATCTGGCATACAGCTTTCCTGAGCTGGGATCTGGGAGAAGGTACACGGGCGGAGTCTTCGGCCAAAATGCGCGGCTCTTAGCTGCCAGTTTCCTTGCAGTATCTTTTAGCAGACCCCTTGACAGCTCGAAGGCCTTTTGCGTGCGCCAGCGCCTGCGTCGCCAAAGATTCACCAAGACGACGAACGCGAAGAAGCAGACCGTGTATAGAGCCCAGTAGACGGTCTGCCGGGTCGTCCAAGGCTCATGCTTATGGGCGTCGGGAGCGCCCGACAGTGCCCCGAACCAGCTAAGCATAACGCAAGGCCAAACCAATAGAGACAAAGAACGCTCCATTCCTGGTCCTCGCCAGAGCACCGGTTTGCGTCCCGAAGGGCCGAGAAGACTCGTCAACCGCGTTTTAAGCTGTACGCGGTCGAGATACAGCATTGCCAAGGAATGCAGAATAGCGACAATGATAAGTCCTAGCGAGATTTGATCGAGGACAGCGCGCATCTACCAGGTTTCCCTCGAGAGCCAGTGATTTATCGCAATCATAGCTCGGGCTTACATAAACAGCGACGTAAACATTACTCCTTTTAGTAACCATTACCCACGAGAGTTCAACAAGGCACGCTGAATTCTTATCGAACGACACTTGGACTGGCTCACCGCGGCATATCGCGATGCACCGCCTTAACCCGGAACCCAGCTTTCCCCAGCCGCTTGGCCATCTCTTCCGCCATCATCACCGACCGATGCTGGCCTCCGGTACATCCGAAAGCAATCGTCAGGTAACTCTTGCCTTCCTTGATGTAATGCGGCAGCAGAAACAGCATCATCTCCGTGACTTTATCCAGAAACTCCGCAGTCTGAGGAAAGTCGCGCACATACCTCGCGACCCTGGGATGTCGGCCGGTGAGTTTGCGGAACTCCGGCACAAAATGCGGATTGGGCAGGAAGCGCACATCGAATACCAGGTCGGCATCGAGCGGCACGCCATTCTTGAAGCCAAAGCTCAGGCAGGACACCAGCAACTGGCTGCCCACCCCGCCTTCCGCATTCTGCGAACCGAACTTGGCCTGCATGTAGGCGCGCAGTTCATGAACATTGAAGCCCGAGGTATCGACGATGAAGTCGGCCAGGTTGCGCACTTCGTCGAGCATCTGCCGCTCTGAGGTAATGGAGCGGGCGACCATCTCCGACCGGCTTAACGGATGAGGTCGGCGCGTCTCGGAGAATCGCCTTACCAGGACAGCGTCGGAAGCATCGAGAAAGACCACGCTGGTGCGGATCGCCTTCTTGACCTTGAGCAGAATGGTCGGCAGCAACTCGAGCGAGGGCCCCTCGCGGACGTCAACCACGATGACCGCTTTGTCGATCTCCGACAAGCCCTGCTCGGGCGAACTCTGCACCAACGCAGCAAAGTCGGGCAAAAGCTCCAGCGGAAGATGATCGACGGCGTAGTACCCCAGATCCTCGAGCGCCTTGAGCGCCGACCCTTTGCCGGAGCCGGAAATACCTGTAATGATGACCAGCTCTTTGCTGCTGGAGAGGGGCGCGGACCCGGTCTGCTCTTCCGGCCTCTTCGCCGGACTGGACTTCACCAGATTGGACTTCACCAGATCCGATTTCCCCGGGCCCGCCTTCTTCTTAGCCTTGCCGCTGGATTTCGACGCACGAGCCATGCGCTCATCCTAAATCGAATCCCCCGTAAATTCGATCCTACTTTCGTCCCGTGTTCAAGTTGGAACCTCAACCAGCTCCATCTTGCCATCCCTGCGCCGATGAAGCACAAACAGATCTCCGGCAGGGTCTCGAAAGATCAGAAGATCCCGGTCGCGAAATTCCGCCTCTTTTACCGCTTCCTCAATGCGCATCGGACGGATGGCCAGGGCCTCAGCCGCGACCAGAATATGCGGTTCCACCACAGCCGGCTTACCAGGAAACGAGTGTACCGTAATCGCCGCCTTGGTTTGTCGTCCCGGAGGACGCGCGACTGGCGAACGATGCCCATTGTGTTCCGGAAGCATCTCCGGACTCGCGTCCGAAGCGGCCCTCGCCTCCGCTACGGCTCCAATCCGCCTGCGGCTGGCCTTGCGCGGAGCGCGTGCCTCAGCCGTCGGAGCCTCCTTGGGCAGCCGCTTGCGCGTTCTGACCCGGTCGCGAAAACGCTGCGCCTGCAACTCTGCGTGAGCCAGAGCCTGGCGCAACGCCGACTCCTGGTTGGGTGATTCTCCTCGGGCCGCGATGCTGTGGTGCCGGCTCTGCAAACTGATTTCAACAATCTGCAAATGCCGTTCCGCCCGAAACGTAAGCGCCGCTGAGGTAACGCGCCCTAAAACCAGGGCAATTCGCTCAATTCCCTCTTCCGCGCCACTCTTGAGTATCTTGGAAATCTTGACCTGCCGTGCAGTGAATTCGACTTCCATTGATCCCTCCATAGGGGAGGTTCCCTCTGCGTACGATCCGGGCAACGATCCGGTTCAAGACCCAATACAAGGTTGCTGCACCGGGGGTGGCAGAAGAACCTGGTGAAGAGATATTAAACCCGCAGGCCCGGCTTCGGCAGAACGGGTGTGGACAACAACCGGTCGAGACCCTGAATCGGGAATCAATGCCCGCGCCGGACCGTCCCCTCCGGCAGCGGCTTTGGCTTTTCCAGGTCAGCTTTCTTCTGTCCGCGACGGCCTAGAATATACATGCTGCCGCCGAAGACGAGCAGCACCAGCCCCCAATCCAGATTGGCATTGATGCCCAGCGACCTGGCATAGATCGCGCTGCCTGAAGTGACCATCCCAAAGACGGTAAGAATCAGGCCCACCAGGGTGAACATCAATCCCATCGGGATGCGTAAGTCGAGATTCATGCGTTGCTCCTAATCGCCCGTTCTTTACCGGAAGATAATGTTCAGCGAAACCACCATGATCAACAGTACGACAGCCAGAGTCTCGGGCCGGCGCCACCAGGGCAGATGACCCAGCTCCGGCTTGGGCGTAAGCGAATGCACCAGCCCCACCAGCTCCACCTCAGGCTTCGGCTTGCCAAAGAGGCTGATGATAATGGTGACCACGAAGTTCACCGAGAAGGCCCAGATCGCCGTCCAGAAGTTTTGTGCCATGTCGCTCGGATAGTGATGCACAATGGCGATCCATCCGCCATGCAGCCCGGGGTGCGCCTCAATCGGCAGCGTCACGCCATGATGCACAACGGCCGCAACAGTGCCTGAAATCAATCCAATAAAAGCGCCATTACCCGTAGCCCGCTTCCAGAACATGCCCAGCAAGAAAGTCGCGAACAGCGGCGCATTCACGAAAGAAAAGACCAGCTGCAGCGTATCCATGATGTTGTTGAAACCGGTGGCAGCGTAAGCCGTCGCCATCGACAGCAAAATGCCTCCGACCGTAGCCCAGCGACCCATGGCCAGGTAGTGCTTATCGCTGGCTCCTTTGTGGATGTAGGACTGATAGAGATCGTATGTCCAGACCGTGTTGAAGGCCGTAACATTGCCCGCCATGCCGCTCATGAAGCTGGCCAGCAACGCCGTCAACCCCAACCCCAGAATGCCGGTGGGAAAGTAATGCAGCAGCATCGACGGAATGGCCAGATCGTAATCCAGCAGCGGCTTGCCGCTCGCGTCCAGCACAATCTTGCCCGTGATCGGATCAGCCTTGGCCGGGACCAATCCCTGCCCCTTCAACTCCACTTCGCTCGGAATCGTCGTCTCATGAATGATCGCGCCTGTAGCATCCTGATGCTCAATGGTCGTGATCTTCGGTGTCGCAGCACCAATAGCCAGCAGCCCGGGCAGGATCACCAGGAAGGGGAAAAACATCTTCGGGATCGCTGCGATCAGCGGCACGCGACGCGCATTCTCCTGCGTGTCCGTGGCCATGGCCGTCTGGATCACCAGAAAGTCCGTGCACCAGTAGCCAAAGGACAGCACGAAGCCCAGCCCCATCGCCAGCCCAAACACCTCAACGCCTAGCGGGTTGGTATTGGCGTGCGCCATCCCCTGCCACGAATGCATATAAGACGGATTGGGCATGGACGCCTTGAGCCCGCTCCACCCACCGACACTCTTGAGGCCAATCAGCACGAGGGGCAGAAATCCAGCAACGATGAGGAAGAACTGCAGAACCTCGTTGTAGATCGCGCTGGTAAGGCCGCCAAGAAAGATGTACCCCAGCACGATAATCGCAGAGAGAATAATCGAGAGGTGAAAAATCCAGCCGAGCGGCAATCCCGCAGAAAGAAAGATGTAATCAAAAACATGCAGCGTCTGGATAAGCCGAGCCATGGCGTACATCGAGATGCCGGAAGAAAACACGGTCATCACCGCGAAGGAGCAGGCATTCAGAGCCCGTGTCTTCTCATCGAAGCGCAGCCGCAGAAACTCGGGCACCGAGCGCGCCTTGGACCCGTAATAAAACGGCATCATGAAGATGCCCACAAAGATCATCGCCGGAATCGCGCCGATCCAATAAAAATGGCTTGTCGCGATGCCGTACTTGGCGCCCGAAGCGCCCATGCCGATCACTTCCTGCGCGCCCAGGTTGGCGCTGATAAACGCCAGGCCGCAGATCCACGCAGGCAGCGCGCGCCCGGCCTGAAAGAAGTCTTTGCTGGTCTTCATGTAGCGCTTGAGAGCAAAGCCGATGCCCAGCACAAACACGAAGTACAGCAGCATGATCAGCCAGTCGACATACGTCAGGTTGGTATGGCTCAAAGAAGGAAGCTCCGGGCGTGGAGAAAGGGACGCCGATGTTCACTCTACTGAGAGCGCGGGCAACTCGTCCAGTCCAAAATGAAAACATTTTCAAAGGGCCCCTGGATGACAGGCAACCGCCAGCCCGATTCATGAGCACCTTGACCCGATGTCAGCAGCCGACCTCTCAAGCTGCGGCTGAGCTCCAGAGATTGCCAGAGTCGCGAAAACGAACCGTGGTCCTCGATTTTCGATATCGCATCGCGGCTCTTTTCATCCAGATTTTCGATGTGAAATGAACGCTACTCTGTTCGCAGCGCCACCATGGGGTCGATACGCATGGCTCGACCCGCAGGGAAAAGACATGCGGACAGCGCGACAAAGAGCAGCATTGCCAACACCGAGAAAAACGTCAACGGGTCGGTGGGCTTTACACCGAAGAGCAGACTGCTCATCAAATGCGTAAGTCCAAATGCACCGAGCAATCCAACAAAAACGCCAGCCAGAGCTAGTGTCATCCCCTGCCGGAAGATCAGCGAAAGGATGCCTGTACGGGGGGCGCCCAGCGCCATGCGGATTGCAATTTCAGCGGTGCCTTGCGTGACCAGAAACGACATCACCCCGTAAACGCCGATGGCGGCGAGAATCATCGCAAAGCCGGCGAAACCGCCCAGCATGGTCATGGCGAAGCGCTGGCGCGCCATGGAATCCTGGACACGCTGCTCCATCGTTGCGACGTCATACACCGAGACATTTGGGTTGATGGAGTTCACCAGATGAATGATCGCTGCGGTAGTCGAGGCTGGATCGGACGCAGTACGGGCGACGACATACATGGTTCCGCTGGGACGTTGTGTATGAGAATAATAGACGACCATTCGCGTCTCAGTGTCGAGGCCATACTCTTTTACGACGCCAACCACACCCACGATCGTGATCCAGGGTGAATCGTCACTTGGACGAATGCGTTTGCCAACCGCATCGCCATTCGGCCAGAAGCGATCGGCCATCTTTTGGTCGATGATCGCGACCCTCGGCATCTTGTCTGTGTCGGTTTCAGCGAACACGCGGCCGCGAATCAGAGGAATCTCCATCGCACTAAAATACGACGGTGTCGCCGCTCGCTGATCGACCTGCAATTCAGGCTCATTGGGTGGCGGCACATAGCCTTCGATCTGCATCCCTCCCCAACCAACAGCGGATGTCAGCGGGAGTGCTGAAACCGCACCTGTAGCTGAAACTCCAGGGAGTTGGCGAGTGCGCTCAGACAACTGCTGATAGAACTGAATCCGCGTGACGGGATCTTTGAATTGTGGTCCGTAGGCGCCCACATCCATCGAGACTACGTGTTGCGGATTGAATCCAGGCGCCACATTTGCCAGGCGAATGAAACTGCGCACCAGCAAGCCGGCCCCGACGAGAAGCGGCAGCGAGATGGCAAGCTCAGCAATGACCAGCGCTCCGCGCAATTTGTCGTGCCGGACACTCAATCCGCTGTTCGCCAAACCCTTGCCGCCGGCCTTCAGGTTTGCGGTGAGATCGACTCGCGAGGCACGCAGGGCCGGTGCAAGTCCAAAGACGACTCCGGTGAAAATCGAAATCGCAAATGTGAAGCCAAGCACACGGAAATCCATGCCGAGCTCTTCAAGCCGGGGGATGTTTCCCGGATGCATCTTGCGCGCGATAGAGATGCTCAGCGACGAGATGGAGACACCAGCCACGCCGCCCATCAGGCTCAGCAAAACGCTCTCCGTCAAAAGCTGGCGCATCACCCGCATGCGTCCTGCACCGAGTGCCGCGCGTATGGCGATCTCCCGCTGCCGTGCGGCGGCGCGGGAGAGCAACAGATTCGCCACATTGGTGCATGCAATCAAAAGTACCAGCGCAACTGCACCGAAGAGGATCAACAACGCGGTGCGTATGTCGCCGACGACCTGCTCCGTAAGAGGAACGACACTGATCGTGAAAGAGCGGTCGCGATGTTTCTCCTCACGGAGCCGCGCCGCGATCACATCGATATCGGATTGCGCCTGCCGCATCGTGACACCGGGCTTGAGCCTCGCCAGAATGTTGTAGTTTTCCGAGCCGTAGTTCGCAGGATTTTTCGCGTCGTCCGGTGGCGGCATAAAGAACTCCGGCTTGTCGATGCCGCCAACCGTAGGAATCACCTCGTGATTCAGGCGAAAACTCGCCGGAAGAACGCCAATCACTGTATGAGTCTGGCCGTCGAGCGTGATTGCGCGTCCCACAACGTTGGGATCGCCGGCGAACTCCCGCTGCCACAGACCATATGTGAGCACTACGGTTTTAGGCTGTCCCAGCTGATCTTCTTCCGGCAAGAAGATACGTCCGAGCAAAGGCTTTGCACCCAGCATCGGCAACAGACTGGACGTTGCCTGGATGCCGTCCACCTTGATAGCCTTCGCACGATCGGTAAGCGTATAGCTGTCGCCGATCACGAGAGCTGTGTCCTGGAAGACACGGTTCTGTGTAACGATGTCGTGATACTGTCCCGGCGATGGCCAGTCCTGCGGAATACCGATGCCCGGCGAGCGCAGCCAGAGGATAGCAAGGCGGTCAGGGTTGGGATAAGGCAGCGGCTTGAGCAACAGCGTACTGGTGACACTGAAGATTGCGGTGTTCGCGCCGATGCCGATGGCCAGCGAAAGCACGATCAATGCGGTGAGGCCCGGCGTTTTCGCGAAGGATCGCATGGCGTAATGAAGGTCCTGCAACAGATCTTCAATAAATTTCGTGCCGCGCGAATCGCGAGACTGCTGCTTGATCTGTTCCCTGCCGCCTAACGCCAGATTCGCTCGACGTGCGGCGTCATCTGGAGTGAAGCCTGCGCGGCGATATTTCTCCGTTTCGCGCTCGATGTGATGGCGTAGTTCGTCGTCCACTTCGGCATCCATCTCTCGACGGTGGAAGAGGGCACGCAGGCGGTAGAGCAAGTCTTTCAGCACAGGATTCTCCTTATGCCGTGTCCAGAACACGGCCTACAGCAGAGGTCAGCTTGCGCCACGTGGCAGTTTCCACTTCCAGTTGTTTCTGACCCTGAAGAGTCAACTTGTAATACTTGGCACGACGATTATTTTCGCTCGTAGCCCAGTGCGCCTTGATCCAGCCACGGCGCTCCAGTCGATGCAGCGCAGGATAGAGCGACCCCTGCTGCACCTGCAGCGCCTCGCGGGAGATCTGTTGCAGCCGCTCGGAAATCGCCCAGCCGTGCATCGACTCCAACGCCAGCGCTTTCAGAATGAGCAAGTCCAGCGTCCCCTGAGGGAGATCAATCCGTTCTTCCGCCATGGAACGGTTCTCCCCTGCTGCTTCGACATGAAGAGTACACCTTTCTGTTTTCGAAGCGCAAGGGGAGGATCGAAGGGATCGGAATGATTTTTTGTGGGCGATGCCAGCAAACTTTTTCGGCTATATGATCCCTGATTCCACCGTGCACCATCCGAGGCGCGACGAAAGCGGTCCGTGCTTATCCCAGCCCGGCTATCCCGCGCTCCTCCTGTTGTCGAAGAGCACATCATCGCCAAATCGCTCACCCTTGAGACTTGAGAAATCCCATTTCCGGAATCATGCAGGGTCCATCAGCTACAGTAATGTCAGTTCGGGTCTTCTCGATCGGAGGTTTTCACGATTCTTACCAGGGCCTCAACACTGTGGTCCTTACATCGTCAGAAAATGAGTCGGCTGTCGCGCGATCTGCTGAAGTCTCAATCGAACATCGATCTGAAACCGAATCCACTGGTCCGCATCACCGCAATTCGAGTTGAAAGTTCGGTCTACAGCGGTTTCGCAGCTACTGTATCCCGAGACCACCCCTGCTCGCGTGGCTTTTTCCTTGAGAAAAAGCCACATCCAAGGTGGGCCAGAAACGGACACATCGATTGCGAAACCGTTCTAGCAGCCGGCGATCGCAAATCTTCCGTTCCCGATTACAAAAACCTCCGCCAGCGATTGCAATTCGGCAGACACCGACTGCATATCGTCCGCATCTGATTGCCAATCAATCTGCGACAGCCAGGCGCCGGCCACGCCGGTAACCAGAACGCATCTGGCCCCACCGTAAAACCTCTCAAGCTTGCGTGGAATTTCCCCAAGGAAGCGCATAATCAGATCGACTGGATTTCTCACTGTTCTGGCCCTTGGGCCTCAGTCGACCCCTTGGATCTAGTTACAAATACGCGCACTTAAGTGCGCTTAAGTCGTGTTAATCGTCCCATAAACGCACCTGATTTTGCATTCAACTGCTTTGTTTTCTTTAACCTATCGCAGGAAATGATAGGGTACACCCCCTTTTTTGCCCCCTTTCTTCGCCGCAGAAGACACAACAGCGGCAAGTATCCTGCTTCCATTTACACTGAAAGAGATGATTCTTACCCTCGAATGGACCTCCGAAGGCGTCCGGTTTATTGACCAGACCAAGCTCCCACTGGAAGAAACCTACGTTGTGGCGACCAGCTACCAGCAGGTTGCCGACATCATTGTGACCATGGTCGTCCGCGGAGCACCCGCCATTGGCGTCTCTGCGGCCATGGGCATCGCGCTCGGAGCCAAACAGACGAAGGCCGCAACGACAGAGGAGTTCGCTCCCGAGTTCGAGCAGATTTGCGCCCTTCTCGCCGGCACGCGGCCCACCGCGGTCAATCTCTTCTGGGCGATCGACCGCATGAAGGCGTTGTTTGCCAAGCTGCGAGCAAGAAACACGAGCCTGAGGGAAGTTCAGGATGCCTTGCTTGCAGACGCGCTCGCCATGTACGAGGAAGACATCGCTGCCTGCAAAGCGATGGGAGCCAACGGAGCGGATCTCATGCCGGACGAAGGCGGTGTGCTTACGCATTGCAACGCTGGCGCACTCGCTACCTGCGGCTACGGCACTGCTCTGGGCGTGATTCGTGGCGCAGTGGAACGGGGCAAGCAGATTCACGTTTTTGCCGACGAGACACGCCCATTTCTGCAGGGCGCCCGGCTCACGGCGTGGGAACTGATGGCCGACGGCATTCCGACAACGGTTCTGTGCGACAACATGGCTGCCAGCCTGATGCGCCAGGGGCGGATTCAAGCGGTCGTCGTCGGCGCGGATCGCATCGCCGCGAACGGCGACGTAGCCAACAAGATCGGAACGTACTCTGTAGCGATTCTGGCCAAGGAGCACGGCATCCCCTTCTATGTGGCCGCGCCATGGTCCACGATCGACCGCGCAACCAGGACCGGAGATGAGATCCCGATCGAAGAGCGCAACGCCGTCGAAGTAACGCATCATGGCGGTAAACAGCTTACCCCGCATGGCGTCGGTATCTGCAATCCTGCCTTCGATGTGACTCCGGCCAAGTACGTTACCGCAATCATCACCGAGCGCGGCGTTCTGCGCGCGCCCTATTCCGAGTCGCTGGCGGCTATGGAGCTTGTCTCCCAATAGGCTTCAGCGGTTTTTTCGTACTGATGCTCGCCTGGGTCACGGTCA
>Ga0302312_10001901_pt1 | contig 12311 bp, 11 predicted proteins | sample III_Palsa_N2_1_FD_200529 | JGI IMG/M metagenome (GOLD analysis project Ga0302312, IMG submission 200529) | Peat permafrost microbial communities from Stordalen Mire near Abisko, Sweden - III_Palsa_N2_1 | ecosystem: Environmental > Terrestrial > Soil > Palsa > Peat permafrost | place: Sweden... | reverse complement strand
AGCCATAGAGATTGCACAAAGCGACGAGGAACGCCGCGAACGCCTCTATATTAACGGGTCCCTTCTGCGCGACGGACTAAAAGCTGCGGGTTACAGTGTCCCAGCCGGAATCACCCCGATCATCCCGGTGATTATCGGAGAACCAGAAAAGACTGTGGCCCTCTCCCAGCGTCTTCTGGAGCACGGAATATGGGCCCCGGCCATCAGGCCGCCGACAGTGCCCGAAGGCCAGGCGCGCTTAAGAATATCGCTCACAGCAGCACATACCGTAACCGATATTAAAACTATCATCAAAGCCTTCAAGGACGAAACGGAATGAATGACTTCAAGTATCCCGGTGTGTTTATCACGGGAACCGACACAGGCGTAGGCAAAACGGTTGTGACCGCCCTGCTTGCCGTCGGCCTGAAAAAGCTCGGGATCGATGTAGGAATACTAAAGCCAGTGGCGAGCGGAGCCCTGGAAACAAAAGAAGGACCTGTGTCTGCCGACGCCCTCTTCCTGAAGAAGTTCGCAGAGCTGAATGACACCCTGAAGGAGATCAACCCCATCCTCCTGCGCGCCCCGATAGCGCCAAGCGCCGCCGCCAGAATGGAAGGCATAACCATCGATCTTGCCGCCATCAAAGCCGCCTATAGAAAACTGAGCGCGCGGCACGAGCTTGTGCTTGTCGAAGGCGCCGGCGGCATATTGACCCCCATTCGGGACACCTATCTCATGCGCGACCTGGCCAGAGACCTGCAAATCCCCTGCCTCGTAGTCGCCAGAGCCAGTCTGGGCACCGTCAACCACACAGCCCTAACCATCGAAGCCCTGAACGCATCCCGCATCCCAATCCTAGGCGTCCTCCTGAACAACACCTCCGCCAAACCAGGCCCAGCAGAACGCACAGCAGGCCCCCTCATCGAAGAAATTACAGGGATACAAATTATTGGAGAAGTAAAACATGAACCGGCCGTCGATGTAGACAATCTATCGATCGGCAGCCTGCTCTCCACCGACTTCGATCAATGGTGTAAGTCATTACTCTCAGAATTACAAACCTAAAACAGGTGAGTGTCCGGGCATCATCATCCTGGTGCCACTCCATTAGCCCTGGAGTGGAGTGTCCTTCCGAACCCGGGCCGATTCTACACAGGAGTAGATAAGTTGACCAAGCAAGAGTTCACGACACAATACGAAGCTTTAGTCCGAGCAGAACTGGCGCCATTAACTCAGCGAGTCACCGACGCTCTCAAAGCCCTCATTCAGACTGACTTCGGCCCAGATGCCTTCGCACTTCACTTCGAAGCGTCCTCCATGGAGCTTACCGACAGTTTCCCTGTCTGCTGGTTTGTATTCGACAAGGACCACAACCTCAGGGATGACATTCTGGAGTGCGAGCTGCTCAACGAAGATATCCCGTGTACTATCTCCTACGACCTGCTCGAATCAGAAGCGTATGTCGACGAAATCTTAACCTGGGACGTCGCATTTGACACCTTCCAGAACTGGTTTGCGGATTGCTGGAGCGAAGCCGGGGGCCTTAATAGCGGATACGTGGCCTATATTCAGAATCATGACAGCGGCTGGGGCCTGGATCTCAATACGCGCAAGGAATGCGAAACAGACAGCCTGTTTGGAATAGAGCCTGAGCCAGATCCGCTTCCTAAGATCCCTTGGCCCAAGAAGGACGAGATTACGCGCCGCATGACACCGCGTAGATACGACGAGCGAGTCAGCAAAATGCTTAACGACGGGGACATTGCCCTTCTGGATGAACTTATTGCGGACGGCTGGGACGTAAATTATGCACCGTTTCGAGATGACATATCGACGCTGGAACAAGCGGTTATGTGGAAAAGGATCGAGCTTGTGCGCGCCCTGCTTGAACGCGGCGCTGAAGTTGGCATCGCCTTATACATTGCAGAACGAGACCATGCTCGCGGAAGCGTAAGTAGTGAACTGATAGAATTATTGAAAGGTTACCAGACAAATCAATCTGAGGAATCAATTGTGGTCGTCCATACCTCCTGGCTACAAAAGCTGGCAGCAAAAATTGGATTCGGTCATAAGCAGTGAGCACAAAAGGATCTAAAGCGCAGGTGGTTTTTATAGGTAGCAATCGACCCAAAGTTTCTCGATTACTCCAACACCTCCACCCCATCACCCACGCGAACAGCGCCCTCTTCCATAGGGATCGTGAACATCCCAAAGATTACTTTCTGATTGCGCGAGCGATACTGCGCAAGAGTCCAACGCCTGTCGTACTGCAGTCCACGGTGCTGCACCGGCGCGCTTGTCAGGGAAACTCCCTTCAATGATTTGACAGGATAGATATTGATCTCGCTTACAAAAGGACTCATTGCAGAAGCTCCGTCCATCTCACCGGCGTTCAATCTCCATCGGCGCTCCATCCCGAGGCCGCAAGGTAACAACCGGATCCGGCACTGGAACATGACTATCCTTCAAGCGAAATTTCCACGTCCGGCCAAGTACCACAAGCGTTGTCATGAGCTCTGTCCAGGCAAACCGCTCTCCGATACATAATCGCGGCCCTCCGCCGAATGGGAAGTAGGCATACCTTGGCCGGGCCGCAGCCGTTTCAGGCAGCCATCGATCGGGATCGAACACGTCAGGATTGGGATAGTACCGCTCGTCGTGATGCGCGACACACTGCGCGGCAATCACCACGGTACCTGCCGGATAGGGACCGTCCTCACCGATATAAACAGGCTCTAGAGACTCGCGACTGACCATCCAGGCCGGGGGATAAAGCCGCATGGACTCGCTCAGGATATTTCGGGTGACACTCAGAGTTTCCAGTCCTGCGAGAGACGAAATGGCTTCCGCTCCAAGTGAGTCGATCTCTTCATGAAACGCGCGCTCCCACTCCGGATGCTGCGCCAGCAGCACCCAGGTCCATGTCAACGCATTCGCCACGGATTCGTGCCCGGCAATTAGAAACGTGACAGCCTCGTCCATCGCTTCCGTTTCCGACAGGCCGTCGGCAACGTCCTGCGCCAGAATCTCCGGAAGGGACGGCGCTGCCCCCGGACGAAAGCCACTCACGATCGAAGCCGCAGCCTCGTCAAGCGCCTTGCGCGAGGCGGCTGCTGCATGCGGGCAGCCGCTCCGATGCCCTCCCGACCCGGAAACACTCAACGGGCCGTATACAGCGCTTAATGCCTCGGTAACTGCCGTGGTGACCGCAGACACGTTTACAGGGGTTGTGCTGCCGAAAATAGTCGCGGCAGCTACGCCGAGAGTAAGCCTTCCCATTTCCTGGTGGATATCTCGAAGGTCGCCGCTTTCCCAGTCCGTGCACGCTAGATCTTCTTGTGCGATCATTTCAGGCAAGTGAGAGCTTACGGCATTCCTGTGAAAGGCAGGCTGCAAGCTCCGCCGGCGTTCACGGTGACGCTCCCCATCTGCGGTGAGCAATCCTTCGCCAAGCACCGATCTGGCCCGCAGCAGTCCGGGCCCTTTCTTGTACTTTTCCTGATCCGTCACCAGCACCTGTTCGATCAAATCCGGATGGTTTAAGAGAACGATAGCAGTTCGACCGATACGAAACTGCACCGCGGGATCGTCAGTCGACGCGGTCCCACGCAAAAACCCAAGTGGATCACTGCGAAATTTGGAAAGAGTCTGAGCGCTGGAACGAACAGAATTGTCTGACGAATTACTGGTTTGGTCTGTTAATATTGCCACGGTTAGATTCTAGCATACAACAGGGACCACCGGTTAGGTCTCCCATCATGCCGCCAACGGGCGAATTCCGGTACAATGCACGCAGATTTAGAAACGCCTATTTGATAGCTTGAAGGAAGTGACGTCATATCGCCGCCAAAAGTACACCTGAATTTTCTTGACGGCATTCGTGGCCTTGCCGCTTTTTACATCGTCGGCTTCCACATTATGGACTTGCTCGACAAGTTCAATGGGACTGCAAGCCACCGATGGTATGTCCGATTGTCCCGCATTTTTAGCCACGGGCACTCTTCCGTCGATGTCTTTATCGTCCTGTCAGGATTCTGTCTTATGATCCCCGTGGCCAAAGCCGGCGGCGAATTCAAAGGGGGAATCGCCGATTTTTTCCGACGACGCGCGCGTAGAATACTTCCGCCGTACTACGCGTGTCTTGCGGTCACCGCAATTCTGTACGCCTTAAGATATGCTATAAGTGCGCATTCCTCTCATAAGGCCCCCGCGTTCTCGATCTACTTCTATCTTTGGTACAGCCTTACTCACCTGCTGCTTGTTCAAAATATATTCCATGAGTACAGTCAAAGCCTGAACGGAGCCCTCTGGACCGTAGCAACAGAATGGCAGATATATTTTGTTTTTCCTTTTATCCTGGCGCCGATCTTTAAGAAATGGGGACCGTTTGCAGCACTATTTTTTGGCTATGCTGTGGGACTTGCCACATACCCATTTGATTTCCGGGATGCCTGCTTCTGGTATGTGGGACTGTTCGCACTGGGGATGGCCGGCGCCGACATGTGCTTTGCACCGAAACCCTGGCTAAAGTTCAATCTAAATTCGCTCCTGTGGATCTCCATCGTATCTGCCGCGTTTTCCACCGTCTGCCGATATATATTGACCATAAATCCTGGGGATGATCCACTGACCGACCTGTTTACAGGAGTTTGCGCCGCCAGCTTTATTACGTATCTGGTGCGATCTTCTCCTCTTGATCTCGGTGCCGGAAAGAACCGCCTGCGAGGATTTTTATCGTCGCGCCCCTGCGTCACACTAGGGGCATTTTCGTACAGTCTCTATTTGATACACGTTCCAATCATTGTCCTGGCGTTGACCTGTCTCGGTACAACAAAGATTTCGGGAGATCACAAGTTCCTGCTCATGTATCTCTTTGTAATGCCGCTTTGCCTGGTACTGGCCTACGGATTCCATCTGCTCTTTGAAAAGCCATTCATGGCTCCAGTTCCTAAACCGAGTGACCGATCGCTTCCAGTGTCCGAACAAGCGAAAGAAATACAGCCGTCTGGGGCTTGACTTAATTTCTATTCTCCGGCTATACTGTCGGCAATATCGAACGCTCTTTTGGGCGCACCGATCAATGTTAAAGAAAGGCAGCGGGAACGGCTCAGCCGGACCAATAAAAAGTATGTATACAGCAAACATCACTACTATCAGCGGAATGGCTTCGGCACGTTTCGCGTCGCTTTTGGTCGGCTCGTGGTCGAACATCAGCCACCTTCCGGTTACGGGCAGCGCAATTGCCAACAAGCCGTCGTATTGGGATTTCCCGAACCTTTCTGGAGGAAGACACCGCTAAACGCGAACTTCCCATACTACACCAGAAGCCCCGGGTTCCCGATGCAAACGCAAAGGAAACCCGGGGCTTTTTTCATTGAGGAGGACCCATGCCCATACTCGATACACCGCCGGAACTCGAAGACAGCGAATCAAAGACGTTAATTACACTGCAGGCAGACTTTGACGCGGAAGGTGTCTTCGGCCATCAGAAATTTGTCGTAACAGAACGTGATGTCCTGGTTTATGAAGCCTCGGGCGCGCTTACCTTTTCCATGCCCATTTCCGAGATCAAGACGGCCAGAAACGAGCCGCTTATCGGAGGCGGCCGTCTTGAAATCACAGCGAAAGCCGGGGGCATTATCCCGGTCATTACCTACACACAGTCCATGGCGGAGAAGTTCAGCGAAGCCGCCCGTGGAATAGAACAACTGGCGAAAGGAGAGACCCTCTCCATTACCCTGAAGGACCAGCAAACGCGCTGCATAAAGTGCGATCGCCTGCTGCCCGAAAAGGATGGTGTATGCCCAGCCTGCGTTAACCGCGGCAAAGTCATGCTGCGAATCGCCCAGTATCTGGTTCCCTACAAATGGCGGGCCATCGGACTGAGCCTTCTGTCGCTGTCGACCACCCTGCTTAATCTGGCTCCGCCAAAAATTCAGGGAATTCTGATCGATACCGTGCTGATGTCTCACCACAATATCCCCAAGCTGTACCATTTCATGGGATTGTGGCTCTGTGTGGTGGTAGCATCCACAGCGGTCCAGATCATGACGGGACGCACGATCAGTTATGTGAGCTCCAATATCGCAGCCGATCTACGGTCCAATGTCTACCGGGCCATCGAGTTTCTGCAGCTTTCCTACTTCGATAAGAAGCAGGTGGGAGCGATCACGAGTCGCGTGACGCAGGACACAGACCGGGTCTGGGGCTTCTTGACGGACGGTGTCCCCTACTTCGTCATCAACGGATTGAGCATGATCGGAATTGCCATATTCCTGTTCATCACGAGCCCCAGGCTCGCGCTATTCATCATGTCGCCCGTTCCCGTGGTGGCTCTGATCGGGGTGCTCTTCTGGAAGCCCATGTCCACCATGTTCCACCGCGTGGGACAGAAGTGGGCGCGCCTGCATATCCATCTCAATGAGTCGCTGTCCGGCATGAGGGTCGTTAAGGCCTTCGCACAGGAAGATCACGAAAACCGCCGCTTCCAGCAGCGTAACGTCGAACTGAAAGAAGCCGGATATAACGCGGACAGCCGCTGGCTGACCATCTTTGGCTTCATGTCGATGTTTGTCACCATGGGCACCCTGATCAACTGGACCGTTGGCGGTGTGATGGTGGTGCATCATCAGTTGACGCTGGGGCAGTTCTGGATGGTCTCTGCCTATCTGAGCCTGCTATACGGCCCTCTGCAGTGGTTTGCTCAGGTCAACGATTGGTTCAGCCGGGCCATGGCCGGAGCGGAGCGCATCTTCGAGGTCATGGACACGGAATCCGAGCCCTATACGGCGGTTGAGTCGACGGGCCTGCCCATTCGCGGAGAGGTGGAGTTCGACAATGTGCGCTTTGGATACGACAAATCCAATCCTGTCCTTAAGGGCCTGACCTTTACGGCCAAGCCAGGCGAGATGATTGGCTTCGTTGGAAAATCAGGGGCCGGAAAGTCGACAACCATCAACCTGATCTGCCGATTCTACGAACCGGACGCCGGCACCCTAAAAGTGGACGGCAAAGACTACCTGACCATGAACCTGCAGGACCTGCGCCGCCAGATAGGCATCGTCCTTCAGGAACCCTTCCTGTTCAACGGGTCTATTGCGGAGAATATCTCCTACGGAAAGCCGGGAGCGTCCCTGAGCGAGATCATGGAAGCCGCCAAGGCGGCCAATGCGCACAACTTCATCCTGAATAAGCCCGATGGCTACGACACCATGGTCGGAGAGCGCGGAGCCAAGATGTCCGGCGGAGAGCGCCAGAGAATCTCCATCGCACGGGCCATCCTGCACGATCCAAAGATCCTTATTCTGGACGAAGCCACCAGCAGCGTAGATGTGGAAACCGAACGCCAGATTCAGGAAGCCCTGGGCCGCCTGACCGCGGGACGCACCACATTCGCCATCGCGCACCGCCTTTCCACATTAAGAAAGGCAGACCGTCTGGTCGTTCTTGACAAGGGCGCTATCGTCGAAATGGGCACACATCAGGAATTGATGGACAAAAAAGGCGAGTTCTTCAAACTAGTAGAAACACAAAGCACAGTCACTCAAATTATCGGAGTGGCCTAGCTGAGGAGACAATAGTTTACGGAGAACAGACATGAGGTCGATGATAGCGGGGCCAAGTCCGGATCCGGCCTCTTCTCCCCATCCTGTGGGAGAAGATTGAGATGAGTGGTCCTCTCTTGCGGTAGATCGTCCACCATGAAGACTAAAGGAGAATATACAATGCTCACAACAAAAACGCATACTTATCTGATCCACGGCCTATCAGGTACGCCCGACGTAGTCGAAACCCTACTCTCGGGAGTGGAATCGTCCGATCCTCTCTGGGACAAGCGTGTCTCTCCCGAAAGATTCACCCTCCGAGAAGTACTGGCCCATCTCGCCGATTGGGACCCTGTCTTCCATCTGCGCGTTTCCCGAATCCGTTCCGAAGATAGACCCGCGCTTCCCGATATAGATGAGGGCGCAATTGCCATCCAGAACGACTACGCCCACAGCGATCCGTTAGAGTCTCTGAGGCGGTTCCAAGAAGGCCGAGCTGCCCTCATCACACTGTACGAAAGCATCACAGACGACGAGTGGGAGCGTGTCGGCATCTACAATGGCGCCGACGTCATGACCATTGAAGGCTATCTGGCCCTGATATCAGGCCACGACGGCTACCATACCCTGCAGATTGCACGGAGCTTAAAATGACAACAGTAGCATCAAGCCCGGATCCACAACAGATCAAACTCTTTTATGAGCCGAAAAACAGACTGCGCATGACGGTAGGCGACGACCGTTCCTACCCGACGGTAAAGCCCGCCTGGTCCGCTCCCCTGTCGCATCCTGAAACCTATCTTGCGCTTCTGGACGGCAAAGGAGACGAGATCACGACACTCGAAAACCCAAAGTCACTACCCAGCGAGTCGCTCGCCGCTGTGTCGGAAGAAATACGGCGGCGCTATCTTACCGCCACCGTCGTGGCAATACGGCACGCCAAGCAGGAATTTGGCGCGACCTACTGGCATCTGATCACAGATCGAGGGCCAAAAGACATGGTCACGCAAAATCTTCAGGAAAATGCGGTGTGGCTTACGGAAAAACACCTCTTGCTGCTGGATGTAGATGGCAACCGCTTCGAAATTCCAGACATTGATGAGCTTGATCAGGCCTCCGTTCGCCTCCTGGAATTGATACTATAGCCCGAAAAGCCTATTTGTGATTGTTTTCACAGCTTCAAATTAGGTACACTAAAGGCACCGTTTTGAAGATTTAAAATTCAGTAAGCACATATCTAGTCCGAGACTAATCGGCTATCAGGAGAGAGTTCAACGATGACCCGTCGTATCTTTAACTTTAGCGCCGGACCGGCGATTTTGCCAGAACCTGTCCTTGAAGAGGCCGCCCTGGCGGTCCGAGAAATCAACGGATCGGGAATGTCGCTTTTAGAGGTCAGCCACCGCGGCAAGGACTATGAAGCCATCCACGCCGATGCCGAGGCGCGCCTGCTGCGCGTTTTGGGACTGAGCGACGAGACGCATGTCCCCCTGTTTCTGCAGGGCGGCGCAAGCCAGCAGTTCGCCGTCGTGCCTCAGAACTTTCTCAATGCCGGCGAGCATGCCGAGTATATTGTGAGTGGAGACTGGGGCGCCAAGGCGCTTAAGGAAGCCAAACACTTTGGAGATGTCCGCGAAATCGCCTCTTCCAAAGCCGACCGATACGCCTACATTCCCCGCAGCTTCAATGTCGATCCAGCAGCCCGCTACGTACATATTACAACCAACAATACGATTGAAGGAACCGAGTACTTCGATTTGCCGGATACTGGCGGCGTTCCGCTCATCGGCGACGTTTCCTCAGACTTCCTGGCTCTGGACCGAGACTACGGCCGCTTCTCCCTGCTTTACGCCGGAGCCCAGAAGAATGCCGGCCCAGCCGGTGTAACCATGGTCGTGGCAAGCAAAGAGTTCCTGGACACAGCCCGAACCGACATCCCGACCATCTACGCTTACAAGACCCACCGCGATGCCCATTCGCTCTACAACACCCCTCCTGTCTTCTCTATCTACATCGTCGGCCTCGTTCTGAAGTGGGTGGAAAATCAGGGCGGCCTGGCGGCTGTGGAAGCGAACAACAAGGCCAAGGCGCAGATACTCTACGATGCGCTGGATGAGGCGTCTTCGTTCTACGAGACCGCCGTCACCGAAAAGGGCGATCGTTCTCTGATGAATGTCACCTGGCGCTTGCGCAACGAAGCTCTGGAGCCTGAACTGCTCGCAGAAGCGAAGAAGCTGGATCTCGATGGACTAAAGGGACACCGCAGTGTCGGTGGGCTCCGCGCGTCGATCTACAACGCCTTCCCTGCCGCCGGCGTCAAGGTCCTGGCCGACCTTCTGCGCGACTTCGCGCAACGCAACGGATAATTTTTGACTTACAACACCATAGAAGGACAGTTTAATGCCTAAAGTTCTTGTCAGCGACCCTATTGCAGAGGAAGGCATCGCGTTACTTAAAGACGTCGCAGATGTCGATGTTAAGATTGGCCTTACGAAGGAAGAGCTCGCTTCCATCATCGGCGAGTACGATGCCCTGGCCGTTCGGTCCGAAACCAAAGTAACAGCGGACATCCTCGCCAACGCGCACAATCTGAAGATCATCGGACGAGCCGGAGTCGGTGTCGACAATATCGATGTCGAAACGGCCACCAAACGTGGAATCCTCGTCGTCAACAGCCCGGACGGCAACACCATTGCCGCCGCCGAACTTACCGTGGGAATGCTGCTTGGCCTCGCGAGAAATATCCCTCAGGCCGATGCCTCATTGCGCGGCGGAGCCTGGAAGCGATCCCAGTTCATGGGTTCTGAAATCTACCAGAAGACCCTGGGCGTAATCGGCCTCGGCAAGATCGGCCGCGAAGTCGCCAAACGTCTTCAGTCGTTCCATATGAACGTCATCGGCTACGATCCCTATCTGAGCGCTGAGCATGCGAGCACCCTTGGGATTCGCCTTGTGGATCTGGACACGCTCTACGCCGAAGCCGACTATATCACCGTTCACGTCCCTAAGACCAAGGAAACCGCTGGACTAATCGGCGAAGCGCAGCTCGCGAAGATGAAACCCACCGTTCGCCTGATCAACTGCGCCCGCGGCGGAATTATCGACGAAGCCGCCCTCGCCGCTGCCGCCAAGGCCGGTAAGATCGGCGGAGCCGCCATCGACGTCTACTCCGTGGAACCGGCTCCCGCCGACAATCCCCTGCTCGGCATTCCGAACATCATCACGACCCCGCACCTTGGAGCCAGCACCGAAGAAGCTCAGGTTAATGTCGCGATAGACATCGCCGAACAGATTGCCGACGTTCTTATTGGCAAGCCGGCCCGCGCCGCCGTCAATATGCCATCGCTTCCCGCAGAAGTCCTTGTCCGCATTCAGCCCTATCTAACGCTGGCGGAAAAGATCGGCAGCCTGCACACGCAGCTCGCTCTTGGCAACATCAGCGCCGTAGAGATCATCTATGCTGGTGACTTCGACGGACTTCCGACGCTCCATATCACCCGAGCCGTCCTCAAGGGCCTGCTCGATCCAATTATTCCCGAGAGCGTCAACTACGTAAATGCTCCCGGACTGGCCTTGAGCCGCGGAATCGTCGTTACCGAAAGCAGAACCGACGGCAACACGTCGCACAACTGCCTCCTCACCGTCCGAGCGCACACCAACACCGGCGACCGTGAGATCTGCGGCAACGTCAACAATAAGACGGAGCCCCGGATTATCCACATCGACGGCTACCGCGTAGACATTCGCCCCAGCGGCCCAATGATCGTGACCGAACACACGGACCGCCCTGGAATTATCGGGAAAGTGGGCACACTGCTTGGCGACAACGGCGTGAATATCGCCGGAATGCATGTGGGACGTGAAGGAGAAGGAAAGTCGGCGGTCATGGTCTTGAAGATCGATACGCCCGTTTCCGACGCTGTACTCGACAAGCTACAGAATCTGGATGGACTGGAAACAGTGCGCCAGGTCATTCTGTAAGCAATCTGCCGCTCTGGTTAAAACAAATGAGGACCGCTCTTCTTCAACACTGAAGAAGAGCAGTCCTTAATAAATCTTGTACGAAACAATTCAAACGGCCACTGTTTCGCGGAGGTCCACCATTTCGCCGTCAAGCCATAGATACAGAAATGGCGCGACGCCGACGCGGCAAATCACTATATCGACATGCTCATCCAGGTTGAGCTCCGTACGGAACTCAATGGCGGTGTCCCCGTCGCTAAAACACGCCAGGTAGTCATGTCCTTCATCAAGCAGGCAGATGTATTCGCCAGTTTCCATGTGTCGTAAGGCATACACCAACTGTCTTGTTTCTACTTTAGGGTCAACTGTCATGATCGTTGCTCCTTTGCTTAGCCAATTTCTGGCCTCATCCCCTATACTTAATAGAACGGATTCAAAGCCAAAACTGTTCCGCAGCCTGTAAAGCACCTAGCCTTATTGATATCCTACCACAGGTTTTTGAGAATTGTATGAAAAATAATTTTTCTTGTTACGTCTTTGACCTCGACGGTGTTCTCTATCTCGGAGATACCCAGATTCCGCACGCAACGAACGCAATAAAGGATCTAATTTCGGCTGGCAAAAATATTTATTTTCTAACAAATAATTCTGGGAAGACTCGAAATGCCTATAAGCAGAAGTTGGAAACCGTAAATGGGCTGTCTGTTCCGGAGTCTTCGATCTTCACATCGGCCTATGCGACGGCTCTTGTACTGAAGTCGCGAGGGGTGGCCGGGAAGCGAGTCTTTGTAGTGGGAGAAGCTGGTCTGGCGGAGGAATTGT
>Ga0302312_10001897_pt1 | contig 12335 bp, 5 predicted proteins | sample III_Palsa_N2_1_FD_200529 | JGI IMG/M metagenome (GOLD analysis project Ga0302312, IMG submission 200529) | Peat permafrost microbial communities from Stordalen Mire near Abisko, Sweden - III_Palsa_N2_1 | ecosystem: Environmental > Terrestrial > Soil > Palsa > Peat permafrost | place: Sweden... | reverse complement strand
CTGGATTTGCGCTCCTTCCCACGCCATCCACCGTCTCGAACTATCAGGGCGCGTACACCTATGAGCCCACGAACCTCAAACTGGGCCGTGTCCAGCAGTTCAACGTAAACGTCGAGCGTCAATTGTTCGGCAGCCTCGTGCTGACCACAGGCTATGCTGGCGCTCAGGGAAGCCACCTCCTGATGCTGGGCAATGACATCAACACGTCGGGGCCGTCTGGATGCGCTGCCGCCCAATCGAATCACATCGGCTGCGTCGGTGATGCGCCCTACGTGTCGCCCTACACCGTGCCGAACTTCAATGCGATTTTGGAGGCCGGCGATCTAGGCAAGTCGAGCTATAACTCGCTTCAGATCAAGGCGGAGACCAAGACGCCGAAGCATGGCCTCTACGCGTTGGTCGCTTACACCTACTCGAAGACCTATGACAACGGTCTGAGTGACGGCCTGGGTTCCGAGCTCAGCGCCCCCTACTTTCCTTTGCCGAACTGGCAGAGCCTGGACCGTTCGTTGTCGCAGATCAATCTCGATAACAGCTTTACAGGCAGTGTTATCTATGACCTTCCCTTCGGTCACGGAAAGCAGTTCGGTGCCGATTGGAATGGTGTAACCAATAGCCTTGTGGGCGGTTGGCAGGTAACGCTGATCGAAAGAGCTTCTTCGGGATTCCCTGTTCCTCTGATCGATAGCAACAATCAATCCGGTGTCTCCTTCAATACCGGCGGCAACAGCAACAACTGGAACCGTCCAGACCAGGTCTCCGGTTGCAGCGTCTACAGCGCCAATCACGGCCTTCATCAGTGGATCAACAAAGATTGTTTTGTCGCTCCTACTCCTGGAAATTTGGGCGATGCGAAACGGGTTCCGGTCGTCGGCCCGGATTTCTGGAACAGTGACTTCTCGTTGATCAAGCAGTTCGCTCTTCCGCGCAAAGACATGGGCCTGAACTTCCGCGCGGAGTTCTTCAACCTCTTCAACCATCCGCAGTACGGGATGCCCAACAACGACATCAACCAGCCGTCGGGTTTTGGCGCCGTGAACTCGACGGTGAACAACCCTCGCCTCGTGCAACTTGCACTGAAGCTAACGTTCTAAGTAATAGGACGTTATTACCGCAGTGAAGGCATCAGATACGACCCGTCTATAGACGGGTCGTATCTGTATTGTGCCTAAACGGTGAGGGTAAACTTCCTTCGCCATAGTCCGGACAAAGGATGCTGCAACTGCAAGAATGAGGGCAACCGCTGGTATCCTCCCTGTGATCCAGGGCGTCGCATTCAGCCCATCAACATAGTCCAACATAAATCGTCAGTAATTCCTATTCGACAAATCTTCGATCAGTCCTGGACCTGTCGGGTCCCACCGTAGCGTCTTGCGTGTCCACTCACTCGAAGCCGGTATGTCCTGGGTCACAGCATTGCCGAAGAACGGCCCGAAGCGTTCGCCGGCCTTTTTCAACCGGGATCGAAACTACAGGCACCTTCAGCCCTTACCGATCGTCTCCGCGATATACCGTAACGACACGCCTTCTTCCTGCACCGCGTGATACGTCGTCACACCCGCCCCCGTCTTCTCGGCCGCCAGACGATACAGGCGCGCCACATCTTTCAGCGGAGCGCGGCCCAGCGGTTCGCGCCATCGCCCACGTACGCCGAAACACCCTTCTCGCGCGGGCTGAATCCCACTATGGAGATGAGTGAACTCTTTCCGCAACGACCTTCGCCCTCTCGCTGTCGCCCATATAAAGAGTAGTCTTTAGCAGTAATTCGAAGTTTGATGGTTTACCATTTTTGCCAATCGCATCTCGAACGATGGTGTCCATTTGAGTCGAATGAAAGAGGAAATCGGTGGCGGCGTCGACTCCTCCCATCGTTGTCCCTTCAACCAGAAGAACCTTGCCCGTAGACCCTAGATTGTCCGTTAGCGAGATGACAGCGTATCCAGTCCTTTGAGGATCGGACTCACTCCATTTGTAGGTTGCTTGCTCGCCTTTGAGTGGGTCTCGGTTTAAAACGGTTATGGTGTTTTCGGTCCCGTTGTAAACCATCTTGAAGTTCTGGTTCTTATCGAAAAGTTGAATCCAAGGGTCGTAGTTAGGAGACCCTATCAAGATCGCATTGGAATCCTTCAGATCCTGGGCTTTTATATCGCGCGCGAATCGAACTTCCATTCTTGATCGATTCGCGTTTGGAAGTTGCTGCAGTGCAGAGACGAACTTTAAATCGGAGATCGTAGTGTATCTCCGGCTAGCAAACGGAGACCAGGTAAAGCCTGATGGTGTTTGCGCGTACGGTTTGCTGAGGTACGAGCTCGAACCGTATTCCCAAACATCGACCTGCGTCCTGGCGAGGTTTCCGTACATATTGATACCGGCGTCGCCAGGTACAACGAGAGTGCCTTGATTCGGTGTGAGCAGCAGGTTCCAAAGCTTGTCTCGTTCGGTGCGAGGGAAGAGCAGCCGATCTCTTCCATAGCTGGCGAGTAGTGTAATCACCACGCCGAAGATCACACCCAAGCCGATAAAAATCGCCGATCTTACTTTTTTGCTGCGTTGCCCCGTCGCGAGGAGAGTGGTGGGCGGAAGGTTTTCTCGGAGATGCTTCGAATCTGTGCCGGAAGTGCCCTCGGAGGTCGGATGAGCGTTCACACTCTGTGTTGGCGCCGTCTGCTCAGTCACGTATTGAAATTGAGGGATATAGCCGCCGCGGGGAACGATTACCTGAATAGGCTCGCTGCGGCCCTCCTCCTGGTAATAAAGCGCCAACCGCTGCCGCAGTTGTCTCGCGGTCTGCCGGACAATATTGTCATCGCCTGGGTTGTAATTCGTGGGCCTCCCGAAGACGTAAACGCCAATCTGTTGCTCCGTGATCTCTTCAGTCCGCCCTTGCAGAAAACGCTCGACTATATATATGAGAAAGGACGACAGGCGTGAAGCCTTGGCAAAACTCTCAGTATTGATGAGGCGCTGGACGCTGAGCCAGCGCGGGTCCGTCTCAAGAGCGACGGAGATGTTCGCGTCGCCGGACCGTTCCTCTGGCTTCTCGATGCGCGAAGGACTTTCCGGCTCGGCGGTCGGTGCGAAACCCATTGGAGATCCCTCGAGCCTTAAGGCTACCTTCAAACTATGAACAGATAGTAAATCAGTTCGGGCGGCCCCGCAGGATTGCCCTCAACGCCTCAGAATCGCAGGGATAATCCCGTGAAACCCCTGTTGCTTCCCCTACTTGCCGGTCAAAGTAGAGGTGGAATGGCGCCGAACACAAACACTAAGAACACTTTAACGGATATTTTGCCTCCCTTCGGATGGTCGGGGATGATTCCCTTTCTGGCGATCTTGATTCTGCTCTTCAGAGCAACTGCTCTGCCGGCTCAGGCTCAGTTGGCGCTCACCCCGCCGATGGGATGGAACAGTTGGAATCACTTCGGCGCGAAGGTCAGCGATGCGGATGTCCGTGCGGCCGCTGATGCACTCGTTGCGACTGGACTGCGCGATAGCGGCTACCTATACGTCAATATCGACGATGGTTGGCAGGGGGCGCGTGACGCGTCAGGGGAGTTAAGTCCTAACGAACGTTTCCCAAACATGAAAGCACTTGCCGACTATGTCCATTCGCACGGGTTGAAGTTAGGGATCTACTCCTCGCCAGGGGCACTCACCTGTGCCGGCAAAACTGGCAGCATGGGGCATGAAGAACTCGACGCTAAGACATTCGCTAACTGGGGCGTCGATTATCTGAAATACGACATCTGTTCCTACCGAAAGATTCTCGAACAAGAAGCTCATGACGACCCTCAAATAGCCCAGAAGATGATGTTCGCGGCCTTTGAAAAGATGCACTTCGCACTTCAGGCGACGGGAAGGCCGATCGTCTACAGTCTCAGCCAGCACGGACTCTCGCGGGGCTGGACTTGGGCAAATCAAGCGGGTGCGAACTTGTGGCGCACGGGGGACGATGTCCGTGATGACTATCTGAGCGTCACCGAAATCGGCTTTGCCCAGGCAGGGCTCTCCCAGTTTGCAGGTCCTGGCCACTGGAATGATCCTGATATGTTGGAGATCGGCAATGGTAGGCTTACGCCCGATGAGGCGCGTACCCAAATGAGCTTGTGGTCGTTGCTAGCGGCGCCCCTGCTCGCCGGCAACGACTTGTCAAAGATGGATTCTGAATCACTAAGCATTCTCAATAATCACGAGGTTTTACGCATCGACCAAGACCCTGCAGGTCATCAAGGGAACCGCGTTTGGAATGAGGGACCATTGGAGATTTGGGCTCGGGTCCTCACCAACGGATCGGTTGCAGTCGGTCTTTTCAACCGGAATCAAGGGCCAGTTGACATCTCCTTTGACCTCAAGTTGCTTGGATTTGAGAACGCGACCAAGGTGAGAGACGTATGGCAACACAAAGATCTGGCCCCTATACGAGGCTCCAAGGTCTTCCGCGTAGGCTCGCACGGTGTTGTCTTGTTAGTGATCCATCCGTAACCCCAATCGTTCCGAAGGAACAGGGAACGATTTTCGGCTGCCTTTTATCCTCGGCCCAAAAGCTCATACATGAACAGTCGTTCGTCGATCTTTTTGAATTAGAGACCCTCCGTACGACGAAGGATGGAACGAGCAGGTTATTGGTCCGACCTCGGCCAACTCCTGAGGACTTGAAGCGTTACGAACCTTCTTTGATGAAGCCATAAGACAAAGACAGTAGCAGTCAGCACAACTGGTTATAAGTTACAAGATCGTAAATTCATTTCACCCCCATTAAAATCCTTTGGCTTCTACAGGTGAAGTCCAGTGAAACATCCTGTAAAGCCCCTCGCAATGTACCTCCGTGTCGTGTGATGCTGGCCACCAGAGTGATCCTCCATATTCGATTTTGGGTGCTCCAGGAGAAGTGTGCGATGCCTGTCTATTCCATGCGTTCTGCGTCATTTGTTTCGGGTTACTGGTTTGCTGGTTCGAGATCATCACGGCTGTGCCATCTGTTAGGTAGAGCTTTTCTCGTCTGCCTTGCATTCATAGCGTTGTCGCTGACTGCGTCATCCCAGACTCTAGCTCCAGTCTGGGTTCTTTCGACTGTCGCGGGGAACGGAACCAACGCCGACACGGGGAATGGCGGTCTGGCCACAATGGCAGAGATAGCAAAAGGCTATCAAGTGGCGACTGATAAAGCAGGGAATGTCTATTTCTCTGAACCGACCAGCGATATCATCCGCAAAATCGATGCTAACGGCGTTATCAGTATATTCGCCGGGACTCAAGCGAAGAGCGGGTATGCCGGTGATGGCGGTCTTGCTACAGCTGCATTGTTGAACGCTCCCTACGGAGTCACTATCGACAGCAATGGGAATCTGCTGATTGGCGACGAAGGCAATTCTGTGATTCGTCGGGTCGATCAGAAAGGCATGATCACCACTGTAGCTGGAACCGCCGGAAAAGTAGGTTATACGGGTGATGGAGGCTTGGCGATCAACGCGGAGCTGCACACGCCCTACAGCGCCATCTCCGACAGAAGCGGCAACATCTACGTTGGGGATTATGCCAACAACGTTATTCGCAAGGTGGATCTAAGCGGCAATATCACAACCTTTGCAGGTACAGGAGTCGCAGGCTATTCAGGCGATGGCGGGCCGGCCAATAAGGCCACTCTCGCTGGCCCATATGGCTTTTGGTTCGATACGGCGGGCAACATGTACTTTGCCGAATATACCAATTCGGTGATTCGGATGATTGATACCAGCGGCAACATACACACGTTTGCTGGCACGGGACAACTTGGGAGCGGCGGGGATGGCGGCCCGGCAACCAGCGCTACCTTTCACTTCCCGCACAGTCCTACTGGCGATGGGCTGGGCAACCTCTATATTCCAGACGAAAATAACATGACCGTTCGCTGGGTCAATGCGAGCGGGACCATCAGCACAGTTGCAGGTGCGCTTACTGTCGCGGGCTTTGCAGGTGATGGAGATCCGGCCACCACGGGAAAATTCGATTATCCCTATGGTTCTGCCATTGACAGCAGCAACAACCTCTATATTGCCGATCCCAGCAACTTTCGCATTCGCAGGATGTCGCTCAATACCGTATTGCCTGCGACAGCAGTTGGTTCCTCTTCCTCCCAAAATCTCTTCGTAGAGTCGAGTTCTACAGTTACGCCAAACAAGGCAACTGTTACACCGGCTGCGTCTACAGAGTTTACGCTGGGCATACTGTCGGGCTGCGCCCTTGGCGCTCAACTTAGTGCAAACACGCCCTGCACCGTACCGGCCACCTTTAAGCCAACCGTGCCAGGATTGCAGACGGCGCAGCTTACTTTTGCCGATACGAATAATGTTGTCTCAGTTATCGGGCTTAGTGGTGTCGGTATAGCGCCTGAAACCACCTTCAGCGTGGCCGCGATCTCTACCCTTGCAGGCAATGGCACGGCGGGGAGCACTGGAGCTGGTGGCCTTGCTACATCCGCACAAGTGAATGCGCCTCGCGGCGGTTTCATTGACTCAGGTGGAAATATCTATTTTGCGGATGGGGCCAACAACATCGTCCGCAGGATCGATGGTGTTTCTGGAAAAATCTCGACGGTGGCTGGTACAGGGACGTCAGGTTACACCGGCGATGGTAGTGCAGCGACCTCGGCAACATTGAATGCTCCAGCCAAGGTCGTGGCCGATGCCGCGGGTGATCTGTATATTGCGGATACAGGCAACAGTGTCATTCGGTATGTGGATGCGGCTACCGGCAATATCTCCACAGTGGCGGGTACAGGCGCGCCCGGATATACCGGCGACGGCGGCATGGCAACAGCAGCAGAGCTGAATCATCCGCAGGGTGTCGCTGTCGACCTGGGCGGACATGTCTATGTCGCGGATACGGGTAATAACGTCATTCGCTACTTTGGCAAGGGCAGCTTAATTACGACTCTTACTGGTACAGGAACTGCAGGTTATCTCGGTGATGGAGGCAATGCACTGGGTGCAGAGTTGAATGCTCCGCAGGCCGTGACGCTAGATATGTACGGCGACGTCTACATAGCGGATACAGGCAACGACGTCGTCCGTCTAATTTCGGCGGCGAACCAGATCTCAACCGTTGCCGGGCAGCAGGGTAACGCAGTGAATGCCGGTGATGGTGGTGCGGCGACCGCTGCGACGCTTAGTCAGCCTTCGGATGTCGCGCTTGATGCGGCGGGCGATCTCTACATTGCAGCGGGTGGACAAGTCCGCATGGTCAATTCAGCCGGGATCATTGGCACGCTTGCGGGCACTGGAGCCGCAGGGAGCTACGCCGGAGAGGGAGGATCAGCGACTAGCGCGGTTTTGCCTTCACCGATAAGCAATCTGATATTGGATGGTGCCGGCGACATTGTTTTAGCGGATACAGCGGGGAACCGCGTGTTGAAGGTTGCAGCGTCGGCACCGATACCGTTGAATTTGGGCACACAGACGCCGGGTACCACTGGCGCGGCCGAGATTTTCTCCGTTCAGAACGTCGGAAACAGTACCCTGAACCTCAGCGGTGTCGGTGCATCGGCAGGCTTCGTCTTGCAGACCGCAGGAGCCACAAGCTGCACCGCGACCACTACGCTTGCTCCGGGCCAAGCCTGCTCAATTAACATCGCATTCAGTCCGGCGAGCAGCGTGAATGGAGTTGTGTCAGGAACCCTGACACTGACGGACAACTCACTGAACCGATCGGGCGTTACGCAGACGATGGCGCTCTCTGGAACGGCAAAGGTGATCGTCAGCACCACCACGTCGGTCAGTGTCGTTCCCTCGTCGCCAGTCTATGGTGCGCCTGCAAGCATCACCGCAACGGTGAACAACGGCAACACTCCTACTGGACAAGTGAGCTTCTCGGTCAACGGAACCACAATAGGAAGCGCATCCCTGAACAACAATCAAGCTGTGATCGCGCTGCCCAGTCTGCCAGCCGGAACAACATCTATCCTTGCTTCCTATTCTGGAGATTCCAGTAACGGCTCAAGTTCTGGCACAGCCAGTGTCACCATTCAACCTGTTGTGCTTACTGTGACAGCGTCCAATGTCTCCATGGTCCAAGGCGCATCTCTGCCATCGTTCACTTATAGTGTGAGCGGCTTTGTGAATGGCGATACGAGTAGCGTGGTGACGGGCTCTCCTATCGAGACCACAACTTCGACTTCAACTTCTGCCGCTGGGACCTACCCGATTACCCTCACCCAAGGGACGCTCTCGGCAGCGAATTACACGTTCACTTTTGTGAGTGGCACACTCACTATCCAGCCACCGCCGCCTCCTGATTACATGCTGGCCGCGACTCCCTCGACGCTCACAGTAGTCTCGGGCCAGACGGGATCGACCATGCTCACGCTAACTCCCTTGAATGGATATATGGGCACCGTAAACCTGTCGTGCGGCAATCTTCCCAAGAATGTCATCTGCACGTTCAATACGACTTCCCTAACGGCGGATGGTACGGGCAGTACCGCGTCGACTCAGTTGACCATCTCCACCAACGACCATGCCTACGTAGCGAGTAACGGCAACAATTCCCCCACGAAGGCTCCACAGACATGGATGGCCATCGGTTTACCCATGTGTTTTGCCGGGATGACCATATATAGAAACCGCAGGCGCCGTAGGTGGATCGGAAAATTGCTGGGCTTGTTCCTATTGGTCGCACTTGCAATCGGGGCGAACGGCTGCACTGAGAATCTCGGCAGTCAACTCGTCGGTGCCGGCACTTACCAGATCACGGTAACGGCGGTAGACGCCTCCTCTAAGCTGACCCGCCCGGTCACCATCATGTTCACCGTGCAATAACGGAGTTAAGAGAGTAGATATGTTCGCATTCCAAATGTGTTTCGTGACCGCGTGTATGCGGCACTTGCCGTCGCCGAGGGTAAGGTTTGTCATCGCAATAACTGCAGCGTTCCTTTTATGCGCCAGCAAGGGCTTTGCGCAATACGATACCTCTGCCGTGGTTGGAAGTATCAGGGATTCATCTGCTGCGAGAATTGCCGACGCGAGAGTTGTCCTCAGAAATGTGGATAAGGGAACCGTGCAGGAGACAAACTCCACTTCCTCTGGAGACTATGAGTTTCCCTCCGTGCAAGTCGGCAACTACACTGTCACCGTAACGGCAAAGGGTTTTGCCGAAACCAATTCAAATACTTTCGAGGTGGTCGCGAATGCTCGCCAGCGGGTAGACATTCCGCTGGTTGTCCAAAGCAATACAGAGGTGGTCGAGGTGAATGCGGGCGCAACAGCGCTGCAAACCGATACGACCGATCACGGGCAGGTCATAGAAGACGACGAAATCGTGAACCTTCCTCTCAACGGCAGAGAGTATACCGATTTGGCACTCTTATCTCCTGGAGTCAGTTCGAGCTCACTCCAGGATAGTCCGACGAATCCTCGGCGTGGATCGTTCCACACGAATGGGATGCGCTCTTCGGTGAACAATTTTCTGCTGGATGGTTTGGACAACAACGCCTACCAAAACGCCAATCAGGGCTTCAATAATCAGGCCATTACGCCTTCTCCGGACGGTATTCGTGAGTTCAAGATCATTACGAACAACTACCCCGCAGAGTATGGCCGCTCTGGTGGCTCTGTCGTAAATACGATCACCCGCTCGGGGACGAACCTGTGGCATGGTTCCATATGGGAGTATCTCCGCAACACAATGCTCGATGCCTACGGGCCGCTTGTCCAACTCGGCCAAAAGCCGGTTCTCATACAAAATCAATTTGGAGCCACATTGGGTGGCCCAATCTTGCGTAACAAGCTATTCTTCTTTGCTAATTACGAAGGCTTTCGCGTGATTAGCAAGTCGTACACCAGCTCGACTATTCCGACTATGGATCAGCGGTCTGGAACGTTCTATAACGAGAGCGGAACGCCGATTCCGATCGAGAATCCATATACCGGCGTTACCTATGTAAACGGGATTGTTCCCACTACCGACATAACACCTTTTGCTGCGGCTGTATTGGCTGCACTGCCGGCACCAACGAATTCCAGCTATACGAGTAATTATGTACAGCTTGCGCGTGGACAGAATACACGCGACCTCGGCGAGTTGCGTCTCGATCGCGACTTTGGGACCCGCCTGCAAACATTTGCCCGATTCTCACAGCTGTCTAATCACATTGAGCCGACAACTTCAATCCCCGGTCCGTCGGGAGGCAACAGCGATGGCCATATCTTTGCGGTGACCAGTCGACTGGCACTGGGACTGACCTATGTTGTGTCTCCCCATGCTGTGTTGGATTCTCGCCTAGGCTTTACCCGGACGGTAAGCGGAAAGTTTCCTTACAACTACGGTCAGACAAGCTTCTACACAAAATTGGGTATCCCTTATCCAATCGATCCGAGAGTTGGTAATGTTTCCTTAAATAGCCAGTCCGTGAAGTACTTCACCGCATTCGGCACAGAGACTTCAAACCAGACGTACCAAAAGCCTTTTACGATCAATCCAAAGATCAGTTACAGCGTGGAACACGGTAGGCACTCCATAAGCTTTGGTTATGAATTCGTGCGTCTAGTGACACCCACCGAGTGGCAGATTCCGGTTTACGGTACGGACACCTATAATCAGGACTTCACAAAAGGTTCGGGCGCTCCAGCCAGCAGCACCGCCAGCAACGAGGCCTACTACCTCGCCGATTTCTTATATGGTGCCCGAAGTCAGTACGAGCTTGCCAACTACGATCCGTTCACGAAGAACATGCGTTTTCATTCTGCTTATGTGGAGGACTCATGGCGTGCAGCCTCGAAATTGACGTTGAACTATGGATTGCGCTACGAGTTCACCGTTCCCGACTTCGAGAGCAACAACCGCTTGGCCAATTTCGATCCGCAAGCCAATGCTCTAAAGCTTGCATCTAACGGCTCGTACGCGTCGCGCAGCCTCGTCCATTCGCAAAATATGAACTTTGCACCTCGCTTTGGAGTTGCATACGCACTGACACCAAAGTTGGTAGTGAGGGCGAGCTATGGCATCAGCTATATCCAGTTCACTCGCGACCCCAATAATTCGTTGGAATGGAACGGTCCCTTTGCCATTGATACGTTGATTCAACAAACAAGTCTCGGGGGTGTCTGCCCTAACAACAGTGAGTCGTACACTTGTTTCCGAACGACAATGCAGGGCTACCCAGCCAGCATGATCTCAGCCCAAGCGTTCAACACGGTCAACTCTGTAAGCTACTACATGCCACCCGACACCCCAACGGGATATGTGCAGAGTGACTACCTCGGCTTCCAATACCAGATTGATCCGCATACGATCGTCGATATCGCGTACGTCGGCGAGCACGGTGCCCATGTTCGTGTGGATGGGGATTATAACCAAGCGCCGCCCGTTTCGGCGGCAAATTCAGGAACGCTGCAACAACGGCGGCCAATTGCTAATTTCACCGACATCCGGACCGGTCTCTCGTCGGGATTTCTTATATACAACGCGCTTCAGGCGAAGGTTGAGCGCCAATGGAAGAATCTGTTCGTGTTGAACTCTTTCTCCTGGTCACAAGCTTTCGATAACGCGTCGGATGAGTTGGAGGCCTCGCATGGCGATAGCTCAGTCGTCAATATTAACAACATTGCGGGGGATGCTGGGATCTCAGGATACAACCAACCTCTCAATGATAGTCTCGCTGTGGTCTGGAGCACCCCCAAGATCAGGGCCCGCAATGGGATGCTGCGCGAAGTCTTTGATGCGTGGCGAGTAAGTGCTATCAATCGCATGGCAAGCGGCCTTCCGCTCAATCTTTACTATGGACTAAGCACTGCAAGTCTAACTACGAACCTCGGCTACAATTACCGGCCAAACATCACAGGTCCGGCACGAACGATTCTGAATCCCAAGTCCGAATGGAGACGGGACCCGAGTGGACAATTCATCAGCAACTTGTTTGATACCACTCGGGTATTGACTCCAGCGGCGACCAGTCCCTATGGAAATTTCCCGCGTAATAGTATTCGTTTTGTGCCGAGCTGGAATCTGGATATAGGTATAAGCAAGAGCTTCCGCGTCTATCGGGAATCGGTCCTTCAGTTTCGCGCTGAGGCCTTTAATGCTCCAAACAAGACCAACTGGAACGCCCCGGATTCGGAAACCACAGACGCAAACTTTGGCCAACTTACGAACTCCTATGCCTCTCGTCAGATTCAATTTGCGCTGCGATACCAATACTGAAAAGGTTGTCGTGAAGCATCATTTCGAATTCGTTTCGCCACCCTCCTCGGTTCGCTCAGACACCCGGCATGATTGGCGACGCCACACGCACCGGAGCCTTCGGTCTCCGGACTCCTGGAAACTTCCGCCTGACCAGCGGTCTGCGCCGGGTCTTTCCAATCCAC
>Ga0302312_10001890_pt1 | contig 12354 bp, 6 predicted proteins | sample III_Palsa_N2_1_FD_200529 | JGI IMG/M metagenome (GOLD analysis project Ga0302312, IMG submission 200529) | Peat permafrost microbial communities from Stordalen Mire near Abisko, Sweden - III_Palsa_N2_1 | ecosystem: Environmental > Terrestrial > Soil > Palsa > Peat permafrost | place: Sweden... | reverse complement strand
CGAAGCCTGTCGCCATGAATATCCCCAGGCCGAATAAGGAGAAGATCAGCATTTCAAAAAAGGTCAGCAGCCCGTTGACCAGGGTAAAATTGAAGGCAAAATAGCCCAGCCCTACCATAATCATAAAGCCTATGATGTGAAAGAATAACCGGCTGAGCATCTCACCGGCAATGATCGAGCGACGCCGGACGGGGGTGGCCCGCAGCCTTTTCAGCACCAACCCCTGGCGAAGGCTGAATAACAGGAAAGACGAACCGAATACGCCGGCCATCAACAATGAAAAGCCCAGCTGGCCGGGCAGGATGAAGTCGATGGTACGGTAGATACGTCCGGGTACTTTTGTTAACGAAAGCTTTGCAATGGAAGGGTTGCGGGGAAAGGCCCGTTGGTCGATATTCCGGATAATCTCTTGCACGACGGTCTGTAACAGCCCGAGACTGGCGGATGAAGCTCCCGCCGTCTGCAGCCGGACGGAATAGTGAGGAATGGGTGACCATCCGCCATCGGGCACTACCGTCAGGATAGCCGTCAGCTGCCCTTTTTGTAACGCTTCCGATTGTTCTGCCGGCGTCATTCCTTTTTTAAGCGTGATGGAAGGGGCCGCAGCAATGGCCCTGAAAACCATATTGGTCGTATCACACCCGGGGCCGATCGCGAGCTTGGGCATCGGGGTCTGGTCTCCGATCATCGCTCCGAATACTACTATAAATATGATCGGGAACAGAAGGGAAAAGACGACGGAAGTGGGGCTACGTAAGGTAGCGAGCAAACTATATTTCGAGAGGATCAATACGGCCCTTATCTGGTTAAAGCCCTGGATCATATCTAACAAAGATAGGGTCTTACGATGAGCCGCCTCACCGCCGCCGCTCGTATATCTTTCTCGCCTTGTCGATCAGGGCAATGTAATCATCATCGAGGTAATTGGTCCCGGTGAAAATCTTCCGGGCCATTTTTTCGATCTCTGCCCATTCCATCGGCCCGGCATAGCCCGACTGCTGTAACTTCATTCCAAAAAGAGCGATACAGGCAGCCCGCCGCAGGCTTAATGCTGACCGCTCGAAAGGGATCAGTTGGTTCGGGCATGGATAGCTGATCACCTGTTGTACATGCTGGCCGGGCAGGCAATAACTGATCTTTACCCCGGCAAGGGTATCGTCGCGGATGGAGTCGACTTTGGGCGCCAGTTCGAACAATGCCAGCAAAGAATGCCCCGAGCAGATCCGGCTGCCTTCTAATCCCGACACAGTATCCTGCGGTATCCCCCGCTTGTTGTCGAATCCAATGAGCCGGTATTCTTTGACGAGGGTAGAATCAAAATCGACGGTTATGGACATCTTGTCCGCTACACAGGTCAGGCTGGAATCCAGTTCGCCGGCCAGGAGCTGCCGCACGTCTTCCTCATTATCCAGATAAGCAAAATTACCCCGTCCCAGCGCAGCAAGTAATGGTAATCGTGAGTCATTGAAATTTGCCATCCCGATACCGCCGCAGCTAAGATGGATACCGGCCTGGCTTTCCTGTGCGATAAAGTCTTCCAGGTTCTTTTCACCTTCCTGTCCTGATACCTCGCTGATATTCCCATCCGTGATCAGGACGACCTTATTATTTCCACCAGGGATGAACTGCCTTTGGGCTACGGAATAGGCCATTTGTATGCCCTCCAATCCAGGCGACGGCCCATCCGGCTTCAATCGTTCGATCGCCGTCATGATCTTTCCCTTTTGAGATCCGGGTACGCCCGCCAGCAATACTTTCACGTCAGCGCCATATTCCACTACAGAAAGGACGTCTATATCCCTAAGATTGTCCACCAATGTCCGGATACCCGTTTTCACCAGGGGTAATTTATCAGGCAGGTCCATCGATCCGCTGGCATCGATCAATAATACAAGGTTGGCCGGCGGCTTATTGTCAAGGTCCGCCTTACGGGCGCAGACGTTCAGGAATAATAGCTGGTGCTCGTGATTCCAGGGGCAGGTAACGAGTTGAGACGAGCAATGGAAAGCATCCCACTTGTCGGGCTCTTCATAAGAAAAATTAAAGTAGTTGAGCATCTCCTCGATCTTCACCGCATCGGGCGGAACGATGGACCCCATGTCCAGGAACCTCCTGATGGTGTGGTATGACGACAGATGGGGTGCGCCGATAAAAGAAACCGTGGCCGACTGGGGAACGAAGGGGTTTTCGATGCGGCTACTATAGGCTATGCTGGCCGCACGCACGCCCCCTGACCCATCCCGTGGGTGTACGCCCCGGAACAGAGAGAGCTGACGGTCCTGCCCGATGGCCGTACTGAAAGGCACTGTTTTTAATGTAACCTGTGTAATCTGAGTAGAATGAGCGGGGATAGTGAAAGATTCGTACCCGTCGACCGCAAAAGTGAGGGTATCGTCCATTGTCCTGGATATAATACCAAACTCTCCATGCAAGCCGGAGTGAAAAGTCAATCCGGTGGATAGGACCGTAATACCTACGTTCTGTAACTTATCGCCATGATAATCCACCACCTCGCCGGTCAGATAATACTGCGCCGGGAGAGCAATCGGTAGCACATGGAGTACCAGAATGAGTAAAGCTGGTCTCAATAAGTAAGTTTTTTGTGGTAATGCAAAGTTAATGCCCTGGCACATTCCTCCCCGAAAAATCTGGCGCCGGGGCCGCCGGAGGCTCCTTTAATGCGGGGTTCATGACATTGAAGAGAATGACCGACAATACGATCACCCCATAGGCAACGCCTTCAACCAGGCGGACCTTTTCCCCATAACAGGTCACGGCAATCACAAAACCCAGCAGGGGATTGATATAGAGAATGACGCCAACCGTAGAGGACTTTAGCCTTTGCAGGGCAAACAGGCTCAGCCATAACGGAATGATGGTAAAGAATACCGCAATGACCCCTATCAGGATGTAGAACAGGGCCACTGTGGGCACCGGACCCCGGTAAATGGGGTAAAAAGGCAGCAGTAACAAAGCCGAAAAGGCGACCTGTACGGTCAATAACAGAAATTTATCGATCCCGTAATTTTTCCGCTGGCTGATCAGGTAAAACGCATAAGAAACGGCAATGACCAGGCTGTATAACAAATCTACGAGGTGGTGGAAAGCCAGCAACAAACAGCCGCAGACACTCATGCCGACTGCCACCCATTGGCCGCGCGATAGCCTTTCTTTCAGGATCAGCCAGGCCAGCACCGTCGTCAGGATCGGACAGACAAGATAGGCCAATGAAGCCGCCTTGATACTCCTGTGATTGAGTACAAAAATAAAAAAGAACCAGTTGGCCGTCAGGAATAGCCCGCCACCCAATACCTGCCTGACCAGCCCTCTTTTGTCACCGGCAGATAAGGCGCTATAGTCCCGGCGTCCGGCCTTCCAGGCCGCCTTACGCATCACCGTACTGGTGACGATAAGCAATATCGCGCTCACAAAAACCCGATAAAAAAGGATATCCACGGAAGACCAGGCAGCCAGGGGCCTCAGGACAAAACTAAAAAAACCCCAGATCGTACAGGCAATGATGGCAGCCAGGTAATATTTGACATTTTTCATACAAAATAAAAGTACCCAATAAAAATTTGCCCTGAAGCACCTATATGTATGACGAAAAATAAGTATACGTATTTCTCTTTACCAACACTTTCTATTATCTTGGCCTCAAATTCAATACTCCATGCAGAAACTCTACCCTGGGATTCGTGTATTACTATGCATTGCTATAGGCTTCCCAAGTTTGGTTTTTGCACAACCCGTCATTACCGCCGTCAGCCCCCTTTCGGGTCCGCTCAATTCAACGGTCACCATTACCGGCAGTAACTTCAGCAGCACCCCTTCGGCTAATATCGTTTGGTTCGGATCAGTTCCGGCGCCTGTCACTACCGCATCATCGACGTCTCTCACAGTGACGGTGCCCCCAGGGGCCAGTTATCAGCCGATAACCATCACTACCGGCAATCTTTCCTCTTTTCCCTTCAAACCTTTTATCACTACTTTTTCAGATACCGGTCAATTTAAGCCCTCCGCCTTTTCCTCAGTGACGACGATCCCTACCGGCCTCGGTCCGCAAAGCATTTTTTCGATGGATCTCGACGGTGACGGCAAACCTGACCTGGTCATCGCCGACGGTGATTCCAATATCGTCACGGTCTATCATAACACCAGTAGCGCGCCGGGATCGGTGTCCTTCGTGCCGCAGGGCTCTTACGTCATGGGGTCCGACGATTATCCTATCGGCGTTACTGCCGGTGACCTCGACGGAGACGGCAAACCGGAGATCGTCGTATCCAATTTTTATACTCCCGTTATTTTAGTCTTTCGGAATACCAGTACGCCGGGCAATATCTCCTTCGCTGCTCCGATCAGTCTCGCCACCGGCAATTATGCCACCGCCGCGGTGATCGCCGATCTTAACGGTGACGGTAAACCGGAGATTATGGTTGCCTGTGGCGGCAGCGACTATTTGGCCACCTATACCAACAAAAGCACGGTCGGTAACTTGTCGTTCAATTCAAAGGCGACCTGGACGGTGCCCACCAGTAGCGCTCCCTTCAAAGTCGAAGTGGCGGATATTGACGGAGACGGTCTGCCGGATATGGCCGCAGCCAACGGGAACACCAACCTGGTGTCTGTATTCCGTAATACCAGCAGCATCGGTGGTGCAGTGTCCTTTGCCACCCATGTGGACTTCGCTACCGGCAATGCACCGCAGGGCATTGCCATCGGTGACCTAGACGGCGACGGCAAGCCGGACCTGGCCGTTGCCAATAACAACGACAATACGCTGTCGTTGCTGCGCAATACCAGCAGTCCCGGAACGGTCTCCTTCGGCACCCAGCAGGTCGTCAACAGCGGCAGCGGAGCCTATGACCTGGTGATCAGCGATCTGGATGGAGACGGCAAGCCCGACCTGGCCGTCGATGACGAATCCGGTGGTGCAGTATCCGTTCACAAGAATATCAGCACGGTCGGTACGATAGCCGTCAACCCCAATGTCGATTATGCCACGGGGAATGTGCCCTTTGCCATCACCACAGCCGACTATGACGGCGACGGCAGGCCCGATCTGGCTACTGCCAATAACACTGACGCCACTATCTCCGTTCTGCGGAATAAGGGCTCCAATGAACCCGCTATCAATTCCTTCTCCCCTACTATTGGGCCAGCCGGAACGGTAGTGACCATTACCGGGGTTAATTTGAGCGGTATCACCGGCGTAAGCTTTGGCGATACGGCAGCCACCTCCTTTACCCTGGTATCTCCGACGACCATTACGGCCACTGTTGGCGGGGGTGCCACGGGCAATGTAACGGTAACGTCGACGACTGCCGGAACGATGTCACTGCCCGGCTATACCTATGGCACACCGCCTTCCATCACCAGTATATCACCGGATTCGGGCGCCACGGGCGCCACCATACTCCTGTCGGGAACGGGATTTACCGGGACCAGCATCCTGACCTTCGGCGGTACGCCTGCCAGTTCTTTCACGGTTCTCACGGACTCGACGATTTCGGCTGTCGTGGGTGTAGGTTCAACAGGAAGGGTCGCTATCACTACTCCGTCAGACACTGCCAGCATCGGCGGCTTCAGCTATATTTATACCCCGCTACCGCCGGTCCAGTTGACGGCCTTTTCGCCGGACAGCGCCGGACCGGACGCTACTATCGCGATCACGGGACAAAATCTGTCGGGGATTACCTCTATCAGCTTTGGCGGAACGCCGGTCTATATCTTCAACGTCATTTCGGACTCGCTGATCTATGCAGTACTGGGACAAGGATCTTCAGGCACCATGGTAGTCAACGGCAACAATGGCGAAGATTCGCTGACGGGCTTTGTTTACATTCCGCCACCACCACCGGCGCCGGGCGTAGCGTTGACCGGCTTCTTACCCGGCAGCGGGACCACCGGAACGACCATTACCATCACAGGACACTATCTGACCGGCGCCACCTCTGTCAGTTTTGGCGGGACTCAAGCTACCTCTTTCAACGTTGTCTCCGATAGCGTTATCCGGGCCGTCGTCGGTGCAGGCACTACAGGCGACGTATCGGTAGCGAACCTGACATCCTCGGGTTCGCTGTCGGGCTTCATCTATGTCTACGATACGACTACACAGGTGTATACGCCACCAGCCGCCTTCCAGTTGCTCTCATTCTCCGGTACTTACTCTGACAACACTCCGCTGCTGGAATGGCAGGCCAATAACGACGCTATCCTTTCCTACTATGCCCTCGAACGGGCCATCGATGGCGATACCACGCAATTTGCGGTCATCGCTACTATCAGCCCGAATGCCATCGACACGGGTACGGAGACCTATAGCTTCACCGATCCGGGCGCCAATCCGGGCATCAATTATTACCGGCTGAAAATGCAGGACACTACAGCTATTTACAGTTATAGCAACACCCTGACTGTTCAGCCACCCGGAAAGGCCTCGCTATTGCACCTCTATCCCAATCCTGTCAAGTACGGCTTTACCGATGCCATTATTCCGGATGTCACAGATGCGTCCTGGTTCCAGCTGATCGATATGACAGGCAGGCCGATGAAGACGATCTATGCCGGACCGGGCGTTGAGCTGGCCCGGATCGATATGTCCGGGGTGATCCCGGGCGTCTACAAGCTGACCTGGACCAATGGAAAGCATTCGGCCTATAACCTGATTTTAGTGCTGCCCTTGTACTAGGCCCAGTCTTAGTGACGCTCGTCCGGCTGCTGCGGGACATGCCATTTCCAGTTCAGCACTTCCGGCATATCGATGCCTTCCTGGTCGATATAGGCCTTGTGCCGGATCAGGTTGTCCGCGCGATGACATCCATCACAAGATGGTAACGGTCCATATCATTCAGCACGGTCATGTCAAAAGGTGTGGTAATGGTGCCTTCTTCCTTATACCCGCGAACATGGATATTCCGGTGATTGGTGCGTTTGTACGTCAACCGGTGGATCAGCAGGGGATAACCGTGATAGGCGAAGATGACCGGCTTGCCCTTGGTGAACAGCAGATCGAAATCATAATCGCTCATTCCATGCGGATGTTCGGTACTGGGCTGCAGCTTCATCAGGTCTACGACATTGACGACACGGATCAGCAATTCGGGTATCCTTTCCCGAAGGATAGACGTAGCCGCGAGGATTTCCAGCGTAGGGACATCCCCGGCGCAGGCCATGACGACATCGGGCTCCTTGCCTTTATCGTTGCTTGCCCAGGTCCAGATGCCAATCCCCTTCGTGCAGTGCAATACCGCCTCTTCCATATCCAGCCACTGCGGCGCCGGGTGCTTGCCGGCTACAATGACATTGACATAATGCCGGCTACGCAGACAATGGTCCATTGTCGACAGCAGACAGTTGGCATCGGGGGGCAGGTAGATGCGGACTATCTCTGCCTTTTTATTCGCTACATGATCGATAAAGCCGGGATCCTGGTGGGTAAACCCGTTGTGGTCCTGCCGCCAGACGTGTGAGGACAATAGATAATTGAGCGAGGCGATCTTCCTGCGCCAGGGTAACCCGGCAGTCACTTTCAGCCATTTGGCATGCTGGTTGAACATCGAGTCCACAATATGAACGAAGGCCTCATAACTGTTGAACAGGCCATGACGACCGGTCAGCAGATACCCTTCCAGCCAACCTTCGCACTGGTGTTCACTCAGCACTTCCATGACACGGCCGTCATGCGCCAGGAATTCATCCGTGTCCAGCCGATCGGCCTGCCACTGGCGATTGGTCGCTTTGAATATCGCGTCGAGCCGGTTGGAAAGGGTTTCGTCCGGACCGAAAACGCGAAAGTTTCGCTCCTCCATATTGAGCCTTATTACTTCCGCCAGAAAATCACCCAGCACCAGCGTGTCGGATGCCAGGGCGTCGCCGGGCTCGTCCACTTTGACGGCGAACGTACGGAAGTCAGGCATCATCAGGTCCTTCAGCAGCAGCCCCCCGTTAGCATGAGGGTTCGCACCCATCCGCCGGTTGCCTTCCGGCGCCAGTGCAGCCAGCTCAGGCAGCAACGCACCTTTTTGATCGAATAACTCCCAGGGCCGGTAGCTTTTGAGCCACTCTTCCAACTGCTGCAGATGCTGTGGATTTTTGGCAGGATCGGACAAGGGCACCTGGTGCGACCGCCACGTTCCTTCGACGGGAAGGCCGTCGACCATTTTTGGCCCGGTCCACCCTTTGGGCGTTTTCAACACGAGCATCGGCCATCTGGGCCTTTCGACAGGGCCATTGGCCCTGGCTTCACGACGTATATTTTCGATCACCTCAATGATCTGGTCCAGCACACCTGCCATGGCCTGGTGCATTTTTTCAGGGTCGTCGCCTTCCAGGAAATAAGGCGTCCAGCCATACCCTTTCAGCAACTGCTCCAGTTCTTCCCGGCTGATGCGGGCAAGAAGAGTGGGATTGGCGATCTTATAGCCGTTGAGGTGAAGGATAGGCAGGACGGTGCCATCGGTCACAGGATTAAGGAATTTATTGGAATGCCAGGCGGTAGCCAGTGGTCCCGTTTCCGCCTCCCCGTCCCCGATAATGCAGGCGGCGATTAGACCGGGGTTGTCGAAGACGGCGCCGAAAGCATGGCTGAGCGAATAGCCCAGCTCGCCGCCTTCATGGATAGAACCGGGGCATTCAGGTGACACATGGCTGGGAATGCCGCCGGGAAAAGAAAATTGTTTGAATAATTTTTGTAACCCTGTCTCATCCCGCGAGATCGCGGGATAGATCTCGGTGTAAGTTCCTTCGAGATAGGTATTGCCCACCAGTGCCGGTCCGCCATGACCAGGCCCGGCAATATAGATCATGTCGAGGTCATATTCCTTAATGATCCGGTTGAGATGCGCATAAATGAAATTTTGCCCGGGAGTGGTGCCCCAATGACCGAGCAGCATCTTCTTGATATGCTCTATTTTCAGCGGCTCCCGCATCAGGGGATTACCGCTCAGGTAGATCTGCCCTACGGACAGATAATTGGCTGCTCGCCAGTAGGCATTGATTTGCCGCAGCAGCTCAGGAGATAAGGGAGCTGCCGGCCGGCTTTTGGTTGTCATTATCATAACATAACAGGTTTGATTAGGTTTTGAACGGCGCGGGCAATCATCAGCTCTTCATTAGTAGGTATAACATACACGCGGACACGGGTACCGGCCGCCGAAATCAGCGGTTCATTTCGGGCATTGGCGCGCTGGTCGAGTTCGATGCCCAGGTATTCCAGCCCGGCGCAGATACGGCTTCGGATCATGGAGGCCTTTTCACCAATGCCGCCGGTAAAGACCATAGCGTCCAGACCGCCCAGCACGGCAGTGTAGGCCCCGATATACTTTTTTATCTGGTAACAGAACAGGGCTACCGCCTCGGCGGCACCGGTATCGCTGCTCTCTTTAGCCAACAGGTCCTGCATATCGGAACTGAGGCCGGAGACGCCCAATAAGCCAGACTGATGGTTGACCAGGTCACTCAGCTGTCCGGCCGTGAGCTTTTCATTCTGCAATATCCACCATAGGGCGCCAGGGTCGATATCACCCGTCCGGGTACCCATGACCACCCCGCCGGTCGGGGTGAATCCCATGGACGTATCGATACTGCGTCCTTCCCTGACAGCAGCCAAACTGGCGCCGCTGCCGAGATGGGCCATGATCACAGCCCCATCGGCAATGTCCGGACCGATACGGGCGAGCGCTTCGAGGATATAGGAATACGACAGGCCATGAAACCCGTAGCGTTGCAAGCCCGCCTGGTCATATCGCCGGGGAAGGGGCAGCAGCTTCGCGACCCGGGGCAGCGTCGCATGAAAGGAGGTGTCGAAGCAGGCCACCTGCGGCAATGCAGGATCATGCTGCCGGAACAACCGGATGAGGGCCAGCTCGCCGGGAAGATGGTCGGGGTCATAACCGCTGATGCCCTCCAATTCCTGCAGAAGAGCATCGTCGATCAGCACAGGTTCGCGGTGACCCAGCCCATGGACGATCCGATGGCCGATAGCCAACAGGGGGACAGCGCCTTCACGCTTCTGCAGGAACGCGAGGAGAAAATTCGCCGCTCCTTCCATCCCACTGCCCTGCACAGGCAAATGTCCTTCCTGATGATTAGCACTGTCCGTAAACGTTAGTCCAGCATCAGCCAGCCCGATCCTTTCGACCTTTCCCGACAAACGCGGGCTCAATGCTCCATTCACCTCGTACAGCGAGAACTTGATACTTGACGACCCACCGTTGATTGCCAGAATATTTTTATTGACCTCACCCATATTTAGCTAAAGTTACCTAACTTGTAGGGTTGTTTAAAAAGATTGAAGCTATATTATTGTTATCGATCCTGCTTTTCAACCGGTAGGTTGATATCTCGCTTAAACAATTTAAGTAACCGTTGAAAATATGAACCGTTTATTCTCCTTTGCTGCCATAGCGATCTTCTTTTCTTCTTGTCATTCTGTCCATGATTATGATAAGGTCTTCAAAGATCCCCATATCTATAGCCAGACCGTGCACGAGCTGAACACTGTCGTGATGGGCAATAACTTCTCCCCCATCGTCGCCTCGCGAAATTATCTCTATGCCGCAATAGCCGGTTATGAAGTCATTGCCGGTGGTTACCCCAGCAAATTTCAGTCCCTGGCCGGCCAGGTGCACGGCCTTTCACCTCTCCCCGCCCCGCCGACCGGCGAAACCATCGATTTTGAGCTGGCGGCCCTGCTGGCCTATTGTAAATTGGGCGAAGCCGTGACCTTCCCCGAAGGCAGCATGACCGCCTATGTTGATAGTATCAAACAACTGGCCAAAGATCACGGGATGCCGGATGATGAATTCAAAGCATCAGTGGCCTATGCCGATACCGTATCCGCCAAAATCATGGCCTGGGCAAAAAAAGATCGTTATCTGGAGACACGTGGCGCGCCTGAATACATGGTCAATGACTCTCCCGGCCGCTGGGTACCGACGCCGCCGGCTTATACCTCTGCCATGGAACCACACTGGAGCGAAATCCGGTACCTGATCATGGACAGCGTTCGGCAATTCATGCCGCCGCCGCCATACACATTCAACGTGACGGACAAGAATAGCGCCTATTACAAAGAAGTGAAAAAAATAGAGAACAAAGGAGACAGCCTTTCAGACGAAGAAACCTGGGTGGCCGACTTCTGGGACGACAATCCCTTTAAGCTGAACGTATCCGGCCACCTGATGTTCGGGACCAAAAAATTTTCCCCCGGTGGTCACTGGATGGGCATTACAGGGATCGCCGCTCAAAAGGCCGGCGCCGACTTCCCCACTACCGTTTGCGCCTATGCAAAAACGTCCATAGCGCTTTTCGATGCTTTTATCCAATGCTGGAATATCAAGTACATCTATAACACTATGCGGCCGGAGACGACCATCGACAAATATTTTGATCCCAACTGGCGGCCACACCTGCAGACGCCCCCTTTCCCGGAATATACCTGCGGGCATTGCACGATATCCGCCGCCGCCTCAGAGGCCCTGACGAGTGTCTTCGGCGACCATTTTGCCTATACCGACACGACCGAGCTGGAATTCGGCATCAAAAGCCGGTCATTCCAAGGTTTCCGTGATGCGGCGGAGGAGACTCAACACTCCCGCTTTTACGGCGGCATACATTACGAGTATTCCACCATCGTCAGCCACAAGATGGGCCAGGAGATCGGGGAATTGCTTGTGCAGCGGCTAAAGATGAAGAAAGAGTAGGCTTGGGCCAGTATAGGTAACGACTTTATCAAAGTTGGTCTCCGGCTGTTCACCCACGCCTTTCCCTTCTTTCACCAACACGACATGGAACACATGGCGCCGCAACATGCCGGGAAAGGAGCCCTTCGTTGCATGGATGATCAATTGCCGCCGGGCATCGATCCAATCTATTTTAATGGTCGCATATTTTCCTTTCTCATAATCATAACTATCGTTCTCATCTTCATATAACGTAAAGCTGCCATCGGCGCCAGGGTAGATCCGCAATTCCAGCGTGTCTGCCGGTCTTTCGGTGGCATACTCCATCACCGGCCCCATCGGGACGATCGAGCCGGCCCTTACATACAGCGGCATGATCCCTATCGGCGCAGGCGCATCGATGCGCTGGCCGCCCTGATACGACTCGCCGGTCCAGAAATCATACCATGTTGCCCCTTGTGGCAGATAGACACTGCGGACCTTCGCCTTACCCTCTGCACCGTCACCTGTATACAAGGGACTGGTCACCGGGTTGACCAGAAAGGCAGGCCCGTACATATACTGGTCCGGGATACGATATACATTGGTATCTGTCCGGAAGTCAAAGACCAGCGAACGCATCGGTGTATAATTTTCGAGTGTCGTTTTTCCCGCCAGCGAATAGATATAG
>Ga0302312_10001888_pt1 | contig 12363 bp, 11 predicted proteins | sample III_Palsa_N2_1_FD_200529 | JGI IMG/M metagenome (GOLD analysis project Ga0302312, IMG submission 200529) | Peat permafrost microbial communities from Stordalen Mire near Abisko, Sweden - III_Palsa_N2_1 | ecosystem: Environmental > Terrestrial > Soil > Palsa > Peat permafrost | place: Sweden... | reverse complement strand
TCGCTTAATCAAACCTTAAAACAACAAGGTAGTAGTATTGGAGCCAGCGCAGGGTCACTTAGCAGTCAATCAACCAACATGGCGCAAAGCGCACAAAACGCGCAGCAGCTAAAAACCGATATCGATGCCACGGGCACCTCTTTTCAACAACAAGTAACTAGTGTTGATCAAAGTCGCGCTTCGTTTGATCAACATACGGCTACGATGGATCATTTAAAAACTTCTTTTGATGAAGTAAAAAATGTTTCGGGCATATTTGGGCCGAGTTTACAAAATGCAGCCCAAGGCTTCAACCTGATGAAAACCGGGCTTTCGGTAATGAAAGATGGCCTGAATGGTGTTGGTGGCGCCCTAAAGGCAGACGGGTTTGACTTTTTGTTGCAGGTTTTACAAATGATGTTTGATTACTTTATAAAAACATCAACAGGCACAAAAGTGCTGCAGGGTGCCATATCAGCTATTGGTGTTGTGGTAAACAAGGTTAACGGATTTTTCCACTCCTTTATGGATACTATAATTAATGCGTTTTCTCATCCTATAGATACCATAAAATCTTTGGGCAAAACAGTTGAAGAAAACATCATTAATCGCTTTACCGCATTTGCCACTATATTGGATGGGCTTATTCATCTCGACTTTAAAAAAGTGACTGATGGTGCTATACAAGCAGCTACAGGTGTAACTAACGCTACGGATAAAATAGCTCATACCTTTAAAACTGTAGTTAATGGCGTAGAAACTACTGTTAAAGAAATGGGCAAGGCTTATCAACAAGGTACAGAGATGGCTGCGAAAAGCGAAAAGACCGCGAAAGGCCACGCAAAAAAGGTTGTAGCTTATGCAAAAGCTCAGATTAAAACACTTAATAAAACAAACCGTGCCGCCAATAATGCTATAAATAAAGCATCACGGCAAAATTTATCCCAAGGAAATTCAGTGGGAATAAGTGATTCTTCTGTAGATAATACACAATCATCAGATGGTGCGGTAAAGGGTACCCCTCTCCTTTCAGGCGATAATTTTGCTTCAATGACGGCACCCGGGACGACGCAACTTGATAAAGAAAACCAGGAAGCACAGGAAAAAAACAAAGCAGCCATACTCAAACAAAGACAAGATGCACAAGATCTAAAAAACTTTGAGATACAGCAAACACAGCAAGTAGCTACTGCGGCATTTTCTATCCTTCAAAACAGCATTAAACAACAATCAGCAGCTAAAATTGCTGCGCTGGAAAAAGATAAGGACGCAGAACTAAGTAACAGCAGCCTTACCTCTGCACAAAAAATAGCCATACAAGCTAAATTTAAACAGCAGGAAGACCAGGTAAAAAAACAGGCATTTAAGGAGGAACAGGAAGCATCCATAGCGCAAGCTATCATTAATGGCGCGCTGGCTGTAACCAAAGCAACTTCGCAAACGGGTACATTATCGCCTTTGGTGGTGCCGGGCATTATTGCCGAAACCGCGGTAGAAATTGCCAAAATCGCTTCGCAAAAACCACCGGCCTATGCAAAAGGCGGCTTACATTATACATCCGATGGGCGTGGCGGCGTATTACCCGGCTATAGTCGCACGGATAATACAAATGCCCACTTGCGTTCGGGCGAAGGCATTGTGGTATCCGAAGCCATGCGCGATCCTTGGGCACGTAACCTGGTAAGCGCTATCAACGTAGGCTTTGGTGGTCGTGATTTTTCAACCAGCACAACCGGGCGGGCATTTGCTGTAGGTGGTATATTTACCGATGGCGGCGATGCCAACCGCTACTACAACCAACCCGTTACCGACAATAAAAACCTCGCCAACAGCATCGCTTACCAAATGGTAAACAACTTTCCGCCAGTGTATGTTGATGTTAAGGATATTAATAACCAGCAAAACATCCTCGCCCAAACCATAAACAGGGTGAATCTTTAATTTTCCAGTATCAAGTAGCTAGTACATTGTATCAAGATTTTGTGGTCTTGATTCCTGACTCTTGATTGTAAGGAAAGTACTAGCTACTAAATACTAGCTACTAAATACTAACTCAATGAATATCACCAAAGCTAACAACCTATTTAACGAAGGCATTTTCACCGATCTTTACAAAGCCGGTTTCATCAACACCAAGGTGTTTTTATATAGAGAAATCTACCTTTGGATCCAGGCACAGATCCAAACCCGTGGATTGAGCAAACGCCAGGCCGTACAGGAAGCCGAATTAAAATTCAGGAAAGAAGAGCGGACTATATGGCGTGCGTTAAACAGCTTCGAAGATAATTAGGTCACAAATTTGTAACAACATTTGCCCATCTCAATCTAAAGTGATAAACTTGTTTATCATGAACTGGAAATTTTTCGCTAAAAACAATAAAACAAAACCTAAAGTTAAAAAATCAAAAACCCGCGAGTGGATTGATGCCTTAATTTTCGCCTTCGTTGCTGCCACTATTATCCGTGGTTTATTGTTTTCGGCCTACGCAATTCCCTCAGGATCAATGGAAGGCACCGAGCTAACCGGCGATTACCTGTTTGTAAGCAAGTTTAGCTATGGCGCACGTATGCCCATCACACTATTTTCGATCCCCTTTACCGAGCCCGAAATGTACGGCGCTAAAACTTACTGGAGCGGTGTTCAATTGCCTTACTTCCGTTTACCGGGATTTACAGATGTAAAAAGACGTGACATTGTAGTTTTTAATAAACCATCAGAAACCGGCACCCCGGTAGATCAGCAAACAACACTAATTAAACGTTGCCAGGGCATTCCCGGCGATACGCTAAGTATTGTAAACGCGCAGGTATACGTTAATGGCAAACCGGCACCTAATGCGCCAAAAGCACAAACATCATACACCGTAATAACCGATGGGCAAGAGTTTAATCCGCAAATATTTCAGGATTTGAATGTTACCATAGTAAATCAATCGGCAGCAAATACTTATGAGATGATCATCCCGGTTGATAACCTGGCGACATTAAAAAGCTACTCTAATATTAAAAGCATAACCCCGGTAGTGGCTCCGGCAGGGCAACGCGATGAAGAAGTGTTCCCGCACAACCCGAAATTTAAATGGAACATTGACAATTTCGGTCCGCTGGTACTACCTAAGAAAGGTATGACCATCACGCTGAACGATTCAACCATTGCGCTTTACAGCACCGCAATTGAGCAATACGAGCACAACAGGTTAGGCAAATCAGGAAACGACATCACCCTAAACGGGCAAAAAGTTACCACGTACACCTTTAAAATGAACTACTACTGGATGATGGGCGACAACCGCCACGATTCATTAGATTCACGTTTTTGGGGATATGTACCGGAAGACCATATCATCGGCAAAGCGATCATCACCTGGTTCAGTACTGATCCAAACAAAGGCATCATCAGCAACATCCGCTGGAACAGGATTATGAGGCCGATTAATTAAAAAATGTCATTGCTGTAAGCGTAGCGTGGCAATCTCGTAACTGTACAGTACTATTATGCATATAATGGCGTTACCTCCGGCCCGCGCTTTCCGCTTATACTGCTCAGGCCTTAACCACAGGCCGGTATCCGCTGCAATCGCTAACGCAAAAAAACTTCAGGTGCTGACACGTTTGTGTCAGCACTTTATTAAAACATTATCCCGATATTTGTATATACCAATCGCATAACACCATCAGCATCGCTTAATGCGGTGCAATCAAATCAAGATCGGTGCAATCCAAAAAATAATTTTCAACCGCTGACACGTTTATGTCAGCACTTTATTAAAAAACATTTCCGACCTTTGAACTATGCCAATCAGCATATAAAACATTAAAAGCCTAAACCTGTAATCAAAGGAAAAGCACAACTCAAAAGTACATCGCCCCAACCGGCATCGTCTGGTTCGGCAACCACACCAGAAGTAACAGCACAAACACTCAAAGAAGCAGGCGCAGCCGGGAGTTTTCTTTGATTACTTTCTTTTGGCGGTCAAAAGAAAGTGACGCTTAGCGCAGCGATTTGAAGCAACCAATATGCATAGCGGATCTGCATAATAAATCTTCACAGCAAAGAGATTGCTTCGTCCCTCGCAATGACAATATAAAAACGAAAAATATGAACCAAACACCCTTTAAAATCTACCTATACGATACCGACACCGATTGCATAGGCTCTGGCAGCCTGTCATCATCATATATTCAGTGGCAATTAGAGGCAGCAGCCGGCCAGGATGTAGAAGTGCACATAAGCTCTGTTGGTGGCAGCGCTTTTGATGCCATAGCCATTTACGATTTGCTAAAAAAATACACCGGCAACGTAACAACCTACATCGATGCGCTGGCTGCCTCTGCCGCTTCAGTTGTGGCCATGGCTGGCCAAACTGTAGTAATGAGCAAATACGCACTCCTCATGATCCATAAACCGATGGTAGGCTCGGGCGGTAACGCCGATGAGTTGCTAAAAGATGTACAAATGCTAAATGTAGTACAGCAGCGCCTGGCGCAAATATACGTGGACAAAACCGGGTTGGACGGCGTAACTATCAACACGCTTATCAACGCCGTCACCTGGTTATCCGCGGACCAGGCGCTAGATCTCGGCTTTATCGACACCATCGAGGATTATACTACCGATATCACCAATAGCGCACTCATTAAAAACTATACCAGCGCCGCCCCAGCGGTTTACCAGCGCTGCATCAACAAGCTCTTAAACAACAATAATAAACACAGTAAAAACAACATGAACATGGAGAACAGAGAACTTATCGAGAAAACCTCATCGGTTTTGGATAAGATTATGAACTACTTTAAGAAGGTAGTAAACAAACAAATCATTACCGACAAAGGCACGCTGCACCACGCCGGCGCAATGGACGAAGGAACCGATGTGTACGAAGATGCCGACATGACCACACCAGCAGCGCCCGACACTTACACCACAGCTACAGGCAGCAAGATTGCGGTTAAAGGTGGAACGGTACAGAAAGTTACCCCGCCCCTATCCGACCCGGATGCGGATCCTGATCCGGATACTTTTGAAGATGATGACGACGATGCACCGTCGGATAAATTTAAGAAAGGCAAAGCTGGCGATGTGCAAAACAAAATCCAATCCATCAAAGCAAAATTACATGCGCAAAATGCCTTATTAAACGAAGCGCAAGCCGCCCTAAAAGTAGCTAATGACCGCCTGAGCAAAACCCGCGAAGAAGTAAAAAATGAGATCCGCTCCAACTTTACGCCCGAAGGATCAAAACGCAGCAACAAAGCCAAAACCGAGGCAGCCCCATTCTTCGCCCCAACCAGTACCCTGGCAAAAAACGCAGTTAAAAAAGCAATTGCCCCCTAACCCCCTAAAGGGGGAATAACACCCATCTAATACAATAAATCTAATCCCTATAATATAAATCAAGTTAAATGCTCCCCCTTTAGGGGGCTGGGGGGCAACCAACCCAAATACATGGCTCAATTTACATTTACAAACAACACCTATGCCGGCGAAGCGCTGGCTGGGTTCATGGCCAGCACGCTGCTCGAAGCCGATTCGGTTAAGCGCGGCCTGCTAACAGTTATCAACGACGTAAAATCGCGCAAGGTAATACTTGATGTTGACGACGACGTGGTGCTGCAGGACCCATCAGGCATATTTGCCGATCAGGGCACAACCGCCCTGCAAAACGAAAGCTACCTGGACCCGGTAGTTTACGAATTTATGAAACAGGAACAATGGGACAAACTCGTACAATCATGGGAAGCCCAAAGCCTTAAACCCGGCGCTTTTATGGATTACGAAGGCGTAGTCGACCTGTCGGACTTTATGGTTCAGCGTTATCTAACTAAAATACAAATAGCCAACGAGCGTTTGTACTGGTTAGGCAAATCCGCCACAAAAGAAGCGGCATTCTCAGCAGGATTCACAGGCTTATTGCCATCCATCTCAGCAGCATCGGGCGTTTACAAAGTAGGCTTATCAAAATCGCCAACTTCTATGGAAGCAACCGCAATAGATGCTACAGGTTTGGTAACCGTGGATGACACTTCTACCTTATCCGATGGCGACGTGGTAACCATTACCGAAGTAACTGGCACCAGCAATGATACCACAAACGGCACACCAGGCATGAGCATACAAGGCCAGTCGTACTTTATCCAGATTGCCAGTTCAACAAGCTTTAAACTAGTTCGTAATTATAACGAGATTAACACTCGCTTACCAGCAACTTTCACCGGCACATCAACTGCTGCTACTGTTAGCTATATCAACGCGAGCAATGTGTTAGGCGTATTAAGCGGAGTTTATTCGCAGCTTGATCCGGCCGATCGTAGTCAGGATGACTTTAACCTGCAGATTCCATTGCACGTTGGTTACGCTTATGCTCAGGCTCAGGCCAACAAGGCGGTAAACGTGTTAAATGCTTTTACCGATGCCAAACAAATGGACTATTTAGGTATGCCATTGCAATTAATGAACCACTGGCAGGCCAACACCATTTTAGGTGCGCGTTCATCAAACTTGTTCTTAGGCGTAGATCTGTTAGGCGATGAATCCGAACTATCAACTGTTTACATGAAGCCTTACACCAACGATAACGTTGTACGCATGAAGGCCCGCATGAAAGCCGCCGTAAACTTCAAATTCGCTAACGAGATATTTTATCTGTCAGCGTAAGCAGTAGCAAGTACATAGTATCAAGTAGCAAGATATGTTCTGCTGCTTGATGCTATCTCAAATTCAAAATCAAAATACTAGCTACTTGATACTAGCTACTAAATACTAAAAAACAAATGTCAATCTACAACGAAATAAATGCAGGCTTCATGATGGGAGCCGACAATCCCGTTACGGCGGGTATCGAGGATGTGATCTATATCTTTAACCAGGATGATTTCACCCTTACTTTTGATACAACTAATCCACTGATCGTAACTGGCCTTACGCCGGTAACAGGCGCTAAAATCTATCAGTACCAAGGCACTAACAACAGTTTTAACACAACATCTAAACTGGCAAAAACATCTGTTGGGCCTCGTTATACCGAGGAGATCGATTTTAACGTTGCCGGCTTATCTGTTGATATTAAAACACAATTGCAGGCAATGGGCTACGGTCGTGTTTGCGCTATCACGGTAAACAATTACAATTCAAGCGATTCAGCAATTGAATTGTTCGGCGCGGTAAACGGCTTAATATTAACCGACGCGGAACGCAGTGCTGCTGATGACACCGTGGATGGTGGCTACAAACTAAAACTAACCAATCCTGATAAATTAAAGGAGCCATACCCACCGCGTGCTGTATCTATCGCACCAACCAGCGGAACAGCAACTTTTGCCAGCACCATTGCGGCAATTGAAACCTTGTTAGCAACAGACTAATCATTAGTCATTGGTCATTAGTCAATCCCTTGGCTAATGACCTTATCAAAACAAACAAAACCAATGACCTAATGACTAATGACTCAATGAAAAGCAAGAAATACATTTTAAAGCCCGGCAGGCACCAGTTTGCCCCCGGCTCAGCTGCGGTACATCATAATGATAACCTAAGCGATGCCGAAGCAGAATGGTATTTGGAGAAATACCCGCATATCGCCTCATTATTTGAATCTCTAAATTCAGCAATGCAAGAAGAAATATCAACATCAAATAATAATCATATTCAGCCAAACCAATCAGTTGAATTATTAACTCCCCCTTCAGGGGGTTGGGGGGAACAATGAAAACCTATTTACCACAAATTGAACGCAGAATTTTAGTAAGGCCTAATCAAACCTTCGGCATCCTAAATTATGATATGGATAATGCCTATCCGCAGCGGATGCTGGAGTTGGTAGCAGGCTCGCCAACGGCAAAAGATTGCTGGAATAAACGGGCGAAATTTATCGCCGGTAACGGTTTCGAACAACCGGATCTAGGCAAACAAATTATCAACCAAAATGGCTTAACACTAGCCAAATTATTGAAAGCTATCGCTACCGATAAGGCACTATTTACCGGCTTCGGCATGCATGTAAATTACAACGCGAACTTTAAGATCGCATCGGTTAATTACATCAAGTTCGAGGATATCCGCATGGGTGATACCGATTGCGAAGATACAACCGGAAAATTCGGCATCTATTCAGATTGGGGGCGTAAGACCTGGAAAAACATCATGCGTAATAAGATCACTTTTTTGGATGCTTATAATCCTGATCCTGAAACGATAAAACAACAGGTAATTGATGCTGGTGGCTGGGAAAAATACAAAGGCCAATTGCTTTATTTTAATCCCGAGATAAACGATTACCCTTTAATTGAAGCCGACAGCGTTTGGGAAGATTTTGAAACCGAAGCAGGCATCAAAATCTTTAATAACCGCGAAGTTTCAACCGGATTTTTGCCTTCGACAATGCTGTTTATGCAAAGTCGCAGAGAAGAGGCGGATAACACCAAACCCGACAGCGACGAGCAGCATTATTACAATACCCCATCGCAGTTGGAGCAGGATTTGGGTGCTTTCCAAGGGACAAAAAGTTCGCAGAAGATTATCGTGATCGAATATGAGGACGAAAATTCTAAACCAGAATTCAAGCCTTATTCTATCCAAAATAACGACAAGCTTTTTGAAAGCACAGAGCAATCGGTTGAGTCCAGGATCATCAAAGGATTTTCGATACCGAAAGAATTGATCAATTCCGATAAAACTTCCGGATTGAGTAATGGTAGCGAAAAAAAAGAGGCGATCAAAGAATTTAATGATAACACCGCCGCCGATAGGTTGGAATTATCTGAAACCTTTGCATCTGTCTTCAGCCTTTTTTACAACGATATTAACCCATCTGATAACTGGAATATCATCCCGGTTTCAACCAATGTAGCCGACGATAATGCAGGCATAAAAGCAGGGGCGAGCATTAATCAATTGTTGTTATCAGCTATTCCTGCTGAAAATAAGATCGCTGTATTAGTTTATGCTTATGGCTTTAAACAAGCCGAGGCCGAAGCGATGATCGCTTAAGTGAGTAATTCTTTTGAGCCATCGCTCAATCTCAATCCACTCAATCTCTCATTACAAAAAAAATGAATCAAATTTACCTGATCGATCAGATCACATTTCAGAATTACGAGGATCTTTCTGTAAATATAAAACCCGAACGCATCAAAGTGTTCGTTAAAAAAGCCCAGGAGCTCGACCTCAAACCATTTTTAGGTCATGCTTTATACTACGATTTCATCCAGTATTTTAATACCGACGGCACATTGCAGGATAATACCCCGCAATGTTATAAAGACCTGTTAAATGGTTCCGAATATCTCGACCGTTACGGTCACGTAGTACTTTATGAAGGCTTGTTACCTATGCTGGTATACTTTACATTCGCCCGTTTTATTGAAGCTGACGCAATCCATTACACAGCTACCGGCCCGATTATTAAGCATCACGACAATGGTGATACATTATCGCCGCAGGAAGTTACCAAACTGGTGCAGCAGCAACGTAGCGTAGCCAATGCACACGCCAACGAAGTTGAAAAGTTTTTGTGGGATAACCGTTCCGAGTTTCCTTTGTGGAACTTCAACGGCAAAAATCGCAGCTCAAGGCAAGCCGGGCCACGCATCCGCGGAATTGACAAGAACGATTTCAATTATCCGGGCGATAGCTTCAGTCAAAATAATGGCTTTTTACCCATAACCCAATTTTTAAACTAATGGCAGATAAAACGATAACCCAATTACCCGTTGCTTCGGCTATTGGCACAACCGATGTGTCGGTGCTGGTAAGTAATAATATAGACTATCAGTTTGATTTCGCACTGTTGCTGCAGTTTATATCATCGAATATATCAACCGGATCCGCTATTACATTTGGTACCGTGTTACCGCAAAACAATACCGGTAATAATGGCGATGTTTTTTTTAAAACTGATACACCATCGTTTTACCAAAAAACAAACGGTGCCTGGATACAAACTTACGCTGAGGCGGCTGTAACTACCATAGGCAGTTCGCTTTTGTACGGACAGGGTATGCCCGGCAGTACAATTGGCAATAATAACGACAGCTATATCAACACCGTTACCGGGATATTTTATCAAAAAGTAACAGGCACCTGGAGCCAGGTGTTCTCAATGGCAACAGGGCCGCAAGGCCCACAAGGCACAGCAGGTACAAACGGAATTAGCGGCACAAATGGCAATACCTTGCTCAGCGGCACTACCGACCCAGCAAACACCATAGGCAATAACGGCGATTACTACATCAACCTCTCTACCTATGCATTTTTCGGCCCGAAAACATTGGGTGCCTGGAGTAGCGGTGTATCATTAATTGGCGAAGCTGGCGCGACGGGACAAACAGGAGCTACCGGCCCGCAAGGTATTCAAGGCCCAGCTGGGGTAGCAGGCGCAACCGGGGCTACGGGCCCAATTGGAGCTACCGGCGCACAAGGAACTACTGGCGCAACTGGCCCCGCTGGTGCCGCAGGAACTACGGGTGAAACCGGAGCTACCGGTTCACAAGGAACGCCAGGTGCAACTGGCCCGGCAGGCCCCGGCGTTGTAGCTGGTGGTACGGCAGGACAAGTTTTGGCGAAAATTGATGGAACGGATTACCATACCCAATGGATTAATCCACCTGCATCAGGTGGTTCATCGTCTGGTGATGCTGTGACTACAGAAACTTTTAACAGCACTATTGGAGATCTAACAACCTTGGTTACCGACGACAAAAGCAGTATTGTAGAAGCCATCAACGAGGTTGCAGAAGATATATCATCCCTTAGCCAAACCAATGTGATCTTAAACATTTTTAAAAAATCTAATTATTCATAACCATGGCAGATTATAATCAAATAGTAGCCTTTACCAAGGCAATTACCGTTGTGCCAACCTCATTTAGCAGTACCGACGGCACCACGGCCAAACAAATTTTCGCCCCGGCAGATCCGGCAAGCCGCATCAATTTTATCACGATAAGCAGTTCGGCTGCGAGTCAGAATTATATGGCGTTGCAGGTAAACAATTCAGCTACCGGTCAAATCTCACAATTAGGGATCATAACGGTTCCCTCTGGCGCCGGGGTTAATGGTTCAGTATCAATCGTTTCAGGTTTAAACCGGGGCAACTTACCCTGGATTCAAATTGACAGCGACGGCAATCCATTTATCGACCTTAATTTAGGCATCAACCTGCAAATGAGTATGCTAACCGCGCTAAATGCCGGTGAAACTATTACCGTAACCACCTCAGGAGGGGCATACACCGCATAAAACATGGCAAGCAGAAACGGGTTAAACCCACAAATAAAAGGCCCAAAAGGAGTTGGGTACAATAGAGCATTGCCGCCGGCATTTGGGTTTGGGAATGGGATTTCTTTAACTGGCGCATCAGGAATTAATGCCGGAGCTTACTTAAAAGTACCGACATTAATTGGTCAAAATATCCCTAATCAGTGGACCATCGAGTTTTGGGTTTTACCTTCGTCTGAGAATTTTTCAGCATTCGAAGGGTGGATTGAATGGTATGACAATTACCCCCCAAGTGAAGGCGTTACGGCGCTAGCAAGATTACAAGGACAACCGCAAGGAAACAGTTCCTATCAAATTCTCTGCAATACCGGTGCTGTCCAATTTGGCACTTCTTCTTCAAGTAATTTGATACCAAATATTAGAAATCATATTGTAATAACGATGGATTTCCAGAACAAAGCGCTTGGATTCACTATGAATGGGAATACAGCAATGAAATCAACCGCTGGGATGACTATACCAAACTATCCATACACAGCAATTTTTGAACTATTTAATATATTCGGTCTTGTTGAGTATAATCTTTATGCATCTCAAAAAGTGGATGAGTTTAGAATGTATAAAGAAATTCTTAGCGACGACGATATAATTACCAACTTTAATTATGGTATTGGGAATAACCCAATAAGAACTGATAATCTTTTTGTTTGGTATCAGTTCGAAAAGTTTGAGATGCTAGATTTTTCGCCTTTACAAAACGGAAGTAATGTTCAACTTGGAATACGTGATATGAGTAATAAAAACAATCACGGGTTACCAACAAATATGAATACAGATTTAGGAGCAGCTGATTATATTCTCCAACCATTTTCAGAATAATAAATTATCAAATTAATATTCTTACTAATTTATTCTCCCCTTTCAACTTCAAAAAGTGAATCTCAAAAAGATAATAGCTCAAGGTGGCTACTAAGTATGATCCCAAAAAGCAAATCACAATATCGAGTCCAAAATTGGTAAGGTGTAAATACTTATCGATAAAATAATAACAGGTTGGATGAAATACATATAAGCCATAGCTGATCTTCCCGGTATACTTTAGAAAACCATTATTAAAAAAGCGATTAATATAATAGCTTTTCATACTCACCAAACCAATTATTGCCATA
>Ga0302312_10001883_pt1 | contig 12390 bp, 8 predicted proteins | sample III_Palsa_N2_1_FD_200529 | JGI IMG/M metagenome (GOLD analysis project Ga0302312, IMG submission 200529) | Peat permafrost microbial communities from Stordalen Mire near Abisko, Sweden - III_Palsa_N2_1 | ecosystem: Environmental > Terrestrial > Soil > Palsa > Peat permafrost | place: Sweden... | reverse complement strand
TTTAATTGAAATTGGGGACTGGCAGAGAACAGCGTCTTTAGAAGGTACGTATGCGTCGCGCCATAGATGACCAGGATACGTTCGTCCTTCCGTTCAGCCAGGCGCTGAATATTGGCGTAGATGCGTAAGCAGTCGGCTGAGCGGTGATTGTGCACAGGCCGCACCGGCCATAAGTAACGAAAATAAAATAAAGCAACTCTTTTTCATAGCTCGAAATTGGAAAGGAATGAGTTGCGGAACAAGTGCCAACCGACCAAATCCCCGTTCCGTCCGACCAAATCCGCTAAGGGCGTTCCTGATGCGCAGGAAATAGCGCAATTTTGCATAAATTGGCAAAAGACTGTTATACCTGTTCGGCATATTTATCCTGCTGTATTTTCTGACGGCTTTCGCAAAGGATATCGTCGGCCTCGTGCAGCATAAGGAGGGCTTTACCTGGTTCAATACACCGGGCATGACGCAGCTCCGGCTAGTCCAGTCGCTGATCTTTTGCACCTGTGCTTTCGCGGCCTATCTCGTGCCCATCAACTATTACGCGAGACTGGGGCTGTTGCGTACGCTGCTGATCTTCCTGGCTTGCTTATTGGTGATCATCACCCTGCGCTACCTGATGGACCAGGTGATCTGTCCCTGGCTCTTCGGTTTCCGCAACTACCCGCGCCACGTGAACCTGGCCTTTTATTACCTGGACAGCTTCGGCTTCTGCCTGTATTACGCTGTCTGGGGACTGGCCTTTTTCTTTTTTGATTTTGTCCGCCTGAAAGAAGCGGAAAAGAAAGATATACTGCTGGAAAGCCGGCTGGCAGAGCTGTCTTTCCTGCGTGCCCAGCTCAACCCGCATTTCCTATTCAATTCGCTCAATAATATTTACGCGCTGGTAGCCACCCGTCCAAAAGAGGCCCTGCCGGTCCTGGACCAGTTGAGCAGCCTGATGCGCTATATGCTTTATGAGAATGAGGCGCAGGTTCCGCTCAAAACGGAGCTAAAATATCTTTATGATTACATCGCTTTACAGAATATCCGCTACCCGGCTGAGGAACAGGTCCGCCTGGAACTGGCGCTGGGAACATGTAGCTGGAGATCACACCATTACTGCTGTTACCCCTGGTGGAAAACGTGTTCAAGCACGGGCGACCGCCAGCACAGGTTATTTTAGGGACCAAAAGCAAAACCCTATCTTTAAATACCCTCAATGGAATCAACCGAGAAGATGAACGGATCATGCCCGGTATCGGGCTGGCCAATATGCGCCGGCGCTTGGAACTGCTGTATCCTGCGCGCTATAGCCTGACGGCCGGTCAAAAAGACGGCAATTATTTCGCGGAGCTTCAATTGGAACTCCCATGATCATCTGCGTGATCCTGGACGATGAGCCCCTGGCACTGGACCTGCTGTCCGACCATATCCGGCAGGTACCGGATATGAAGGTGGTGCTGGCCACGACCGATCCGCTAGCCGCTATCGCCTTTTTGCGGGAACAACCGGCAGACCTGCTGTTCTTGGATATGAAAATGCCGAAGCTCAGCGGGCTGGAGGTATTGCAACTGGTCGGCGAGTGTTGCCAGGTTGTAGTAACGAGTGCCTACAGTGAATATGCGATACACGGGTTTGAGCACCATGTCACCGATTATTTGTTGAAGCCGGTCACGTTCGCCCGTTTCCTAACTGCTATTTCCAGGGTAAAGGAACGCCTCCAGCCGAAGGGAGCGGTAATGCCGGTCGCGGACTTCGCCTATTTTAAGGTAGGGCAACTGATGCAAAGGGTAAATTTCGCCGAACTGCTGCATATCGAGGGTTTAAAGGACCATGTTCTATTACATTTGCCAACCCGAAAGATCAAGGTCCTGCAGACCATGAAAGGTGCAGAAGAACTATTACCGCCCGTGCAATTTGTGCGGGTACACCGCTCTTATATAGTTGCGGTGGCCCGAATCGAACAGATTCACAGGCAGCACATCGTCGTGAGCGGGACGTTCATTCCCGTGGGCCAATCTTACCGGGAGAGTTTTTTGAAACAGGTATTCAATGGCTGACCCTGCTGTAAGTGCATTGTGGTTATTCTAAAACAGGAAATGGTTCACGGATGGGGTGGAGGTCACGAACGAAACCCTACAAAGATGTTTATTATCAATCGAAATTGGTACCTGAAGGCCGAATTTAAAAAAAGTACAATCAGAAAAAGTTAATAAATTGAGCTTACATTGCTTTTTTAACGAGAAGTTTTCGTTTCTGTCACGCAACATTTTATTTTTATTTACGACTGATGTAAAAACTATTCTACTCGATCAATGAAAAAAACTAAACTACTGATCCTTTTGGCGTTGACCATTTTTACATGCAGCGCATCGTTCGCACAGCAATGCAACTGTTCTTTGGCTTTCAAGTGGATGAAAAAGGCGTTTGAGGAAAATGATGCCGGTTTTCAGTATATTATTGATCAGAAAGGCGATGAAGCCTACCAAATTCACAACAGGGCTTTTCAAAAAAAGGTTGAAAAAATAACCAATGCCGATTCATGTGTGTTGGCTGTTAGGCAATGGGCAAAATTCTTTCGGGTAGGTCATTTTGGATTTAGAGTCAACCAAGTGCAAACTGCCAAGGGCGAATTACTGCCAAACACAAGCGCAGCAGGAAAAAACATAGTGCATAATAATTTTTTGCAAAATAACACCTATGTTCGGGATTATGATTCCAGTACGGTCTATTTACGTATCCTCACTTTCGATTCAAATCATACAAAGGAAATTGATAGTATAATTCACTCGAACAATGCGAAAATCCTAAGTAAGAAGAACCTTATCATTGATATAAGGGGAAATGGAGGGGGCACCGATCAGAGTTTTTATGAAATTCTACCTATACTCTACACCAATCCGATCAGGTCGCTCACGGTCACCTATCTTTCCACCCCAAATAACAATAAGAAGTGGGAAGAACTTGCCGCACAAAAAGATATACCAGAAACCTATAAAGCTTATTACATACATTATAGGGATACGATGAATGCCAACATAGGGAAATTTATCCAGTTACGTGACAGTGTATATCTGACAACTTATTCCGTTAAACATCCTTTTCCGCAAAACGTAGGGATTATAATCGATGGAGAAAATGGAAGTACAGCAGAAGAATTTTTAATGAAAGCTAAACAAAGCAAAAAGGTTAAGCTATTCGGAGCGACGACTATGGGCGAACTGGATATATCAAACATGTATAATATAATGTCCCCTGATAAAAAATATACCCTGTCATATTGTACATCTAAAAGTTTAAGGATACCGGAGAATACCATTGACAATAAAGGGATAGCGCCGGATTTTTATATTGATAGATCTATTCCCAAGGAAAAATGGCTCTCTTATGTTGCTGGCATTATAGAAGAATGGTAAGATGTGATATTTCTATTTATAAAGCGTCGCATAAACGAAAAAAATGATTGTAAAGCGGTCATCTATTAGTATATGAACCCCAAATAATATCAATCCGTTGTAGCATGTAATAGAAATTAATAACCGAAGCCATGCCCAATAAGTATTTTAAACCACACGAAGCTTTTGCCGTCACCCGAATAAATATGATATTGGCATTTTTGTCGGCTTAAAGAAAGGCTATGAAGATAACCTTTTCATAAAGAAACTATTTACGCTGCCTGAACAGGAATATGCAGAAACTTGCCAGGGAATTGAACTTACACCGAGCTATAAGTTTTTAGTTTTAATTGATTGAGGTCCTTCTCGGAGAATATGCACAAAGAGAAAAAAAAACCGGCCTGAAGTAGAAACTCCTACCGGTCAGACATGAGAAATCCTTATATTTTTACTATCTGCTAAGCGCTTGAATTGGGTATTACTTAAATTTTCCCGATCCATTTTCAGGCAGCAATTGCAATAGGATAAATTATCTCCGCTTAGATACTTGCGAACGGCTTCTTTCAGACTAACAGACGTTAAGTGAGCCACCGCAACAGGATAGCTGGCCAGTTCGTTCAGGTCTAGCGTTCAGGGACAATCCGGACACGAGGGCCTGGATCATGGCGGTCACAAATGTCTTTTTGAAAATGGACGACATATACAACCTTTTTATTTTAATCTTTATAAACTTCAGCCAACTCCTTTTCCAGTTCATCCCCCCGCAGGTTCTTGGCAATGATCTTACCTTGCGGATCTATGAGAAAGTTCTGGGGAATGGAACGTATTCCATATTCCTTTGCAGCGGCATTGTCCCAGAATTGCAGGTCGGATACGTTCGTCCAGCTAAGCTGGTCATCATGAATGGCCTTCATCCATTTTGCTTTGTCACCCGGCTTATCCAGGGATACACTCAGGATGTCAAAACCTTTGACGTGGTATTTGTTATAGATAGTCACGACACTGGGATTTTCCGCACGGCACGGAGCGCACCAACTGGCCCAAAAATCCAACAGGACATATTTACCCCTGAACGAGGAAAGTTTCACGGGATTGCCCAGCGTATCGTTTTGTGTAAAATCCAAGGCCTTATTACCTACACTTGTTGCAGCGGCAACGGTCAGTTTTTGCTGGAACGCGGTTCCTACCTTTGAATCCCTGACCGCACTGCTTAGTCCGTCGAATAAGGGCTGTAACTTCCCAGCGTCCGGGTCGTTTGCCGCATAAAGCTGCAATACGTATAATGCCAGCGGGGATTGAGGATTGTTCCTGGTATAAGGGCCATAGACCTTGTCGTCAATCTCTTTATCAATTTCATGAACCTGTTGTTTAATGGCCTTGAGGGTCGAATCATCTTTAGCTTCCTGCGCCGCCTTATATCGAGGTAAGAACGCCATTTCTCTATCAGCATACGGGTTCACTTCTTCCTGGATCTTTTTAAAATCCGTATTGACCGTTGAACCTGTAATAAGCGTATTGGAAAATGAATCAATATGGGTAATGACAAAAGACTCAGGCATCAGGTAAATTTTAGCCATACTTTTCGGCGAAAGTCTTCCGCCCAAAGGCATGACATCCAACAAAGTCGCCGGGTTGCTCTCCAATATCTCTCCAGTGAACACATAGGAGCCGTTATTTACTTTTGCGCTATCAAGGGTTTGCCGCCCATCCTTCGCATAGACCAGGTATATCCATTCAGCTTGTACATTTTTCAGGTGACCCGATATCCGGAAACCGGTCGCGGCCTGGGCAAAGAGTCCTGCGGGCGCAGCCAGTAAAAACCCGGTCGCCACTATCAATCCGGGAAGTGCCGCTTGCAGACCCAAAAGGGATTTTTTCATATTGTAATAGTTGATTTTATGATTCAATGATTTCCAGTATGCCTTCATTTTCAATGATCAGCATACCGTGCCGGTCGGCGGTTATCCCCTTCTCCATTTTATAGGTATACCTTGGGGTCATGCCCTCCATTACGGTGGGCAGAAACACAAATTGCAGGTTATCGCTGGTTTGTTGCAAGGCTTCCCCTACTTCGATAATATGCGTGGAGATAATAAAAAAACAATTCCGGTATTCTGCAAACGCCGCTGTCACCGCCAATGTGGCATCGTATGCGTCTTTAACGTTCGTTCCTTTAAAGAGCTCGTCGAAGATCACCACCAGGTCTTTGCCAGCGCTCACTTCTTCAGCCACTTTTTTCACCCGCAACACTTCGGCATAGAAATGACTGTAGCCCTGGCTAAGGTTATCGGGGACGTTGATGGAAGAATAGATCCCGTCCCTAACGGAGAAGACCATCTCCTTTGCGGCTATTGGGAAACCCATATGGGCCATATAGACGGCTATCCCGAAGGCCTTCATAAAAGTGGACTTGCCAGCCATATTGGCGCCGGTCAGAAACAGCATATTGCTGTCTTTATGCAGGGATATGGGATTGGCAACGGCCTTATCAATTCCCGGGTGGCTCAATGCGGCGGCGCTCAACACATGTTTGTCTCTTGGCAGCGCCCGCGCATAGGCGAAGCCTCTTTCGCTGGCTACCTGGCTGACGGCGATTTGTACATCCAGTTGGTAAATGCCCTGTGTGATCTGTTCCATTTCTTCCAGCAGATCCCCCCGGAACAAATGATCATAACGAATCACTTTGGCTAGCGGCAATGCTGTTACGCCTTTTTTCTCCCGGAGCCATGCCAGCCGGCTACCCCTCAGGATATCGCTCAACCGCCGGACCTGCTCCCGGCAAGGGTCTTCCGCCTCTTTTCGGTAAGGACCTTCCCCACCCTGCTCTTCGAACTTTACCAGAAAATCAGCCAGCGTGTTCAACACCCCGATGACCATCAGCAATCTGTTATGCAGTAGGCCGTACGCCTCATCCCTTACGAGATCGCCGAGCAGTTTCTTACGCAACACACCGGTGGCGGCGGACAGGACGTTTCCCCTCCCTCCTCCGGCCAGGTAATCCTCCATGACACCCAGTTGCTCCCTGTTGAAAGGAAAAGTCAGCGCCTTTTGCTGGAAATATTGAAAAGCAGCGCTTCGCAGGTTGATCTCGGTCTCGTCGGCAAGGGGCTGCTGAAACATCGCTTCCAGCAGCCTTTCTCCACCGGCCGTATGCACTTTATTAAACAGGCTGTACACGGAATGCGGTTTGTATTTGCCCAATAGGTTCAGGTCATCCAGCGTTTGTTTGTCTGCTATAAAGGTCATACCGTTTTCGTTTTATCGCTTTCGGGGACCGCGGGACCGCGGCTCTTGCTCCCGCCCCGCAGGATCTCCAGTATCCCCTCGTTATTGATGATGACCATTCCATGCCGGTCATCCGTAATACCTTCCTCCAGGGTATAGGTATAGACCGGAGTATTACGCTCCATTAGGGTGGGCAGAAAGAGGAACCGGACAGCCGGGGATGATTCCCTAAGCGCGGCCCCAGCCTCGATGATGTGCGTGGAGATAACAAAGATGCTGTTCGCTCGCCCGGCGAATGCCCGGGTAATGGCCACGGTGCCTTCATAGGCATCCTTGACATTAGTGCCCCGAAACAGCTCGTCGAACAGGACGAAGAGGTTTTTATGCCCGCTCAGTTCTTTGGCCACCTTCTTTACCCGCAGGACTTCGGCGTAAAAATGACTAGCGCCCATACCCAGGTTGTCCTGGAGGTTGATGGTCGTGTACATGCCGTCGAGTACAGAGAACTCCATCCGGTGGGCCGGAATGGGGAAGCCCATATGCGCCAGGTACAGGGCGATGCCAGTGGATTTCATAAAGGTTGACTTGCCCGCCATATTCGCCCCTGTAAGAAAGAGGACATTCCTTTCGGGTGAAATGTCCAGCGTATTGGGAACGGGGTTTTTCAGCAGGGGGTGATAAACACCCTCCAGCCGGACGGCAGACGCTCCGGCAGGCAGCGCCCGGGGGAAAGTGAAACCTCGCCCGGAGGCCACCTTTGCCACTGCGATATACACATCCAGGTGGTAAATATAACGCAGCAGTTTCCCGATGGTTCCGCAGTGCCTGAAGCGCAGCAGGACATCGAATTCCGCCACCTGTCCGTAGGTTAATTTGCCTTTGGCTGGGGAGCTTAACAAAGGGGCTAAACCAACATCGGCAAGCAGCAGGCGGATGGCTTCCAGCTCGGCCCGATAGGCCGTCGTTCCAGCCGCAGCCCCCGACATCCCATCCTCCGTCTTTGCTGCAAACTCATTTAGGGTATGGAGTATCTCCAATAGCGCAACCACCCCTTTATAAATCGCCTTATAATTGTTGTCCGAGCCGATCAACCTGGTAAACCTCTCGCCCAGGGTGCTCAACGCGGCTACCACCTGGTAAATCTTTGTTCGCTCGTCCGCGTTCGCCAGGTATAACTCCGCCACGTCAAAGAGTTCGCTTTGAAAAGGAAACTCAACGCATGCCAAAGCAAAGTAGCGCAGAACTCCGCTCCGCTTGTTGATGGCCTCCTCCTCCGCGAGGGGATACCGGAATAACTCTTCCAGCACCTTTGCCCCACCCCGGGTTCGGGTCCGGTTAAAAAGGGCATACACTGATTCCCCTCCGTGTTTTCCGAAGATATTCAGGTCTTCCAGTGTTTGCTCGTCTGTTGAAAAATGCATATCAAAATATTATTATTTTCGCTTGCGCCGGATGAGCAATAGCGCCGCGGCCGCCAGCAACAGGGCAGGCAGGATCCCGAGGAAAAGCCATTTAAGCTCCGACAGCCCGGAGGCGGAAAGGCGGAGACGGGTATCCGGGGCCGGCGGCCGGCTGGAATCGATCGGGAACGCCCCATAGGTAAACCAGCCGAACAAAGCGGTATTAAATTCGAAGTTGGCAGTCCTTCCCATCCTTTTCAGCTCTGCGTTGCTCATAAAGTCCGCGTCGCCTGTGACGATAATCCGTTGCTGTTTCCCGTTGATGGTTCGGGTCAACGCCAGGGCCGTCGCCTGTACCCCGCTTTCATCGCCGTCCGCGGCGGAGAAAAAGAGGCTATCGGTCGGGGGGCGGGAACCGGCAGCGGGTAACGGAGCTTCGGGATCTATCTTTTTGTGTGTGATCCAGGTGGTTTGGATATCCGTCACCAGGAGCGGCTGGACCGCGAAGGCGCCCGCGCTGTCATAAGACAAGGCCGCCACGCCGGGCATCGACACGGCCGTGCTGTCTCCGAACGCCTTTTTCATCGACGGGGAAAACGCCGACGCCGCGGGCGTCAGGTGGGGAAATACCAAATCGGGGGCATATTCCCGGTTTTGTTGTATCAGCATTCCTTCTTTTATACGAACGCCCAGCGGCCGCAGGATTGGGTCCAGGATGGCTTGTTTACCGGGTTCTCCCGCTACCAGCAAGTTTCCGCCCCTGGCTATATACGCGTTGAGCTTCGCCAGCGTGGCCGTGTCGAAGGGGACCTTGGGGTCGGCGACGACCAGCGCCGCAATATCTCCCGGGATGTCCCCGGTCCGTAGGGAAATCGTTTCCACGTCAAACCCCTGGTTGATAAGGGCCTTCCGGAAACCGATCTGGCTGGTCAGGAATTTGTAATCCTTGTCCCCGATCTTATCGGGCCGCGGTTCCAGCTCTCCCTGGAGGAAAGCGATGACCGGCAGCCGGGTTGTCAGCCGTTTCAGGGCGGCCGAGGTTTCCGTTTCCGAAGGAAAGACCATCTGGTCGTCGTAAAGCCTCAGGAACGTCGTCTTGCCCTTGAACCGGAGCTGCATGACATACCGGTTTTCTTCCGGATCCAGGTTGATGACCTTGTGTATCTCGGCCGGGGTGAGGAATTCCGACAGGTCCATCTTATAGGTCCTTGCATATTTTTCCGCCAGGGCTTTCAGGGTCATCCCGGGATTGTTTTTAAACAGGTACGGGACGTTGTCGTAGTAGTAGACGTATTTGAAATGTATATCCGGCTTAAATCTCAAGTAGGGTTCCCAGCGATCCATATCCTGGTTGCGTTTGTCCGGCGTGCCATAATAGAATCGGGAGTCGAGGAGGTTGATATAGGAGGTAACTTCCAGGGGGCCTTCCTTCATGTCCTTCAGCGTCAGCTGCGCCCCGGTCGTAAGCGTATTGATTTTAGTCGCTGTGGCGTCCAGGTAGCCGACCAGGCCCGGCCTGGAGGTCACATAGCCAATGGCCAGCGCGGAGACAACCGCCAGGGCGTATCGGGCGACCCGGACAGGCAGGGCCGTCGTCCGGCGATCTCCCTTCAATTTCAGGATGCTAAAGCAAAGGAACATCCCAACGATGATTACGAAGTAGAGGACGTCCTTAGTCGTGATCAACCCGGTGATCATTTCCTGTGTCCGGCCTGAGATGGACAAAAAATAGGTCAGGTCCCTGACGAAATCGACGCCCTGCCAGACCGTCCCGATATAGTACAGCGCGGCGAAAGTTACCAGGGTGCTCAACGCGGCCACTACCTGGTAAGTGGTCAGACTGGACATAAACAGCCCGATGGAGGAATAGGCGCAGAGGAGCAGGTAGAGACCCAGGAGCCCGGAAAGCAACAGCCCCGTATCGGCGGATTGGATGCTGAACGTCCCGAATAAGGCAAAAACCGCCAGGATCAGTATCAATAAAAAGGAATAGATCATCATTGCCAGGAACTTGCCCAGGATGATATCCGAAACGTCTATAGGCGACGAATACAGCAGCTTGATCGTACCACTGCTGGTTTCCCGGCTCATCAATCCCATCGTCAGCAGGGGGATAAACAGGTACATCTTTTCCGTCATACCCGAAAACAAACCCATCTGCCCCGTAAATATTCCCGACGTCAGGAACCGCAGGGATCTAAGGTAGGGACCGCCCAGTTCCTGGCGCGTCAGGAGGGTCTCCAGGGCTCCGGTATAAGCCAGCCCGCACTGGAATAAAAAAATGATCAGGAGAAACCAAGCAATCGGGGAATAAAACAAGATACTTAGTTCCAGCTTGGCTATTCTGAATATGGTCTTCATCACTTTTTGGGGGATTGATTGGATAATTGGGCGAAAATCTCGTCTATGGAGCTCTTGTCCAGGCTGATTTCCTTGAGCCTCCATCCGTGTTGCACGCTTTCCGTTATCAGGCTTTCCGTGATATCGGGGGTGCCGGTAAAATACAGCCGGATCTGCCGTTCGGTCAGGTAATCCACCCTTGTGGCGCCGGGAAGGTGAAGCAGCGTTTCGGCCGCCGGCGGGTTGTCCATCCGCATCAGGACGCTGTGGGGCGCCACGTAATTGTTAAACGCGTCCATTGTATCCGAGAATACGATCCGGCCAGCTTCGATCATCTTAATTTCCTGGCAAAGCACCTGGACTTCGGAAAGGATATGGGTCGAAAAAATAACCGCCCGGTCTTCCGCGATTTCCTTGATCAGGGCCCGCACTTCGATAATCTGGTTGGGATCCAAACCGTTGGTTGGTTCGTCGAGCACCACAAGTTTCGGCCGGTGGATGATGGCCTGCGCGATCCCCACCCGCTGCCGGTAGCCTCCCGACAGGTTCCGAATGAGCCTTTGCCCGAAATGCGTGATGGCGCAACGTTCTTTGGCCTCCGCCACGGCCCCCCCGATCCTGTCCTTATCGATCAGCCGCAAGTAAGCGCAATGGGTCAGGTATTCATCCACCGTCAGGTCCATGTACAGGGGCGGATTCTGGGGAAGGAAACCGATCTGCTTCTTGGCGGCCTTGGGATCTTTTTGCAGGTCGATCCCGTCGATCAGGACTTTCCCTTCAGTCTGGCTCAGCACCCCGCAAAGGATGTTCATGGTCGTGGATTTCCCCGCCCCGTTGGATCCCAGCAGCCCCACAATCCCGGTCCGGCCTATTTGCATGTTGATGTCCCGTATCGCCCAAGCAGCAGCGTAGCGATGGGACAAATGTTCCACTGTAACAATCGGGTTTATCATCTTATGTTGTTTGTGCGGAAAGCCGCGCTAGTACCCCGGGTTTTGAATGAGATTAGGATTAGCTATAAGTTCCTGGAAGGGGATAGGATACAGCGAATCAAAGGGCCGCCAGTTGCTCTTTTCCTTGCTCAATACGGCATCAATCGTACCGGTCCGTTTCAGGTCGAACCAGCGGTTGCCCCATTCGGAAAACAATTCCCGCCGGCGTTCGCTCAACACTGAATCCACTAGGTCGGTCTGGGCCATAGAGCCGAGGGATGTGAGACCGGCCCTCACGCGGACCATGTTCAGATCACCAAGGGCATCCGTCGTTTCGTTCTGGCGGGCCCTGGCCTCGGCACGGATCAGGAGCAGGTCCGCCAGCCGGAGCATCATATAGTCCTCCTGTGTGGAGGCGCCGGTCGACGTATTCTTGTATTTGTACGGATAATAATATTGGGTGACCGTACTCCCAGAGGAGACCTGGGCGATGCCCATCCAGTTTACCGGACGCTGGTCCGCCGCAGCAAATGCGTTTAGCAGGTAAGACGTAATCGGGTAAGTGGGCGCCGTCGTGCTGGTGTACGGAATGAATGCCAACGGTTCCGACGTCTGGTAGTAGGTACTGTTAGGAGGTAGCTGCCAGATGGCTTCAGTACTCCCATCCAGGAAAACATTGTTCAGGTCGGATACCAGGCTGTACAACCCCGAATTCAGTACCGGCGTACAGGCTGTTTCGGCATCCGCCCACCGGCCCCGGTACAGGTATACCTTGGCCAGCAGCGCCATTGCTGTATATAAGTTGGGCCTGGCCCTCCCCGCGGAGGGATAAGCGGGAACCAACTTTTGCTGCGCATCCGTCAGATCGGCGATGATCTGGTTATAAATGGAATCCGCGGGTGTCCTGGCCAGGACCGCATTCACCTGGTAGTTCGTCGTGGTCACCAGGGGAACGTCCCCGAACAGGTTCACCAAGTTAAAATAATACAAGGCTCTGACGGTTTCGATTTCGCCCACCAGCTGCTGCTTTAAACCTGCGCTAATCCCTGTGCTTCCCGAAACGCCCACCAGGCAGGCATTGACGTCGTATAGGTTGGTGTAAGCATTGGTCCACATATTGGCCAG
>Ga0302312_10001874_pt1 | contig 12424 bp, 9 predicted proteins | sample III_Palsa_N2_1_FD_200529 | JGI IMG/M metagenome (GOLD analysis project Ga0302312, IMG submission 200529) | Peat permafrost microbial communities from Stordalen Mire near Abisko, Sweden - III_Palsa_N2_1 | ecosystem: Environmental > Terrestrial > Soil > Palsa > Peat permafrost | place: Sweden... | reverse complement strand
CGCGGATGGGCAAGAGCGATCTTGATCTCGAGGGGCAGATTATTTTTCCGGGGTTTGGCGATATTCATATTCATGCTCGCGATGATCTGAGCAAGTCGCAAGTGTACAAAGAGGATTTTGCGACGGTGGCGGCGGCATCGATCCATGGGGGCGTAACGCAGGTTGCGGACATGCCGAATAATCCGGTGGCGCCAGTTGATGATGAGCGCTACGCGGCGAAGGAGCAGTTGACGAAGGCGTCGGCGGTGCACGTGACGCTGTATGCGGGGATAGGTCCGGAGACGAGTCCACTGCGGCGGCATGTGCCGTATAAGGCGTTTATGGGACCGTCGATTGGGGATCTGTTCTTCGCTTCGCAGGATCAGCTTGAAGGAGTGATCGCGAAATATCGCGGGAAGAACGTTAGCTTTCACTGCGAGGACCCGACGATCTTGCGCGAGAGTGCGGCGGAGCCGACGCATGAGCAGCGGCGGCCGGCCAGGGCCGAATTAACGGCGACGGAGTTTGCGCTGTATTTGATCGAGCACTATGAGTTGGTGGGGAAGCTGTGCCATTACTCGACCAAGGGCGGCCTGGAGAAGATTGCGGCAGCGAAGGCGCGCGGCGCGCGGGTGACGGCTGAGGCTACGCCGCATCATTTATTTTTCGATGACTCGATGCTGACGGATGAGAATCGGTTGTGGCTGCAGATGAATCCTCCGCTGCGGGGGCCGGCGGATAGGCTGGCGTTGATTGAGGCGCTGCGCGATGGGCTGGTGGATTATATTGCGACGGACCATGCCCCGCACACGATCGAGGAGAAGATGGAGGGCGTCAGCGGGGTGCCACATCTCGACACCTATGGAGCGTTTGCGACGTGGCTGATGGCGGAGCACGGATTTTCCGCGCAGGATATTGCGCGGGTTTGTGCGTGGAATCCGGGGAAGTTTGTGAAGGAGTTTTTGCCAGGGGGGTTCGGCGAAGGGTATGGCGCGATTGAGCCGGGATATATGGGCTCATTGACGATTCTTAATCCGAATGCGCCGTACAGGGTTCGGCGCGAGGACATGAAGACGAAGTGCGGCTGGTCCCCGTTTGAGGGATATACGATGCCTGGCCGCGTGACTTATACCGTTTTGCGAGGCAGGGTTTACCCGGCAGGTTGAGGGAGTGTTTGCTCCGATGGAAAAGCTTCGGCACGTTATCAGCGCACGACAGTTCAAAGATCCGGAATTCTTATTGTGGCTGTTTGAGTCGGCGCACCAAATGGAGCGCGACGATGTATTTCGTGCGCTGACTGATCCGCTGCGTGGACGAATCCTGGCGACGTTATTCTTTGAGCCGAGTACGCGAACGAGGTTTTCGTTTGAGGCGGCGATGCAGAAGCTGGGCGGGGGTGTGCTGACGGCGGAGAACGCGCGGGCCAACTCGTCTGCGACGAAGGGCGAGACGATCAGCGATACGATTCGCGTGGTGAGCGGGTATGCGGATGCAATTGCGATTCGGCACTATGAGCCGGGGACTGCCGAGGCTGCAGCGAGGATATCTCCGGTCCCGATCATCAACGCAGGTGACGGGGTAGGAGAGCATCCGACGCAGGCGCTGGCGGACATGTACACGATCAAGAAAGAGCTTGGGCGGCTGAGTGGGTTACGCGTTGCCCTGGTGGGTGATTTGTTGAATGGGAGGACGATCCATTCGCTGCTGCCGCTGCTTTGCCTCTATCCAGGAGTGACGATTGATTTAATTTCACCGTGGCAGCTGCGGCTGCCGTTAGCGTATCGCGAGTACCTGATGGAAAAGGGCATCGTCTTCCACGAAGGAGAGAAGCTCGAGGGTGTGATTGAGCAGGCAGATGTTGCGTACATCACGCGGGTACAGAGCGAGCGGTTTGCGTCGAAGGAAGAGTATGACGCGGTAAAGGATGTGTATGTGATCAATGCGGAGATCGCGGATCGATTGAAGCCGGAAGCGATCATCATGCATGCGCTACCAAGGATTAATGAGATATCGCCAGAGGTGGATGCGAATGCGCGAGCGGCTTACTTTCGTCAGGCAAAGAACGCTCTGTACATTCGGATGGCGCTGTTGAAATATCTGCTGGCTTAGGGTCGCTATGCAGCACCTAAACGTGGGAAGCTGGAGTGGCTGCGCGTTTGATGAGGATGCGATCATCAAGACCATTGTGAGGGGAACGAAAAGGGGAATTGAGTAATGAGTCCAGCTTCTCCGTTCCACGTGTTGCAGCCCGGCCAGGTCGAGGTAGCAGTCCATCCTCACGAACATTTCGACGACGCAAGGGCTCTGGAAACTTTGCTGCGCTCCAGGGTGCGCGGCGAAGTTCATTTTGACAGCGTTTCCCGCGCACTCTACGCAACGGATGCCTCCAATTATCGGCAAGTGCCGATTGGTCTTGTTGTGCCGCTTGATACAGCAGATGTCGAGGCAACAATCGCTGCCTGCCGAGAACTGGGTGCGCCCGTGCTATCACGCGGAGCCGGAACTAGTCTCGCCGGTCAATGCTGCAACACCGCGGTCGTTCTCGATTTTTCGAAGCACCTGCACGGCATTCTTGAACTCGATCCTGACGGCAAGACTGCGAGAGTTGAGCCTGGAATTGTCCTCGATGCGCTTCGGGTTGAAGCCGAGCGCTTCGATCTGACCTTCGCCCCAGACCCCGCGACCCATAGCCGCTGCACCCTGGGTGGAATGATCGGCAACAACTCTTGTGGCGTTCATGCCCTCATGGGTGGTAAGACGGTCGACAACATCCAGGAGCTTGAGGTGCTGCTGTACGACGGCACCAGACTCCGCGTCGGACCTACACCCGATGATGAGCTCGAGCGCATCATTGCTGGCGGCGGTCGCCGCGGGGAGATTTACAACCGGCTGAAACAACTGCGTGACACCTACGCAGAACTCATTCGTAGCCGTTTCCCCGACATCCCGCGGCGGGTGTCAGGTTTCAATCTTGATCAACTTCTGCCGGAGAACGGATTCAATGTCGCGCGAGCTCTGGTTGGAAGTGAAGGAACCTGCGTAACGATTTTGGAAGCTGTGTGCGAACTCAAGCCGAGCCCGCAGCATCGGCGCCTGGTTGTTCTCAGCTTCGAAGACGCTTTCACCGCAGCCGATGACGTTCCTGAAGTGCTCGAGTTCAAGCCGATTGGCCTCGAGGGTTTTGACGGTTTGCTCGTGGAATACATGCGGCGGAAGAGCCTCGCACTCGACGACGTGAAGTTGCTGCCTCCCGGCGAAGGTTTTCTGTTATGTGAATTCGGCAGCGACAGCCCAGAAGACGTGGACGCCCAGATGGCAAGATTTCTGCCGGCCGCACAAAACTTCCAGGGAAAACCGACAATCGTTTTGTATACCGAAGAAGAGGCTGAACGGGTCTGGAAAGTTCGTGAATCGGGCCTCGGCGCCAGCGTCTTTGTGCCGGGCGATATTACCGGGTACGAAGGCTGGGAAGACGCAGCGGTACCGCCTGCAGCACTCGGCGCTTATCTGCGTGAGCTCTACACGTTGATGCGTGCGTATGGCTATACCAGCCCGATGTACGGGCATTTTGGTCAAGGGTGCGTCCATCTTCGCATCACCTTCGACCTCGAATCGACAGAAGGCATCGCAAAGTATCGCAGGTTTATCGATGAAGCTGCAGATATTGTTTTGAAGCACGGCGGATCTTTTTCCGGCGAGCATGGCGACGGCCAATCGCGGGCCTGCCTGTTGCCGAAGATGTTTGGTGAAGAGTTGATGGGTGCGTTTCGAGAGTTCAAGGCGATCTGGGATCCATCGAACAAAATGAATCCCGGCAAGCTGATCGATCCGGTTGCGGTGTACGACGCCGTCGACAACCTTCGAACCATTTACAAGGGAAGAGACGTCAAGACTCTCTTCCAGTTTCCTCAGGATGGCGGTTCCTTCGCGCGCGCCACTGGCCGCTGCGTTGGGGTCGGGGCTTGCCGCAAGACAGATCGCGGAACCATGTGCCCCAGCTATATGGCCACTAGCGAGGAGCGCCACTCCACCAGGGGGCGTGCTCATCTCCTTTGGGAATTGATGCACGGCGATGCGATTGCTGACGACTGGAAGAATGAGCAGGTGCATGAGGCGCTCGACCTTTGCCTGTCCTGCAAAGCATGCAAGACGGAGTGTCCTGTTGGGGTGGATATAGCGACGTGGAAATCAGAGTACCTCTCGCAACACTATGAAGGGCGCTTGCATCCGCTGCATCATTACGCGTTCGGCTTTATGGATCAATTCGCAAGTCTGGGATCGAAGTTCGGTTCTCTTCCGAGCTTGACGTTCCAGCTTCCCGGACTCGAAACACTGGTGAAAAGCGTCCTCGGCGTTGCGCAGCAGCGGCATCTCCCGCGCCTGGCGGGCCGGTCCTTCCGAGCGGAGTTTCACTCCTCGCAAATCGCCAGACAAGCCTCCCCGTCCTCGCCCGTTTTGCTGTGGGCAGATACCTGGAACAACTATTTCCAGCCGGATGCCTTGCGGGCCGCACGCGAGTTGCTGGAGAATAATGGCCATTCTGTGCAGGTGTCCCGAAAGCATGTCTGCTGTGGAAGGCCTCTCTATGACTTCGGCTTCCTGAAGCAGGCCCGCACGTATTTAGAAGGCATCCTCGATCAGTTTGGAGATTCGATCGATGCGGGAATTCCCTTCGTGATGCTTGAACCTAGTTGCGCAAGCGTGTTTCGCGATGAGCTGTTGAACTTCTTCCCAAACAATGAGCGTGCTGCGAAGCTGAGCCGACAGACGATGTTGCTGAGCGAGATCCTGGCCAAACAGTCTGCGCCACGCAAAGTCGCTTCGCTCACCGGGCGTCGCATTGTGGTCCATGGGCATTGCCATCAAAAATCCTTGATGACAATGAGCGATGACATGGCCCTTCTGCGTGAAACAGGAGCGTCCGTGGAAATGCTCGACTCGGGTTGCTGTGGAATGGCAGGCCCGTTCGGATTTGAAAAGGATAAATTTGCGGTTTCTCAAACCTTGGCGGAGCGCGTTCTGATGCCAGCTGTACGAAGCGCAAAGGAAGAGGACATCATCGTCTCGAACGGGTTCAGTTGTCGAGAACAGATCTCTCAAAACTCAGATCGCCGCGCCGCCCACCTCGCTCAAGTCCTGGCAGGGAGGTGCTAGACCGATCGAGGACGAGACTATGACTCAGAGGATTGCGTGTGGCGAGCCCCATCTCACTAAAACCGGCAATAGTGGACTGGATGCCGAAAAGAGTGTTCAAACTAGCGAATGACCCGCATTGGCTGCGTTCGAGCTTTTCCGTGGACGACGTGAATGTAACTCCCACCTATAGGACGCCCTTCGACATAATCTTTGGAAGGACTAGCTTTGAAAAATGGTCGGGGCGAGAGGATTCGAACCTCCGACCCCCTGGTCCCGAACCAGGTGCGCTACCAGACTGCGCTACGCCCCGAACAATGGATAGGTGAGTGGTTGGTCGTTGGTGGAGGAACACAAAGCTCCGGGAAACGGCATGAGCTGCGACATCCACTGACCAACCTTTTGATTTTAGCAGAAGTTGAGAACGGCCACGATTGGGGGCGCGGTCGCTTCTGGATCAGGCGATCCACTGATATCCCGTCTACTGCGGAGCCGGACTGCTGGTTGGGGCAGGAGGCGGGGTGGTGACGGGCGCAGTTGTCTGCGTCTCAGGGGCAGCCGTCTGCGGTGGGGTTGATCCGGGGGCAGGAGCGAGAGCCGCGGGAGACACTGGAGTTACTATCGGCACTGCGGGTGCTCCGGGTGTGGATGACGCGGGTGCGGGTGCGGCCGCAGGTGTGGTCGATGGTGCGGGTTGATCAGCAGGCGCGGTCGGCGCGGTGGCCGGTATAGCGGGTGCAGTGGTTGCGGGAGCGGATGGAGCGGGCGCTGGCCTTTCGAAAGCCGCTCCGCGAGGCCTCGACGTCCCGCCGTAGCGAGAGACGCCATAGGCCTGACCGTGGCGGACAATGGTCTTTTCGTCGAAGGTGTGGGTGTCGGGACTGTTGAAGGTCGCGCCTGCAGGTACCAGCGTGTTGGTTACGACCATACCGGTGGGAGCGCCGACGCGGAGTTCGATGCGGGTGGGATCAATGCCCTTTTCCTCAACCAGATATTGGCGGGCGTTGAGAGCACGCTCTGCCGCGGCTGAGGGCTTCTCATCTGGCGTTGAGTTGCCGACCATGACGAGGTGAGCGTCGGCCTGCTGGCTGAGCGTGAGGGCGATATCGTCAAGGCAGCCCTTCGCTTCGTTGTCGACGCGCACGGGGCGACGGCGATCGCGTGTGAAGCTCAGGCTGCAGAGGTCTTGAGTTTGCGGCACAGAGATGACAGGAGCCGTGATGATGACGTCGGTGGTTGCCTTCGCGGTTTGTCCGAGATCGTCAACAAGGTTGCATGTGACGGTGATGGTCATTGGGCTCAGGCCCGCGGTGGTGAGGACGGCGGTGGGTCCGGAGCTCGCGATGTTACCTGCCGTGGCCGAATAGGAATAGGTGAGGGGACGATTCTGCGGGCTGACGCCTACGGTGCTGATGGCGATATCGGTACCGGACACTGCAGTACTGGGGTTGGCGCTGCAGGTGAGGGTCGGGGCCTGGAAGGCCATGATGCTGAAGGGCGCAGCGCACGATGCCTGTTGGCGAGGCTTGGAGCCTTCCTCTACATGTCCGGTGACGACGTAGTCCCCAGGCGCAAGGCCGGTGGTGTCGATGGTGGCTTCAGGGCCGGAGGCGGTGATCTTGCCGCCATTGGCAGCCCAGGTGTAGACCGGGGTCTTTTTCGGATTCAGATGCAGGGCGTTGGCTTCGACCTTAACGGGATCGCCAGGAAAGACTTGAGCGGGCTGAGCACCGCAGCCGAGCATGACGGGAAAGGGTGGCTCGACGTCGCCCATCCGGACGACGAGTCCGGCAGAGAGCTTCAGGTTGGTGAGCGTGCTGAAGCCGCCCTCTTGTCCGGCGGGAAGGAGCAGAGGGCCGTACACGACCTGGGAATATTGATAGTCCGCCTGAATGGCGCGGATGGCGAGGTGCTGGCCCCAGAAGGGAAGAACGTAATCGAGGCCGACGCCGCCGGTGGTTCCCCAGCCCCACATGAGCGATTGAGCGGCGGGGCCATTGGTGCGTTCACCGCCGCCCAGGATATGTGCGAAGGGCACCCAGCGTCCCAACGGGTACCGAAAGATGGGGCCGCCTTCGGCGGTATAGACCAGTTGGCTGCAGGTTTCTCCGGTGCAGGCCGGCAGATATTGTTTGTGCTCGGTGGTGCCGGAGAAGTAGCCAGCTTCGAGTTCGACGCCAAAGTAGCGATTGAACCACGTGGAAACGCCGAGGGTGCCGTTAGGATTGTAGACGCTCTGAAACTGATAACCGGCGACCTCGCTATTGAAGGGATGGAAGTAGCCGTAGCCGCCGTAGATGTCGACGCGCGAGTCAATATGCTGTTCGCCACCTTTTGCCGTCTGCGCAGGGGAGACCGCCGCAGCAGCACCAAGACTGACGAGAACTAAGAGAAGCGAAGCCCATTGAGTCAAGCGTTGCATTGCGGCGATTCCTCCAAAGGACCCGTAGAGATTGAAAGGTGTTTCATGGAGCAGAGGTTCCAAGAAGCTGCATGGAATGAGGCGCGTGCGCCAGATTCACTTCTGTAGTATCCCCTAGAAGGCAACGAACGTATGAAGGAAACGTGGTTTAACTGCTGACTCAAGCTTGATGCTCGGCTTCGAAGCGAATAAGCTCTAAAGGATGGAAGTCTTCAGTTTACGTAATGCGCGATGTCCAAAGCAACGTTGGCTTTGTTGAGCGAGCACGCGAGTGTCGATCTTATTCCGTAACGGCTTTCATCTAAAACTTCCGATGAGTTCATAGTAACCCTATCGAGGTTTTGAGGGGCATTCCATCCGCGACAAAACTGGGCCGTGAGGTCTGCAAGGGGAGGATTCTTGCTTACTGACAGAGCCGCTGGCGAAGGTATCGCGAAACTTCATCAGAAGCGGCTAAATCATCTTGAGGCACTGGAGGCAGAGAGCCTGTATATCCTGCGGGAGGCGGTTGCTGAATTTGCGCGTCCCGTGATGCTGTACTCCATTGGCAAGGATTCCAGCGTCATGCTGCGGTTGGCGCAGAAGGCGTTTTATCCGGGAAGGATTCCGTTTCCTCTGCTGCACGTTGATACCAGCTATAAGTTTCCTGAGATGATTTCCTTTCGCGACAGTTACGCCAAGGAGATTGGGGCGGAGTTGATTGTGCATCGCAATGAAGAGGCGATCGCTGATGGAGCGAGCCCGTGGAAGCTGGGAACGCAGAACTGTTGCGGGGCGCTGAAGACGCGGTCGTTGCTGGACGCGCTGGAAGATGGCGGGTTTGATGCGGCGTTTGGCGGGGCGCGGCGCGACGAAGAGAAGAGCCGGGCGAAGGAGAGGGTCTACAGTTTTCGCGACGCCGCGGGGCAGTGGGACCCGAAGAACCAGAGGCCCGAACTTTGGAGTTTGTATAACTCGCGGCTGCGCAAGGGCGAGAGCATTCGAGTCTTTCCGCTTTCGAATTGGACTGAGCTGGACGTGTGGCTGTATTTGTATGCGGAGCAGATTCCGATTGTGCCGTTGTATTTCGCGGAGGAACGGCTGGCGGTGATTCGCGGCGGCATGATCACGCTGGTACACGAGGGAATGCATTTGCTGCCAGGAGAGAAACCCGAGTTGATGAAGGTCCGGATGCGATCGCTGGGATGTGCGCCATGCACTGGCGCGATACGAAGTGAGGCAGAAACGTTGCCGGAGATCATCGAGGAGCTTATTGGCTTCCGCCGCAGCGAGCGCGAGGGTCGCGCAATTGATCACGATGAAGAGGGATCGATGGAGTTGAAGAAGCGCGAGGGCTACTTCTGATGAGTACGTTGCCTTCAGCTAAGAGATCTGTAAGTGAGACGAGCTTCCGTGCGTTTCTCGATAGCCATCTGGAGCAGGAGATGCTGCGATTTACGACGGCTGGCAGCGTCGACGACGGCAAGAGCACGTTGATTGGGCGGTTGCTGCATGACACCAAGAGCGTGTATGAGGATCAGCTTGCATCGATCCGTGCCAGCAGGGTGAATCGTTCCGGCGGCGCGGTCGACCTGTCGCTATTGACAGACGGGTTGAAGGCGGAACGCGAGCAGGGCATTACGATCGACGTGGCTTACCGGTACTTCTCCACGGCGAAGCGCAAGTTCATCATTGCCGACACGCCGGGGCATGAGCAATACACGCGCAACATGGCGACGGGCGCCTCCACCGCAGATGTGGCGATTGTGCTGATCGATGCGAAGGCGTTTCAGCGGGCCGGGGAGTTGCTGCCGCAGTCGCGGAGGCATACATACATTGCGAGCTTGCTGCGGATTCCGCACGTGGTGGCGGCGATCAACAAGATGGATCTGGTGAACTACAGCGCGGAGGTTTTTGACAAGGTGTCCGCGGAGTTTGATGTGCTCGCGAAGCGGCTTGGCCTGAACAGCGTCGAGGTAATTCCAGTGAGTGCGCTGGCGGGCGATAACGTGGTCGAACACAGCACCAACATGGGATGGTACAGGGGGCCAACGCTGTTGGAATACCTGGAGACCGTGCCGCTGACGATTCGCGAGGCGGCGGATGGGCCTTTGCGTTTTCCGGTGCAACTGGTGGTGAGACCGAACGCGGAGTTTCGTGGGTTTGCGGGGCGGGTTGAGCGCGGCGAGGTGGGGCCGGGGATGCGGGTGAAGGCGTTGCCGAGTGGCCGGGTTACGACGGTGAAGAGCATCGTTACCTATGATGGGGAGCTTTCGGTGGCAAGCTTCCCGTTGAGCGTGACGCTTGAGTTGGAAGACGAGATCGACCTTAGCCGCGGCGAGATGTTGATCGGGGAGGGGCAAACTGCCCCCCGGATGAGTAGAGCGTTTCGCGCGATGGTGGTGTGGATGCACGAACAGCCGCTGATTGCGGGGCAGACGTATCTCGCCAAACATACGACGCGTACGGTTCGGGCCACCGTAAGGAGGATTCTCTACGGGGTGGATATCCAATCGACAGAGCGGCGCGAGTGTACACACCTGCAGATGAACGATATCGCGGAGGTCGAATTCGATACGAGCTTGCCGCTGTTCTTCGACGGGTATGCGGAGAATCGCGAGATGGGCGCCTTGATCCTGATCGATCCGGTGACGAACGCTACGGTGGGCGCAGCGATGATTGTTGATGCGGTCGAGCCGGCGGGGAGAGAGACGGCGGCTGGAAAGGTTGCCGGGTTTGTGTGGCTGCGGGACAAGCCGAGAGAAGCGGCTGCGTTTCGCGATGCTTTGCGAGAGCGAGGCCGGGCTGCGGTGATCGTCGATGACGCGTTGATTCCGGAGGTGGCGCTTGCAGGTGTCGTGCGGGCTTTGCAACTGGCGGAGGTTACGGCAATATCGGCACGGGCTGCGCTTAGCGATTCGACGATTGAAGCAGTGAGGACGGCGGCTGGGGATAGCTACTTCGAGTCGGTTGCGGACGCTTCGAAATGGCTCGATGGCTCATCCAATGCCGAGGAGATACCGTGAGTCAGGATGGGATTGCATTGGTCGATGCGAGTGAGACGCTTTCGGCGGAAGCGCTGGTCGCTGCAGTTGTGCGGGAGACTGAGCGGGAAAATGCGTTGGCGAGCATTTGCTTGACAAGCAGCTTTCAGACCGAGGATATGGTGGTGCTCCACATGTTGCGTGAGTACTTGCCGCGGGTTCCGGTCATCTTTCTGGAAACCGGTTATCACTTTCCTGAGTTGATCGCTTATCGTGACCGGATGGTTGCTGACTGGGATCTGAACCTGGTGAACGCGCTTCCCAAGACGACCCTGGAAGAGCACGAGCGGGAGTTTGGTTTGCTGCATATTGTGGAGCCGACAAAGTGCTGCGCGATCCGCAAGGTGGAGCCGCTGATGCGTTCGCTCGAGCCATATTCTTGGTGGTTTACCGGATTGAGGCGGGAGCAGTCGCCTACCCGGGTGGGGTTGAGGAAGGTGGAGGACCATCGTCTGCCTACGGGGAAGAGCCTGAAGAAGGCGAGTGTGTTGGCGGACTGGGAGTGGGGGCGGGTGGAGGGGTATGCGCTCGCGCATGGGATTCCGCGGCTGGAGCTGTATGACCGGGGGTACACGAGTATTGGGTGTGAGCCTTGCACGGCGGTGCCGGCAGCGGGGGCGGATGCTCGGAGCGGGCGTTGGGGCGGCAGGAAGCTGGAGTGTGGCATCCATACGTTTAGCGAGAAGGTGTAGGGAGGCAGCATGCGGGAGCGGCGGCGGATCGTGGAGCTTTGGCGGCGGGGCGATGCGGTGGCGCTGGTGACGCTGGTGCGGGTTGAGGGATCTAGTTACCGGGAGGTTGGGGCGCGGTTGCTGGTGGCGGGGAAGGGGGAATACGCGGGGTCGATCTCGGGGGGATGTCTGGAGGCCGAGGTGGTGCGGAAGGCTGGCTGGATGGTGCGCGGTGGCGCAGTGGTGGAGAGGTACTCTACGCTGTTCGACGACACGGCAGAGATTCCGTATGGGCTGGGCTGCGGCGGGACGGTGGATCTGCTGGTCGAGCCTGCGGGGACGGTGGAGTTTGAGGGGTTGATGGAGGCGCTGGAGGCGTCGTTGGAAGGGGTTGAGAGTCGGGTGGTGACCTGGCTGCCGGAGAATGGGGAGGCGCTGCGGCGGGTTGTGGGAGAGGTGGAGACGCGAGGTGGGTTCGAGGAGAGGATTGAGGCTCCGCAGCGGCTGGTGGTGTTTGGGGCAGGCGACGATGCCCGGCCGTTGGTGCAGATGGCGGCGCTGATGGGATGGAACGTTGTCGTGGTGGATGGACGAGCGCAGTGGGCGCGATCGGAGCGGTTTCCGGAGGCTGTGCTGGTGATGGTTACCGAGGGTTTTGGGGAGTTGAAGCCGTTGGGGATCGGGGCCAAGGATGCTGTGGTGATGATGACGCATAGCTATGAGCAGGATCGGGTTTGGTTGGAGGGAGCGTTGCGGTGTGAGCCGCGGTATTTGGGGTTGCTGGGTGCTAGACATCGCAGTGCGTTGCTGGTAAGCGAGACGGCTGCCCGGTTGGGATGGAGCGTGGAGCGGGCTTGCGAAGGACTGTTCGCGCCGGTTGGTTTGGACCTGGGCGGTGATGGTGCTGAGGCGATTGCGTTGGCAGTGGTTGCGGAGATCCAGGGTTGTTGCGAGGGGAAGCTGGGGAGTTCGCGGCGGATGACTGCGGAGATGGTGGAGGAGCAGATTGCGCAGGGTGGCGCTTCAAGGTATCTACAGGCTCAGTGCGCGCTGTGAGAGTGGCTGCGGTCGTGTTGGCTGCGGGAGCTTCGCGGCGGTTGGGTCGGGCGAAGCAGAGTGTGGAGATTGGTGGAGAGACGCTGTTGGAACGCGCGGTTCGGGTTGCGGTTGAGGCTCGGCTCGAGCCGGTGATTGTG
>Ga0302312_10001869_pt1 | contig 12436 bp, 11 predicted proteins | sample III_Palsa_N2_1_FD_200529 | JGI IMG/M metagenome (GOLD analysis project Ga0302312, IMG submission 200529) | Peat permafrost microbial communities from Stordalen Mire near Abisko, Sweden - III_Palsa_N2_1 | ecosystem: Environmental > Terrestrial > Soil > Palsa > Peat permafrost | place: Sweden... | reverse complement strand
TGTTCGGTAAAGTTTTGGGAATGGGCTTTATAAAGATATTCAAATAAGTGCGTTGGAGAGCGGGATACTGAATTTTAATATACGTGACGGGCTTATGAGTTAGCTAACGATCTTCATTAGGTCGGTTACAGGAGAAAATCTAGTTTTGCAAATGCACAATACTAATCTGTAATGAAGAAATTGTGGAACATATTTTTGGGGTTTTTCAAATCCAGGACCTGGCCAAAGCTAAGGCGGTTGATTTGAGAATAGATTGTTATCGATAAGGGATCGTCAGTCGCAATTGGGGGGAGATCCTATTATTGATTGTGAAAATTGTGTAACTTTGATAGGAGATTTTCGAACTGATTTATACAATCTGGTTGAGGGCCAGACGTTGGTAATTTTTAAGAAGAGTAATATAAATTCCAAGTTAGTCCCCATCATCCGAAAATTATCAGCACTTGAATCTATTTTAACTACATAAAATGCTCAGACCGGAATACATACCACTAATTCAAGCCCTCATGGAATCTACCCATAATGGCGTGCTTAACTGGGCCAAAGGAAATAGTTATCAATCTTATGTTTGCAGACCGACTACCGATCAAAAATTGCTGATCGATAAGTACTATTCTTTAGCGGAAAACCAGACAATCACCTGTGTGAATTTGACTATTTTTAAGAGCAATGACGAGATCATCGATGAAATCGTTCTTTGTAGGGCAGTAGATACCGTTGAGAATTATGATTTGTTGGAAAGCTTATATAAAGAAGTAGAAATACAATATAATAAAGAAAAAGGTAAGAATATTCCTCCGGTACTTACTCATATAACTGAATTGCTGCAGCAAAGGAATCATGGCCTCGCTCACTCCTAATCTTTTGATTGAACTTTTTTAGATTCTACTTTTTTGGACCAAAGTATTGATTGGACATCACAAATTGTGATATCCAATTGAGCAATCTTGCGGGACGGCCTTACTACCTGCCAGTTGCACCGTCAGTTCGGCCAGCCTGTTGGAGATCCCTACTTCATTGTCATACCAGGCCACTACTTTTATCAGGTTGCCGATGTTGCGGGTTAACGTACCGTCAATGATAGAGGAATGTGTATTGCCTAGTATATCGGCGGATACAAACGGCTCTTCCGTGTATTCCAGGATACCCTTCAGGGACGCGGAGGCGTGAAACCGGAAAAGCTCATTGATTTCCACTGCGGAGGCCTGTTTGACCAGGTTGATGGACATATCGGCTAAGGAGCCGTCTATAACCGGTACGCGATAAGAGAACCCATCCATCCTGCCTTTTAACCCCGGCAACACGTCGCCGATAGCTTTTGCGGCGCCTGTGGTAGTAGGGATGATCGACTGGGTAGCTGCACGTGCCCGCCGGTAGTCCTTGTGCGGGCCATCCTGCAGCATCTGGTCCATGGTAAAGGCATGAATGGTGCTCATAAAGCCCGAGGCAATGCCATATTCTTTGTCCAACAGGTATAACAGCGGTGCAATACAGTTGGTCGTACAGGAAGCGGTAGAGAGGATCTGATCATCTTCAGTGATCCAATCATTGTTGACGCCTGCTACAATCGTCTTCACATTGCCCGTCGCCGGGGCCGTGATCAGCACTTTTTTAGCTCCGGCATTGATGTGCAGCTGCGCTTTGCCCCTTTCTGTGAAGCGGCCGGTAGATTCTATCACCACGTCTACCCCCAGTTCTTCCCAGGGCAATTGTTCAGGGTCCTTCTCACTCAGGAGCAGGATCGGCCGGCCGTTGACCACGATGCTGTTCTCTTTCCTGACCACCGTGCCGGGGAACTTCCCGTGCGAAGTATCATATTTAAAGAGATGGGTAAGCAACCCTATATCCGTGAGGTCGTTGATGGCGACTACTTCCACCGCCTGCTTATCCTGCAGCGCCCTTAAGGTCATTCGTCCGATGCGTCCAAATCCATTGATAGCTACTTTCATGGTGGGATAATTGAGATGTTTGATGGTATGGTTAAGATGTTTTAAGATGCGGGCTGAAGAGATGTCCTGAAGGAACGACGGTAATCGCTGGGCGACACCATCATGTCCCGCATGAAAGTGCGGCGCATGGATACAAGACCGCCGAGGCCACATTTCATCGCTATCTCATCCATCGTGAGATCGCTGTCCTCCAGGTATTTTCGGGCGATTTCAATCCGAAGCTTCTCCACAAATTTGGCGGGTGTGAGGCCGGTTTGTTTCAGGAATACACGGGTGAAATTGCGTACGCTCATGTTACTTTGTTCGGCCAGACGTACCACGCTAAGCTCTTCCGCGAGGTGCCGGATCAGCCAGGGATGAAGTTTGCCCGCGATGGAGTTTTCCAGGCTATGGACCTGCAGCAAGGTGCTAAACTGGGACTGATAACCCGTTCGCCTCAGGGGCAGTACCAGTTTCCGGGCCGCGTTCAGTGCCAGTTCCCGCCCATAGTCTTCTTCTACAAGGGCCAGCGCCAGGTCGATGCCGGATGCCACTCCACCGGAGGTGTATACGTTACAGTCGCGGGTATAGAAGGGATTCGTATCTACTTTGACGGCAGGATACCTCAGCTGGAAATCCTGACTGAATTCCCAATGTGTAGTCGCTTGTTTGCCATCCAGGATGCCGGCTTCGGCCAGTGCATACGTGCCGATGCAAACAGATCCGATGCGACGCACTTTCGGATAGATGTGCCGCAGCCATTGAAAGAACGGATGCCCGCTTTTTAGTTGCATCCGCGCGAACCCGGCGACGATCAGGGTATCGATCGGCCTTTTGATTTCCGATACCAGGACCGCACAATCTATTTCGATGCCACTCTTCGTCACAATCTTTTTGGTGTCCACCGGGGAGGCGAGTAAAATTTCATAGCCTGCCTGCCGGTTGCCGGGGTTTTCGCCGAGGGCCCTTTCGGCTGCCATGAATACGTCACAGGGGCCGGCTATATCCAGGAGGAAAATCCCCGGCATGGGTATGACGACAACCAGTTTCTTTTTCTCCTTTGGCATGGTCAAATGTACATCGTTAGGACGATGGCGCAAATGCCATATTTTATACGATTTAGGCCAAGCGGATCTTTTGCGGAATTGACCTGATATGGTTATATTCGGATCATGTACAAGCTAAATACGCGTGGTAGCTTCCCCAAAAAGGCCTGGATGGCCGGCGTTCTGTTATCGTTGTTATCCTTTGACGGCTATCGGACGGCCAGGAACACCGGGCAAAAAGACGAGGATGGTTTCGTGCGGATATTCGACGGCCAGACTTTACATAATTGGGTGGGGGATACAACCTACTGGCGGGTGGAAGACAGCTGCCTGGTGGGCATCGTTACGCCGGCTACGTTGTTGAAAAGGAATACGTTCATTATCTGGCAGGGAGACATGCCGGAAAATTTTGAAATCCGGGTCCAATACAAGATTTCTGCTCAGGGCAACAGCGGCATCAATTACCGAAGCGAAAAAGTGGAAGGGTTCCCCTATGTGTTGAGAGGTTACCAGGCTGATCTGGATGGCGCCAATCACTATACCGGCAGTAACTATGAGGAGCGTAAGCGGACCACTCTTGCCTCCCAGGGCGAGAAGACGATCCTCCCGCCGATAGCCGTCGACCCCGACTCTTTGCAGGCCCATATCCAAAACAATCAATGGTTACCCAAGATAGTCACCGGATCGCTCGGAGATCCTGCCGTCCTCAAGGCAGCGATCAAGAACGACGATTGGAATGATTACAGGGTGGTGGTACAAGGCAATCATATGCAACACTACATCAATGGAGTAATGATGAGCGATGTAACGGACAATGATACCGTCAACAGGAGGTTTACCGGTTTCCTCGGGGTGCAGGTGCATGTAGGGCCGCCGATGCGGATCGCTTATCGCAATTTCCGGCTGAAGAAATTGAAGTGAGGGGCGGTTACTGCAGTTTAGCTGTGGGATTTAAGGTGACCTTTTGCCAGACGGCATCGTCACCAAAGATCTTGCGGAAATCGTCTTCACTGGTTGGACCGCCGGGACCACCGCCGCCGGGAGGAGGACCGCTGCCACCGAAATCACCGGGAGGTCCGTCGCCTCCGGGGCCGCCACCCATTGGCATACCTTTGATGATGATGCCTACCGAGATGGGCCGTGTGAGATCGAGAGGCTCCTGGAAGGCCGTAAATGGGATGCGGACACTGTAATAAAACCCGTCCCGGGCCGGATAAGCAGTTGCAATGCTGATATGGCTGGTATCCGACAGATCCTTCTTCCCATTAATTTCAGGTCGGAAGCCTACATATTCGACCTCCGTTTTTCGCGCCACCGAAATAGCCGCTTGTTTACGAAGGAAAACTGCACCTGTATCGCTGGGGTTGACATCTATTCCGCCCTGACGACCCTGGAAATCTCCGGCTGTTTGTCCAAGCGGATAATGAATGCCAATCTTCTTGTTTTTCCTACCCTTAGGGTCGATCCAAATGTCCATCCCGTTTCGGGCCAGCTTGAGCACCTCCGTGGGATCCTGGATTTTCAAGGCAATGATGACCGAGTGGTCGTCATTGAAGATGGAATAGCTGAAATTGGAGTCGGGGTCCTTCGTGTAAGGCTTGTCAAAAAACGGATCTTGCGCCTGCGCCATCAAGGCCGGGAAAAGGATCATCGATAAAATGAATACGTGTTTTCTTCCTGTCATAATCATCGCAATTTGACATTCAAGGTAGTGTCAGGCTGGCGTAGAAAACCCGAAAAGCGGTATACCTGGAAAATCTTGCGACTAACCGGTGAAGATTTGGAGGCAAGGTGATTACTGGGGGAATTCGGGGTGCAGCTGCTGCGCGGGAGGCCGTGCAGGGGCTGACGTGCCGTCGGTTGGGGACGAGGTTGTGGAATTGTACAAAAAAAGTTTTTGAATACTAACTGACTTTCTCGAATACGGTCTTCCAGGAACGATCGCCGCCCCATGGGGTTGATTTTGCATTGGCCTGAACGGAAATAGACTTGCCATCATTGCTCAACTTCCAAACCTCTGTTACGTAAACAATTAGTTGTTCCTGAACATCTACATGGGAAGGAGTGGGAACCATCAGGTGTACAATTGAGTTCACAGTCATCGTTTGTCCATCATCTGACAACTTTACGGTAGACTTCTTTCCTCTTTCCCGGCCATGATTAATTTCGCTTGCTTTACCGTCGAAGGTCAGTTTCTCCTGGCTTGTAACCGGCGCTGTGCCAGGAAACGAGCTTGATACCTCTATGGTTAGAAAATTTGCCTGCTCTGCTATTTTCATTGTTTTAGCCAGCATACGATCACCCGAGTTATAGCAGCAACCAATATTTCCGCCCATACTTATCGACTCTTTGGATTTCCATTCGCCAGAAAAGTTAGCCCGATGAGTATCATTTTTTTGTTGAGCCTGTACGGCAAAATAAATTACTCCTGTTAACAGAATAATCAGGCAGGGCAAAAGGTTTCTTTTATTTTTCATATCCTATTAAAGTTTGATACAGCGAACCTACTTTAATCCTTTCAGCTTGAAGGGTCAGGAGTGTAAATTTAAATGTAAACTTTGTAAATTATTGTAAAAGTACAACGAATTGCGACGCAACGAAGATGCCCATGTTGCCATATCATCTGCAGAGGAGGAATACAAAAATAAACAATCATTAATGCCAGTAAAATTTGTTTAAGCGGACAGCCATTGTATCAGAACCGCACAGTTGAAAGGATGATTTTGGTCCAAATGATTGATTTATAGTTTTTTAGAATCCCGGCATTTTTTTGGTGCTTTTGTGGGCATGCTAAAAATTTACTTCAAGACTGCCCTACGTGGTCTTATCCGCGACAAAGTATACAGCACACTGAATATTTTCGGCCTGGCGACCGGTATGGCCGTGGCGTTATTGATAGGACTTTGGGTATACTACCAGTATTCGTATGACCGCTTTCTGCCGGAATATGACCAGGCTTACCAGGTAAAGTATAATTATGGCACGAATAAGGGAGAAATAGATACGCGGGACCAATTGCCCATTCCCCTGGCCGAGGTCCTCAGGAATGTGCCGGGGATCGAGCATGTTGCGCTGACCTTTAGTTCGACAGTATACGGGCCACTGTCTCAAATTCTGTCCGTTGGGGATAAAAAGCTGGGCCCTACCGGAATGGCAGCCGGGGCCGATTTTTTGACAATCTTTCAATATCCGCTACTTAAGGGAACTGCAGATGACGTCCTCAAAGATCCGCAAGCCATCGTACTAACTGAGTCTACGGCGAAGGCTTTGTTCGGGGACGAAGACCCTATGGGGAAAACAGTTCATTATAATTCCGGTGTGCTCCTCAAGGTGACAGGAGTGCTGAAAGATCTTCCGGCTAATTCCAGTTTTAGATTCGATTTCCTGACCACATTTGCATGGATGGAATCAGCGCTGAGCTGGGTAAGGGATGGTGTGACGGACTGGCATCTGAATGATTACAAGATATATGTTTCGTTAAAACCCCACGTCACCTATGCGCAAGTGGAACCTCAGATCAGCGGCCTGGTCAAAAAAAATGCGCCGGCGACATACCGGATATCTCACCAACAGCCTATCCTTCAGCCCTTGAAGGACTGGCATCTCTTTTCGGAGTATAAGAACGGCGTCGAGGCAGGTGGTCTGATCGACTACGTACGGATATTCCTTATCATTGGTATCCTCGTCCTGGTGATCGCGTGCATTAACTTTGTGAACCTGTCCACTGCCCGTTCAAACAAGAGGGCCGTCGAAATAGGTATAAAGAAGGTTGTAGGGTCTTCCAGAGGATCTTTGATCATACAGTTCCTGGTGGAGTCGGTCGTGCTCGCCTTCGCCTCTTTCCTGCTGGCTTTGGTCATTGTGCAACTGGCATTGCCCGCATTCAACGCGATGGCGGGAACGGCGATCAAAGTCCCTTATGCGAATCCCGTCTTTTGGCTGCTGATGATGGGTTATATACTATTTACAGGGTTTCTCGCAGGCAGCAGACCGGCATTTTATCTTTCTTCCTTCCAGCCGGTGAAAGTACTAAAGGGGAAATTGCAGGTAGGCAAATTTTCGGCCTTGCCGCGGGAAATACTGGTCGTGCTCCAATTCAGCAGTTCTATTGCATTGATCATTGGCACCATCGTCATTTATCAGCAGATCAATTATGCCAGCAACAGGCCGAGAGGGTACGATCCCAGCCGGTTGATCGTGACGGAAGGGGTGAATGGGAGCTATACCGGGATAAAACAGGCGGCGCTGCAATCGGGGTTGGTAGCGAACATGACGGTATCTTTTGCCCCGCCGACGGAAGTCTATGAGTATAGCGATGTCGAGCGTTGGACGGGCGGCACGCCAACCAATGTGCCGGTAAAGGTGGCGCTGAACGCGATAGGCGATACCGACTATTTCAGGACGCTGGGGATGGCATTCAAAGAAGGCCGGAATTTCGTGGGTCATCCGGGAGGTAATGATACCAGTTGCGTCATATTCAATGAAGCCGCCATCAAACGAATGGGGATAAAGGAACCGGTGAATCAGATCATCTCCTGGTCGTACGCGACGTTGCCAAAACGGCTTCGCATTGTCGGGGTAGTGAATGATGCATTGATGAACGCTCCGTTTGCACCCCCGCAGCCGACAGTATTCATCTATCAGCCCTGGCTATTCACCATTACCTATCGCCTGGCGCCCGGTGTGGATGCGCATGTTGCGCTCGAAAAGCTCCGGACGATCTTTGACCAATACCGCCCGGACATCCCTTTTCAATACCATTTCGTGGATGAGAGCTATGCGGCAAAATTCGCTCTGGAAAATTTGGTAGGGAGGCTGGCCGGAATTTTTGCCGCCCTGGCGATATTTATTTCCTGTCTGGGACTGTTCGGTCTGGCGGCATATGTTGCCGAACAACGCACCAGGGAGATCGGGATCAGGAAGGTCCTGGGGGCATCCGTCAAAGGTTTGTTCTTTCTTATTACAAAGGATTTTATTCTCCTGGTGGTGATCAGCTGTCTGATTGCTTCGGCGATCGCCTACTATTTTCTGCGGGACTGGCTTCAGGGGTACTATTATCATATTTCGCTCAGCCCGGTTGTGTTTCTGCTTTCGGCTGCCGGGGCTATTATTATTGCGGTGGCTACCGTTAGTTTCCAGGCGGTGAAGGCAGCGCTGATGAATCCTGTGAAGAGCCTGAGAGCGGACTGATTAGTGCGAAGCCTTCGCGGGGAATTCCGGCTCCAGCCGCGCTGCGGGGGCCGTCCACGGACTGACGTGCCGTTGGTTGGGGACGAGGTTGTGGAAGGTCCATTCGACGCGTTGTTCAAAGGCGTGTTTGCGGACGGGGCAGTTCTCTTTCTGGCAGATCCGGCACGAAAAGTCGAGGCAGGCATCGGAATGGACGAAGAACTCCATGGACTCGCCGAAGCGGCTGCGGATCAGGGCGGTGAGGGCATCGATCTCAACATGGGCCTCGAGAACGTTGAGGTACCAGGGCAGCGTCAAATGGCAGTCCACATGCAACCCGCCGCCATATTTAATGACCCGCAGGTTGTGCAGGTCGATCCAGTTATCCCGCCGGTGCTTATTCAGGTACGAGATCATGTCATCCAGCAACTGCACGTCGGCCTCATCCATGATACCGGCAACGGACACGCGAAGGATATGATAGCCGGTATATAAAATAAAACACGCAAAGAGCAGCGAGACGACGCCATCCAGCCATGTCAGCTTCGTATACCAGATCAGCACCAGCCCGACGATGATGCCCATCGTCGAATACGTATCCGTCTGCAAGTGCTTGCCGCCGGCCTGGAGCTGCGCCGATTTGTTGCTCTTTCCTTTTTGAATGCAGATCGCGCCGACAATATAATTGACGACGGCGGTAAACCCGATGATCCACATCCCCTGATCAAGCTTTTGCAAGGCATGGGGATGAATAAAATCGACGATCGCCTCATAAATAATGATGAGCCCGGCCATGATGACCAGTGCGCCTTCGACCGCGGCGCTGAGGAATTCCGCCTTTCCGTGACCATAGGGATGATCTTCATCCCTCGGCTTGGCGGCGATATGGAGGCTATACAGGCCGATGAGACCGGCAATGACATTGACCGTGCTTTCCAGTGCGTCGGTCAGGACGGCGACGGATTGAGTCAAATAGAAAGCGATAAGCTTCAGGAGGAAAAGGACGACAGCGATGGCTGCCACCCAGCGTTGGATGCCGATATTTTGTTGGCTTTTTTCCACCGGGAGATAAAAAATTTGTGGCTAAAGGTAGAGGATTTTATGTTCTTGCTATTTCGTAAATTTGGTACTCATGAACCCCCGATTTATGCAAGAACCTTATCCCCTGTATGTGGACGAAATAAGCCCGGACGAAATAAAGGCCACCGTCTCCAACGTTGGTAGGTAAGGCCGGATGGGCCGGATGGCTTGGTGGCCCGAGCCGCTAAACAGCTGCCTGCTTCCTGCGCGAGCGCCACTTCTGGATGAACGCCCGGACACCGCGCGAGATGCGGAAATAAAATTCTTTATTAAATAGCTGCGAGTCGTTCATGGCCTTATAAATGAGGAACAGGCCAATCGGGGTGAGGACATAGGTCGCCATCCACATCCCGCCGATCGGCGTAAGGACGGACTCTTTCACGAATTTTTTACCGAAGTTATTCAACAGGAAAAAGATGACGAAGAAGACCACGGCAAATACCAGTGGCAGCCCGATCCCGCCCTTGCGGATGATCGACCCCAGCGGCGCGCCGATCAGGAACATGACCATGACGGCCACGGCCAGCGTGATTTTTTCATGCCATGCGATCTCATGCTGGCGAAGATTGTTGTCCTCATTCTTATACAACAGTACGGGCTGGTCTAAACCGACCTTGGCGCTGTTGAGGGTGGTCATCGATTGATTGATGACCGCTGATTGTAAAGAGTCGGGGATCAGGTCGCCGAAGGTCACTGCGGGCGGTTGTTTTTCGTCCGCCAGCCGGTTCATGGCTGCCCCGCCGGGGATATCGGGGCGCGGTAAGGGGGTTGCGGCCACGGGGGAGTTGGCTGCGGTTATGGCTTGCTGGGCAGTGGCTGGGGGGATTGGTGATCCTGTAGGATGACCGGGGGTTCCGCCTGACGGCGGGGTTTTTTTGGCGGTTGCCGCCTGGGCCGCTGCTGTTTTTGCCGCCGCCGCCTGAGCCGCCTGGGCCTTCGCCCTCACCTCGTCGAGCGAGTCACGGGTCTTCTTTAGCGCCGCCCATGCCTTGTCCACGGAATCCCGGCGGTGGTGCGCTGTCGTCCAGGCCTTCCGGATGGAGTCGGCCGCCCAGGCCGCAGACATGAGGTATTTCGACCGCGATGTATCTTTCTCCACCGCCTGCCACCCTGTCGTATCCAGCATGGCGGCGAACTTCATGTAGAGATTGATGTCTTTGCCCACCGCGGCGATATAGCCGGCATTGATCTTTTCGATGGAGTCGATGCTGCGGGTCAGCTGGGCGAGCGTCAGCATCTGGTAGTTATGTTTGAAGGTGCTGTCGTCAGTCTTATTCATCCTGAAAGAACTCAGGTCCATCACCTTCTTGTACTGTTTAAAGCTCATGCGCGTCAGCTGCGAGTTGCCGGCGGCGATGCTGCCGTTGCCCTGTTCCTGGTACCGAGTGCCGGACTTGAGGATAAACTCCAGCGACTGCTTGTCCGGGGTGACCACCATCTGGCCGCTGTCGGCGATGATGACGTTGTCCGTCTGCCCGCCGGCCTGTTCGTAGATCACCACGTTGCGGATCGTGGACCCATCCTTTTCTTTCTTGCCGATCTTGATGACGAACCCTTCGATACGATCGTAGAAGACCCCCTCCTTAATATCGAAAGCGGGTTTTGTCACGATGATATCATACTTGATGGTATTCATCCTCAGGTTACAGATAGGCAGGATATTATTGTTGAAGAAAAAGGCGAGGATGGTCAGTGCGAGGCTGACGAAGAACAGCGGCCGCATGAAACGCAGCAGGGAGATGCCGGCGGCTTTGATAGCGATCAGTTCGAACGTTTCGCCGAGGTTGCCGAGGGTCATGATCGAAGACAGCAGCACGGCCAGGGGCAGGGCGAGGGGTACCAGCGTGGCGCTGAGATAGAAGATCAGCCGTCCTACCGTCAGTCCATCGATGCCCTTACCGACGACGTCGTCGATATACAGCCAAAAGAACTGTAACACCAACACGAAGAGGGTGATAAAGAACGTGGCGATAAAAGGCCCGATGAAGGCCTTTACGATGAGCAGATCCAGTTTTTTAATCATGCGGTTCGCGGACTGTTATTCTCCTAATGATGGTATCTTTAATTCATGGATAAAAACTTCGCAAAGGTACGACTTTCGGCAGAGGAAATGCGACTGGTGAGGGACCCGGCGTGGATTTTAACGAAGAATTCGGTGATGGGGAAGGTGGTGGGGATGATGGGTCAGTTAAGCGGCGGCTGGAAAGAACCAAAAATTTCGAAGGGAGAGAATTATAAGGGGCTGCCCTGGGTCATGCTGGATTATCCAAGGGTGTTCGGGAAGGAGGATGTGTACGCCATACGGACCTTCTTTTTGTGGGGGCATGCGTTTAGTGTGACCTTGCATCTGAAGGGGATTTATAGGGAGAAATTTTTACCTGCCATCCTCGCCCGGCGGGCGGAGTTAGCGGCGGCGGGATTTGGGATCGGGATTTCGGATGACGAATGGGCGCATGAGCATACAGAAGAGACCTATGCGCCGTCACTGGGAGAAATGGGCGCGGTCAATGGGTTGACGGGAGTGGGCGCGGTCAATGGGTTGCCCGGCATTCGCCCCTGGGTGAAACTGTCTGCACGCGTGGGGTTTGAGCACTGGGATGAGGCTCCGGAAAGGTTATCGGTGCTACATAATTTGCTGATGGAAATTTTATCGACTGAAAATCTATCGGCTACGGGCGACCGTTAGTTACCCAGGCGGTGAAAAAGATCCTTGACCTGGTAGCTCCACAGTTGCGTCTGGTCCTTCACCTCACCCTTACCCGCGAAATCGCTAATGACGAGGATCGTCTGGTTGGTGACTTCCGATTTCTCGATGCGGAACTCGAAGAACTCTTCCGGCGGCGCCTCCATCCAATGAAAACGGATGAATTTTTCGGATTCGCTCATTGTCACTTCGGCTTTATCGGTGGTTCCGTTCCAGGAAAAACTGAAGACATTATCGCGTTCATCAACTTTATCGGCAAACCACTCCTGCAAACCGGCAGGGGTGCTTAAAAATTCATATAAGATCGAGGGTGAACATCTGACCGGATACTCTACCACAAATATTTGTTTCTTACTCATCTATTGCATTTGATTCGTTTGGGCTCAGCCTGCCATTAGCCGGCAGTGAACACGCTGTTTTACGCTGCCCTGACCGGCTGGATGCAATAATAGAAAAATAAATCAACCATCAAAATTTTTTTTCAAGTATATTCTTGTATGCCCACCACC